>Ga0118677_10015781_pt1 | contig 10447 bp, 8 predicted proteins | sample AliMusrvi5mmetaG_FD_86154 | JGI IMG/M metagenome (GOLD analysis project Ga0118677, IMG submission 86154)
GGGCGAAATGTGAAAGATGAGGGGAAAAGGAAGAAAAACGTGAAGGCTGAAACCTGAAGCCTGAAGGGAAGAGGAAGAGAAGAGCTGAGGGCTGAGACCTGAAACCTGAGGGGAAGAGGGAGAGAAGAGCTGAGTTGCTTTCGGTAGCTTTCGGTAGCTTTCGGTAGCTTTCGGTAGCTTTCGGTAGCTTTCGGTAGCTTTCGGTGGCTTTCGGTGGCTTTCGGTGGCTTTCGGTGGCTTTCGGTGGCTTCCGGCCTGACACCTGAGGGGAAGAGGAAGAGAGCCAAACGCTGGGGTTGCGGCGGGCGGAAAAACCGGCATGCTCGTGGCGCATGGATGCGATGTGGGACTGGCCGGGATTTTTGTTGGAGTTTTCGCGGGAAGCGGAAGCCTGTGGGTTTATGGGCCGGGAGTTGGTGGAATTGGCTGGTGGTCCGCTGATGGTATGGGAGCGAGAGGCAGCGGGGCCACGGATCTATATCTCCGCTGGCATTCATGGCGACGAACCGGCGGGTCCGCTGGCGCTGCTTGAGTTGCTCAAAGCCGGGGTTTTTGGGACGGGTTGCCATTGGCGCTTGTGCCCTGCGCTCAATCCAGACGGTTTGGCTGCGGGCAGCCGGGGAAATCGCGCCGGACGCGATCTCAACCGGGATTATTGGAAACGCCGAACGCCGGAAGTGCGGGCACACGCGGCTTGGCTCGAAGCGGCAGCGCCCCCAGACTTGTTTTTGTCACTGCATGAGGATTGGGAGACCTCGGGGTTTTACTTTTACGAAATTAACTTGGGCTGCGATGCACCCCAGCGCGCTCTCGCCATCATCGAGGCGGTGCGCCCATGGTGCGGTCCCGAAGCCGGCCCGCAAATCGACGGCCATCAGGTGCGCGCCGAGGGCTGGATCTATCATGAGGCAGAGGCCGATGTGCCGCATGGCTGGCCCGAGGCAATTTTTCTGGCGAAGCATGGCTGCCCGCTATCGTTCACCTTCGAGACACCCAGCCATCTGGCGCTGGACCGGCGCGTCGCAGCGCTGATGGCCGCGGTGCGGGAAGCCTGCCGCGTGCTGGTTTGAGAGAAATGAGTGGATTTTTTGCGGTAAGTTAAAAGTTGGCCTGCCGTCTGCTATGAGGTAGGCGAGGCCATGGAAATGTTTAAAGGGTACGATCCGGGGAAATTTTACGACGAGATGTTCGGTGCCGACGGCAGCGTGCGCAGCCACTGTGCGCCGTTGTTGCGGCGCTTCGGACAACTCGATCAGAAGGATTTTCTGGTGCGCAAGGCCAATTCAGAACTCTACTTCCTCCGCCAGGGCATCACCTTCAATGTCTATCACGATGAACGCGGCACCGAACGGATTTTCCCCTTCGACCCGATTCCGCGGGTGATGTCGGCCGACGAGTGGGAGCCACTGGAAGCTGGACTGACACAGCGCCTGGTGGCCCTCAACTTGTTTTTGCACGATATTTATCACGATCAACGAATCCTCAAGGACGAGGTAATCCCCAGGTGGTACGTTGAGCAGGCCACCCATTACCGCCCGGAATTTCGAGGTGTCGATGTGCCGGGTGACATCTATATTCACGTGTGCGGCAGCGACTTGATCCGGGGTGGCGACGGTATCTATTACGTGCTCGAGGATAACGGTCGCTGTCCGTCGGGAGCTTCCTATTTATTGGAAAACCGCAACGCTCTGAAGCGCACGTTCCCCGGTATCTTCGATGAAATGGGCGTGCGACCGGTCGATTCCTATCCGCGCGACCTGCTCGCCATGCTCCATCATATTTCGCCGCGCCGAGACGCCGATCCGGTGTGCGTGTTGCTCACTCCCGGTTGCCACAATAGCGCATATTTCGAGCATTGTTATCTCGCCCGGGAAATGGGCATCGCCATCGTTGAGGGCCGCGATCTGATTGTGGTTGATCAGTTTGTTTACATGCGAACGACACGCGGGCTCAAGCGGGTGGATGTGATATACCGGCGCATTGATGATGATTTCATTGATCCAGTGGTATTCCGCAAAGACTCGGTGCTCGGTGTGCCCGGCCTGATGAATGCCTATCGCGCCGGCAACGTCGCCCTCGCCAATGCCGTGGGCACAGGCGTGGCTGACGACAAGGTCATTTATTACTTTGTACCCCGAATGATCGAATACTACCTCGGCCAGAAGCCAATCCTGCCGAATGTGCCCACCTATCTGGCATCTGAGCCTGAGGATCTGCAGTTTATCCTCGGCCACTTGCCCGAGTTGGTGGTCAAGGCCGCCAACGAGTCCGGCGGTTACGGCATGTTGATGGGACCAACGGCCACAGCCGCCCAGATCGCCGAATTTCGCACGCGCATTCTTGCCAATCCGCGCAACTACATTGCCCAGCCGGTGATGGCCTTATCGCGCTCTCCGACGTGGTGCGACGGGGCGATGGAAGGCCGTCACCTCGATCTGCGGCCCTACATTATTTACGGCAAGGACGTCAAGATCGTGCCGGGCGGGCTCACCCGTGTGGCTCTCACCAAGGATTCACTCATCGTCAATTCCTCCCAAGGCGGAGGTAGCAAGGACACCTGGGTGCTCCGCCACTAACTATTCCCATGCTTTCCCGCGTTGCCAATACTCTTTACTGGATGGTCCGCTACGTCGAGCGGGCCGACAATCTAGCCCGTTTGATCGACGTGAACCAACAACTGCTGTTGGATAGCGAACGGCTTGACAGCGAGCGGCTGCGTGCGTTTTGGCAACCGATCATCCTGAGCACCGGCGAGGAGGACCTGTTTGGCTCGCTTTATAACCAGGCCGGGAGCAGCGAGGTTATTCGCTTCCTCTCCGATGATACCCGCAATCCTAACAGCATTGCCTCATGCATCGGCATGGCGCGGGAAAATGCCCGCACCGTGCGCGACCAATTGTCCGACGACCTGTGGGAGTCTCTCAACGCGCTTTATCTATTCACGCGCTCGGCGGAGGCCAGCTACCTGATCGCATCGGACCCGCCGCGCTACTACGAGAACATACGGCGCTCGTCGGAAACCTTCCTCGGCATTGCGGCGTCCACCTTGTCGCGGGATGAGGCATGGGAGTTCATGGACCTAGGCAGGCACCTCGAGCGTGCCGATAAAACCACCCGGTTTCTGGATGTTTCGAGCTACCTACCCGGCGGTGAAATGGGCGCTGCCGCTCCCCAGGGACTCCATTGGTCGGCCATTCTGCGCTCGTGTGGGGCGCTGGGTGCCTTTCGCGCCCTCAACCGCGAGATCAGTTCGCTCGCAGTGGTCGATTTCCTCGTGTTTTCTCGCGATTTCCCGCGATCCGTGCGATTTTGCATCGAAAAGGCCGACGTCTGCCTGCACCGCATCTCGGCCACCCCGCGCGGTACGTATTCCAACGATGCCGAGCGCGAAACGGGTCGCTTGCTCGCCGATCTGAATTTTGGTGCTGCCGACGACGCCTTCCGCAGCGGACTTCACGAATATCTCGACTCGCTACAGGCGCGCTTTAACCGGATCGGCGAGGCGATTTTTGAGAGTTACGTATTGATGCCGGAGCGCATTGAGGGTTGCCTTGTGGATTCGGGCCAGGCACTCTCGGCCCTCGCCGCATGGCAGATGCAACAACAGCAACAGCAACAGTGATTGATACCGCCGCCCCTCCAAGTACCGGCACCGGCGCGAAGCTCGCGGTATTGCACCGGACGACCTTCCACTACGCCGCGCCGGTGACCCACAGCCTGAACACGCTGCATCTGGAGCCGCAGACATTTCCCTATCAGAAAACCCTGTCCTCGCTCATCCGCGTGCTACCGGCCACTCGATTGAGGCGCTTCACCGACCTATTTCAAAACCACACCCACCATTTCGAGTTGCCCGAGCCACACGCGAGGCTTGAGATTGAGAGCCGTCTGCGGGTACACAACCTGCCATTGGACATCTCGCAGGCGGGCCGCACGGCCGGCCGCGAGGAATTCGCTGGAATGGTCGTTCACGAGCGGATTTGGCCGTATTTGCAGGAAAGCAACCGGGTGCGCCAGTCCCCGGAAATCTGGCGGCAAGCGGTGGATGTCACCTGCGGATTGGCTGCCGTGTACGAGCAGGCTTGTGCCTTGATGGAATGGATTCACCGCGAATTCCGCTATGAACCGGGGGCCACTGGGGTGAAGGCGCACCTTGAAGAGTCATTCGCCTTGAAGCGCGGCGTTTGTCAGGATTTCACTCATGTGATGGTGGGCATGTGCCGTAGCGTCGGCGTGCCTGCTCGCTATGCTTCCGGTTACCTCTACAACGGGCCGCGCGATTCGCTCGTTGGGGCTCAGGCGTCGCATGCTTGGTGTGAGGTGTATCTGCCCGGTGCCGGATGGATTGGTTTTGATCCGACCAACAACAATCTCGCTGACGAGCGCTACGTGAAAGTGGCGGTGGGCCGGGATTACGATGACGTGGCTCCGGTGGTCGGCTGTTACAGTGGCACTGCCCACTGCCGCTTGGAAGTGTGCGTCGAGGTGGAAAAATTCTGAGTTTGGATATGAGGTCAGCGTCTCAAGGGTTGGAATACGGGTCCTTGGGAAGATCGCTGGTGGAGGAGGCGGGATCCGTGCCGGTCGACTCTGAGCCAGGTGTCAAAATCGGGGCGGGGCTGAGGAGGTTTTTGAGTTCGTCACTCCATTGGCGGGCATGGCGGTTGGTGAGGTATTTTTCGATATGGGTGATCATGCGCAGGGCCGCCCCGCGTTGATCTCCGCAGCGGAATAGGTCGGTCTCCATCTGCCATTGCAGCTCCGGCAATGTCTCGGTGAGGAACCTCTCCTGCTCTGGCGAATGCCCCGTGTCCGGCGAGAGTGGGCGGCCATTGGATTTGCTCTTGGCGTGAGTGTCCTCAAACGCGACCCCCTCCTGGCGCAGGCGTTTGAGCCACCCAGACCGCAATGCGGCAGTGTTGCCACTCGTCCGATACGGCGGCAGCAAGATCGTATCGTAAATTTGCGCCAGGTTGAGCGGCGAAAACGGCCATTTTTCCAATGAGACCCCCCCAATCTCGTAGGCGCGGGCAAACACGGTGCTGGTGGCATTTTGCCCCAGAATCTCCCGCTGGCCGGTGAGCGTAGGCACGTCATTGAACAATTCATCGACGATTTGCTGGGCCTGAGGTGCTAGCTTGTTCATATCCGCCTTGTCCGAGGCCGCTTGCAGGGTCAATACGAGCCAGCAAAGTTGGTGCATCAGTGCGCGGCGCGTCGTCGGGTCGTTGAGGTGATCCTCCTGCTTTTTCTTCCATTCATTAAACTCAGAGGTCTTGCGATGTTTCTCGTCAAAGTCGATTTTCTTCACGCACTTCAGGTAAAACTCCATCACCGCCTTCTCATCGCTCATGGCGCTGCGATACGCCGCGATGGCCGCCCGAAACCGCGCATCCACCCGCCCGGTCACCGTCCCGCGAAGTTTTTCCAAATTCTCCAGCAACGCCTCGCGATCCGCCGGAGACAACGGGTCAGCCATCAATTTGCCGCAAAAAACCCCCAGGAACAACATGAGAAACAGCGTACGCATGCGTCACTCATCGCAAATTCCAACCCCCGCGCCAAGCCCGAAGCCGCAAAATGTGCGGATTATTTTTCCGCCAAGCGTGTTGGTGCACGAGGAGGGGATCGAACCCCCGACCGACCGGGTGTAAACCGGTTGCTCTACCGCTGAGCTACTCGTGCGGGAAGCGCGGAGTATGGCGGGTGGCGGATGGAAATCAAGCCCAGAGTGTTGCGGACTTGCGATGCGGTCGACAAAGTGGTTTGTTCGCTGCACGCATGCACCTTCGTTTATCGGATCAAGAACTCGCCACGCTGGTGGAAATGGTCAGCCTCGCGGCCAATGTGGCCTCTTGGAATCAGAAGGATACCGCCGACGTGAATGTGGCTACTTTTGAAGCGCTGGAGAGCAAAATTCTCGAGCGAGCCGGGCATGCGGGGCTCGCCGGTTGGATTGAGTTTGATGAGGAAAACCAGCGATTTCGGGTGAAGCCGGAGGTGGAGGAGGGGTTATTCTACCACGAGTGTTACGATGAATTTCGCAATGAGAGTTTTTGGGAGGAATTGGCGGTGCGCTTGGCTGACCGCGATTTGGTGCGTGCCATCGGCATGAAGTCGTGGGAAAAACTCACCGAGGAGGAGCGCCGCGCTAGGACCGCTGCGTGGGAAAAGCGCTACTGGGAGGAGTTTGCCAAACACGGGGTCGATCACATCGTCGTCGTCGCTCCGCAGGGCGAAGGCTGAGGAGCCACGGCCTTACTGTCGTGTCTTCGTCAATGTCGGTCAAAGGATGGCTGCCTTACCGGCTCTCGCAGGCTTGCATGACCGTGCGGACGTCCACGTCGTTGCGCTGCGCGAGGGCCTCCTGCACCCCGGCGAAACACGCCAGAATCCGCTGGTAGTCCGGATCATCCGCGGTGGCAAAGTCGCCCTTGGCCAGCGGCACCGCCAAAAACGGGTTTTTTTCGGGATGGTCGAGGCGCACGAAGAAGGTTTTGGGCAGTTTGATCCCGCGGCGAGCGGCAACCTCCTTGAGCACATCGTCCAAGCCTTTCGGCAATATTTGGCGGCAACCGCGCAACTCGGGCTGGCGCGATTGCGATGTTCCGTAAAAGGGCACGTTGAGGTCGATCCACATGAGAATTCTCAGCCGTTCGTCGGCAGTTAGGGCGACTCGTGGTTTGCCCTTGGCATCCGGGTGGCCAGCGATGACGACCTCTGCCAAGCGGCTTACCGGCGAGCCCCAGCTCTTCGGTGCCGTTTGCAGGATGTTGGACTCGCAGCCATTGTAGGACGGGATCCACGACGTGTACGGGTTTTTACCGAATTTGGCCATGCCGCCCTGCGCGTCGCCGCCATGCTCGGCCTGGGTGCCGAGGCGGGCGAGATTTTCATAGGCCACGCTGAAGTAATCGCTGCGGTCGCCGCTCAGGTCGAGCTGCGCCTTGTCATCGTGGCAGCGCACGCAACTCTTATCGAGCACCGGTTGGACCACGCGGGCGAAACTGAAGCCGTCGCGGCGACCCCACGTCGGCTCGGCCAATTCCTGCACCGGTCGAGCGGCTGCGATGGAATGGCCGCCCTGTGTGCGGGCGGGCGACACGTAGTTGCGATCTGCGTGGCAGCCGATGCAACTCTGGCATTCACCCGGCATGAAATGGGTGAACGTGCGCATCCGTTGCACCGCCCGGCCTTCGCCATCCAACGGTAGAAAATACAGCGGCACCCCGGATGGCACTTTGAAATGCGCCGAACCATCTGCCTCCACATCCGCGAATCCCCACACCCGCTTCGGCGCGTAGGTGGCACCGCAGGAAACCACCGGAAACTGGAACCCAAATTGCCTCTGGTCCACCGAGGATCGCATGTCTTTTTCCATCTCCTGCACCACCGCTATGCGCTTCACCTCGCCTGGCTTCACCGCATCGCCTAAGCCGATGGTCACATCGTGCATCACCACCGTGGCCCACGGCGCGGCTTGCGCAGTAGCATGCGCCGGCTGTGACGAGCGTGGCAGCGCCCGGCTGCGCAGTGGTTGCGCCGCGTAATACCCCAGCCCATTGTCCGCCTCACACACTGCGGCGTTGGTCGTGCCGGCGTAGTCGCGCAACAATACCCGGCCTTCCCGCGATACCAGATAGAACCGCGCGTCCAGCGGCACCGGGCTCTCGTACGGCCCGCGCAGCGAGTTGCCCGCACCGGCATCCTCTACCGGGCCGACGGCAATTTCCGGTGTAAGATTGCGAATCGCCTCCTGCGCATTGCCGCCTTTCGTTAGGTCGAGCAGTCCGATCGCGCCGCGGCAGGGGCCGTTGTGGCTGGTCATCACGCACAAAATTTTACCTGGCAGCCCGGGAATATCCTTGGCCTCCATGAAGGTGGCGGGACACAGCACCCGATTGCCAAAAACTCCGGCCAGGCCGGTGCCATCGGGATTGACCGCCCACAGTGATTGGATAGGAATGGCTGGCCGGTCCACATACTCCCAGCGGCTGTAGAGGATGCGCCCGTCCACCATGATCGACGGCGTGAAGTCAGTTAAATAGTTCGCCGAGAGCTTCACCACTTTGCTGCCATCGCCATCTGCCCGGTACAACACCGGCGAGGTACTCGTCCAACAATAGGCGAAGGCCGGCTTGCGGTCGGACACAAACGCGATGCCGCCGTCCGGCAACCAGCAGGCGTTCATATTGTTAGAATCATGATCAATCACGCAGACCAGTCCGCTGCCGTCGGTGTTGATGCGCCAAATCTTGAAGGGTTCTTGCATCGTGTGCTTCCAACTGAAAAGCACCTGCTTGCCGTCGTAGGAAACCTGGCAGTCCAGAATCACCCCGCCGGATGCATCGACCAGACGGGTCGGCTTGTTGCCCTCGCGGAGTGCCAGTTTGTAGAGGCCGCCGCCTGGCTCCAATCCCTCAACGTGATAGGTGTAAACGTGGCTCGGGTTAAGTGGCCGGCGCTGGACCATGACCAGCGAGTCGATCCCCAGTCCCTTGAGCAAGGAGGCGGCCTGCGGCGACTCTGGTTGCTCTGCAGCGGCGGCACGCAAGCTGATGCTCATCATCACGATCCAAGCAGCCTGACGCAGAGCCCACCCCAATCGCCGCAGCCACAGGCAGCAGATGGGCCGTAAGGCCGCGCCACAGAGGGGCACGGGCAGCTTGCCCGTGTGTGTGGGCAAGGCCATGCGCCGCGTCTGTTCCTGGCTGAGCATTGGCAAACGGGCGGGCCGCCCGTTCCCCTCTTCAAGAGCGCTGGCTTGCTGTCCAGTGCCAGCGGCTACCAAACCACGGTGAGGCCCGGCATGATTGATGTTAGCATGGTTCATTTTGTTAGAAAAGGAGTGAGGTTCTTGATGGCAGCCGCATTCTACGTCCATGCCGCAGCAACCTTTTCAACCACTCGACTCACTTGGCTCGGATACGGACATAGGGCGCCTCTTGACCGGGTTGACTGAACTGACCGGATTGTCAATCCGGTCAGCCTCGTCAACCCGGTCAGAATACACGTCGCGCGGATCCTTTCACACCAGTCTGGTTCCCTTGCACACCGGGTAGGCGGTGCATCCCCAGAAATCACCTTTCGCCGACTTGCGCCGACGCATGGGTTGGGTGGCAACTTACTGCTCGGCTTTGAGGCGGCCGAGGAGCTTGCCGTTGGCTGCCCCGCTCGCTTGGATCGTCGCGACGACGCCGTTGAGCGGATTGCCCGGGGTGACAACGAAACTCACGCCGTTGACCGGACCGCCGCTCACATCGGGCACCGCCGTCGCAATCCATGAGTCGGAAATGCCGAGGTCGCTGCTGTGCTGTACGCTGAGCACCGCGTTGCCGCGACTGGCGGCATTCAAGCAGCTAAAGGTCAGCACCAAGTTGCCGCCACTCTCGGTAACGATAGGCACCAGGCCGCTGGCGTTGACCGACGGACTGGTCGCGCCTAGCAGGAACGCCAATCCGTTGCTCACGCCGTCGCCGTTGGCATCGGCATTGAAGGCAGCACTGCCGGACCAAGCCTCAAATTGAGTTAGGGTTTGGCCAGTGCCACTGATGTTAATGACGAACGGATTTTCGTTGCTGGTATTGTTGGTGATGGATAGGGACGCGCTGCGTGCGCTCGGAGCACCCGGCGTGAACTGCACCGTGAAGGTGGTCGTACCGCCGCCGGAAGTCACAGGCGTCGTGGGCAGTGCGGTGACGGTGAAATCTGCCGCGTTGGTTCCGGTGACACTGACCAGCGGCGTGCCCGTCAGATTCAGGGCGTAGGTGCCGGAGTTGCGGACCGTGAATGTCAGGCTGGCGTTAGAACTCATGGACACCGTGCCAAAACTGATCGATCCACCGTTCGCAATGTCCGTCAAGGCAGGGTGCTCGACGGCAATTTTCGGGCCGGTGGAGGTAATGTTGATCTGCAGGCTGGTATCGGGTCCGTCGGCGACGATTTGGGGAGGGTCGGCAATCAGCCAACGGGCAGGTTGACTGTTGCAGGAACCGCTCCGGTGATGCTGGATGCGCCTGGAGCGGTGACGAGTGTGTAGAGGCCGGCTGAGCCGCCGCTAGTTGAATTGAGGGTGAGCACGGACGCACCGGACAGGGTGAGGGTCTTGCCGGTGGCTAGATTGAGTTTGCCATGGCTGCCCGCTGCCGTGCTGACGCTGAACTCCAACTTCCCACTATCGGCGATCGTCGTGTTGCCGCCAATCGTGCCAGCACCGCCGAGGGTACCATTGGCACTGACGCTGACGTCTCCGCTAGCCGCCGTCTGGTTGCCGTTGATGAACAACTTGCCAGAGTTGACCGTTGTCGCGCCGGCGTAGGTGTTCGCTCCAGCGAGCGTCAGGGTGCCTGCACCGCTTACCGTCAGGCCGCCCGCACCGCTCATGATGCCCAATACTGTCAGTTTAAGTTTACAATCAGGCGGAGTTGGGTATTTTCGCGTGCATGGC
>Ga0118677_10012161_pt1 | contig 10446 bp, 8 predicted proteins | sample AliMusrvi5mmetaG_FD_86154 | JGI IMG/M metagenome (GOLD analysis project Ga0118677, IMG submission 86154)
GGTGACGGTCGGCGTATTGGGCGCGGAGATCGCCGGAGCCGCGGTGGACGGCGGCATGGCCGCCACCTGCGTGTGGTCCTGTGATAGTACCGGTGATGCGGCGGCGATTTTGAAGGAAAGAGTTGTCAACGGGGATGCCCTGCTGGTAAAGGCATCGCGCGGAAAACGACTCGAGACGGTGATTTCCGAAATGATGGACGGGATGGGGAAGGATTGAGGCGATGTTTTACTATCTGAGTTTTCTAAGCAACTGGATATCCGGATTGCGCGTGTTCAAGTATATCTCGGTGAGGGCGCTGGCGGGCGCGGCCACGGCGTTTTTGTTGTGCGTGATCCTGGGTCCCTGGGTGATCAGGACTCTCCGCAACCTCAAGATCCAGCAGTATGTGCGCAACCAGGAGGAGGCGCCGCCTCTCCATCAGTTGCACGGGACCAAGGCCGGCACGCCCACGATGGGGGGGATCCTGATCATCGGTTCCGTGACCCTCTCCACGCTGTTGTGGGCCATTCCGACCAATGTGTTCATCCTCCTGACCCTCCTGACCTTCCTGTTTATGGGGGCGGTTGGGTTCATGGATGATTACGCGAAGTTGAAGGGCAAGTGTTCGAAGGGATTAAGCGCGAAAGCCAAGTTCCGGCTTCAACTCCTGTGGGGCCTTCTTATGGGAGCGGCCCTGCTGCTGATTCCCGAAACACGGGAACAGGCCAGGCAGTTGATGGTGCCATTCTACAAGGGGCCTATTATACGGGACATGGGCGTGTTCTTCTCCATCCTGTTCGCAACCCTGATCATCGTTGGGGCGAGTAATGCCGTGAACCTCACGGATGGTTTGGACGGCCTGGCCATCGGGTGCAGCAGTTCGGTCGCCATTGCCTATCTGGTGATGGCCTACGTGGCCGGGCACCGGGTATTTGCCGAATACCTCTTTCTTCCCCACATCCCCGGCAGCGGGGAACTGGCCGTGTTCTGCGGCTGCCTGCTCGGCGGGGGACTCGGGTTTCTTTGGTACAACTGCCATCCCGCGCAATTTTTCATGGGCGACACCGGAAGCCTGGCAATCGGGGGCGCGATCGCGATGGTCGCCATTCTCATCAAGCAGGAACTCACACTGGTGATCGTCGGCGGGGTGTTCGTGATGGAGGCTATGAGCGTGATCCTCCAGGTGGCGTCGTTCAAGTTGCGGGGCAAACGCATCTTCGCCTGCGCCCCGATCCATCATCATTTTGAAATCCGGAAGTGGAGCGAAACCCAGGTCACGATCCGGTTCTGGATTCTCTCAATTCTTTTCGCTTTGCTGGGCGTGGCGACACTGAAAATCCGCTAACACGCTCTCCATAAAGAGAGTCCAAAAATAATCTGGACATGATCTCGGAAGAGCCACGCCTTATCAGGCGCGGCTACGTAGCCGCCGCTGACATGTCCGCCGTAGTCTTGGCGAAGGTGGATAAGCGGTGGCCGGATCATGTCTGGATTAGTATGGGAAAAATAAAAAGCTCCTCTTCTGTAAATAAGGGAAATGGCGATGAAGAACAGGACTCCAACAACAGTTGCGTCGGCGCTTATTCTGGGGCTTGGATCCAGCGGGGAGGCGGCTGCGAGGCTTTTGCTCAAGACGGGGACGAGCGTGACGGTCGCCGACTCGGGAACGGGGTCGGCGCTTGAAACGAAGGCGCAGGGGTTGCGTGTCGCCGGGTGCGAGGTGCGCGTCGGGTCGCGCGATCTTCCAGTCGGACCTTTTGAACTCGCGGTGATCAGTCCCGGCATTGCCATTTCAGATCCGTGGGTGATGGAGTTGAGGTCGCGCGGGGTTCCCGTGATTTCCGAACTCGAACTCGGTTGGCGGGTCTGCCGAAGCCGCGTGCTGGCGGTGACGGGTTCGAATGGCAAGAGCACGCTGGTGAAGCTCTGTCTGGAATCGTTGAAGGCGGTCGGCCGGTCAGCGGTGGCGGGTGGAAACTATGGGACGCCCTTGTCAGCCATGGCGCTTCTGGATCCCGCGCCGGACTGGATTGTGGTTGAGGTGAGTTCTTTTCAGCTTGAAGCCGTGGAGCGGTTCGCGCCCGATGTCGGGATTCTCCTAAATCTGAATCCGAACCATCTCGACAGGCATGGGACCCTGGAGGTTTATGCGGGGATGAAGGCACGCCTGTTCGCGCAAATGGGCGCGGGCCACACCGCGGTGATTCCGGAGACGGCGCCTGGCATGATTCGCGCGGCGATTCCCGCCCCGTGCCGTACCGCCACCTTCGGATCGGGCGAGGAGGCGATGTTCCGATACGCAAACGGTTATATTTCCGGGCCTGGGCTTGATGTTCCGATATCCGTCCAGGGAACCGTATTCGACAATGAGGTGATGGGCGAGACCGCTGCGGCGTGTGTGGCAGCCATGGTGGGCGGAGGAGTTCCGCCCCTGGGTGTTACGGTTGCGGCCAAGGGTTTTGAACGACTGCCTCACCGCATGCAAACCGTCGCGGAGGTAAGGGGTGTAACGTTCGTAAATGACTCCAAGGCGACCAATCTGGCGGCGATGTCCGCGGGGTTGCGGATGGTGAGGGGGCCTGTACGGTTGATCGCGGGTGGATTGCTCAAAGAGAGTGATTTGGATTCTGTGAAAAAAATACTGGTCAACCGGGTACGTGGGGTTTACATTATCGGCAAATATTCACGCGTCATGGCCGCCGCATGGAAAGATGTTGTTCCGTGTATGCTGTGTAGCGGGCTGAAGGATGCCGTGGATCATGCCTGGAAGGACTCGCGGGAGGGTGAGGTTGTGCTGTTGTCGCCCGGATGCGCGAGTTTTGACCAGTTCAAGAGTTTTGAGGATAGAGGCGAGCAATTTACGAATCTTGTCAGAGTCATTGAAAAAGGAGAATAGATAGTGAAAAAGGCGTGGATGATTGGGTCGGTGGCGGTGGTTGCGGGTGGTTTAATGTTGAGCGCGGGATGCGGGACGACCCGTCCTCCGGCACAGGAGGCTGCGGCGCCTGTCGTGATGCCGCCGACGACACCTCCCCCGGAAGTTGTGGTTCCGAAGGTTGAAGAAGTGAAAGCCCCGGCGGTGGCCGAGGTTCCGGCCAAGACCTACGTGGTGAAGTCCGGCGACAGCATTTCCGGCATCGCCAGGCGTTTCAAAGTTCCTGCCAAGGATATTCTGAAACTCAACTCCATTTCCAATGGAAACAAGATCCGTGTCGGTCAGAAATTGTCGCTTCCCGGTTATGTTGACCTGAAGGCCGCGGCTCCGGTGGTGAAACACAAGGCAGCCAAAAAGTCGGCCAAGACGGTCGTTGCCGCAGGCGGCGATGCCTATGTGGTGAAGGCCGGTGATTCCCTGGGTGCCATTGCCCATGCGAACAAGACTACGGTCAAGGCGCTCAAGCAGGCGAACAGCCTGGAGAGCGACAAGCTGCAAGTCGGCCAGAAACTGGCGCTCCCGAAGGGTGCCGAGGCGGCTCCGGCTCCTGCGGTTGAGGGTGCGGCTCCGGCCCCGGCGGCTGAAGGCGCGGCCCCGGCGCCCGCGGTTGAGGGTGCGGCTCCAGTCCCTGCGGTTGAAGGGGCGGCCCCTGCTCCGAAATCAAGCGAGGTGCTTCACGTCGTCGAGCCCAACCAGGATTTGAGCTCGATCGCCATGATGTACGGCGTCCGCGCGGAAGAGGTGATCAAGTTGAATAACCTGTCCTCACCGGATGTGAAGGTTGGCCAGACGTTGAAGATTCCGCCACCTGTTGAGTAATGCGTAAGACGCCCACCATTTTAGTGGGCATCGTTCTTGTGTTGCTGGCGCTGGGCATCGTTATGTTGGCCAGCGCCAGTTCCGTTAAAGGGAACGCTGTCTACAAGGACTCGAATTATTTCGTGGTCCGCCAGCTTGTCTGGTTGGCCGTGGCGCTGGCGGCGGGGGCGGTGACGGCCTCGATTGATTATCACCGGTGGCAGCGCTGGTGGATTCCCATCGGAGTGTTTTCCACCCTGCTGCTGGTGTTGGTCCTGGTTCCGCATGTGGGGGTGAAGATCAACGGGAGCCATCGTTGGATCCGGATCGGCGCCTTCAGCATGCAGCCCTCCGAGCTTGCCAAATTCGCCCTGATCGTTGTCCTGGGTTCATGGATGGCGGCGCGCAAGATCACGGCTGCGGAGGGGGTGATGGAGGGAATCCTGAAACCCGGAGCCATGCTTGGCGTCCTGATGGGATTGGTTTTCCTCGAGCCCGATTTCGGAACCACCATCCTGCTGGCTGTGGTGGGGTGCGCCGTCATGTATGCGGGGGGCAGTCCAGGACGGGTCCTGGCCATCGGGGGAATGCTGGGCCTCGTTGTTTTCGGTTTTGCGGTCATGCATGACCCGGTTCGTGCCGGGCGTATTCTTGCCTTTATCGAGCCTGAGAAATATCCGAAAGCCGCCTACCATCTCCAACAGTCGGAGCAGGCGTTTACGCTGGGGGGTGTGTGGGGTGTGGGCCTGGGGGAAAGCCTCCAGAAGCATTTTTATCTTCCCGAGGCGCATACCGATTTTATCCTGGCGATCATTGGCGAGGAACTCGGCCTGGCGGCGACCGTGCTGGTGGTGCTGTTGTTTGCCGGGTTTCTGGCGTGCGGGATCATGATCGTGGTCCAGGCCCCCGATGTCCTGGGTCGGCTGATGGCCCTGGGCTTCACGCTGATGACCACCGTGCAGGCGGCGATCAATGTGGGAGTGGTCACGGGCTGTCTGCCGACCAAGGGGTTGGCCCTGCCGTTCATCAGCTATGGGGGATCCAGCCTGATTGTGTCCATGATGTGCGTGGGCGTCCTCGTCAATATTGCACGCCAGGGGGTCGTTACCGAGGACCGCGCCGTCCATCGCGCGGTGCAGGACAAGGGTCGTTGGTTGTAATCCCTTGAAACCCACCCCGCCTTCTTTATAATTCCCCCCTGGATGATGTGAAGGGTAAGGTGTGCCATGACTGATGACAAAAAACATGATGAACGTTCGACGGCGGGTGCGGAAGCGGGCCCTGTCGAAGAGAACAAGACTATTATCCCGGCCCGGTTTATGTATCCGGGCATCCTGCCGATTCTTCCCCTGATGAATCGGCCCTTGTTTCCCAAGATGATGGTTCCCCTGAGCGTTGACGATGCCGCGCTGAAGGCGATGCTGTCCGCGACAGCGGCCTCATCAGCCAAGTTCATCGGGTTGGTCCTTGCCAAGAACCTGCGTGAAAATGAAGATCGGAGCATTCCCCGCAAGGCTTCGGAACTGTATCCGGTCGGCGTGATCGCCGAGATTCTGCAGACGAATCAGCCCTCCCCCGAGGCGCCCCTTCAGATCATGGTCGGGATACTCGAGCGGTTCACGGTCGCCGAGGTGCTGGCAGAGGATTCCTATATCACGGTCAGGCCGGACTACGTCATTGAAACCGAGATGGCGGACAATGACGAATTGCGGGCATATTCGCTTTCCATCATTTCCGCCATCAAGGAATTATTGCAGTTGAATCCGCTGTTCAAGGAGGAATTGAACCTGTTCCTCAACCGTTCCAACATCCGGGAGCCGGGCCGGTTGGCCGATTTCGCGGCGGCGATGACGACGGCCGGTGGAAAGGATCTTCAGGAGGTTCTTGCGGCCTTCAGTCTGAGGACCCGGATTGAAAAAGTGCTGCTGCTGCTCCGGAAGGAAATAGACATCTCCCGCATCCAGGTCAAGATCAACAAACAGATTGAAGAGAAGGTGACCAAGCAGCAGAGGGATTTCTTCCTGCGCGAACAGCTCAAGGCCATCAAGAAGGAACTGGGTCTGGTGAAGGAGGGCAAGGAAACCGAACTGGACGAGTTCAAGGAACGGCTTGCCAAGCTGACCCTCACCCCGGAGGCCAACGAACGGATCACCGAGGAGATGAACAAGCTCGGCATCATGGAGCCCAATTCCCCGGAGTTCACGGTCAGCAGGAACTATGTGGACTGGCTGACGTCCCTTCCCTGGGGCGTGTTCAGCAAGGACAGTTTCGACATCAAAAAGGCCGCCGGCATTTTGAACGCCGACCATTACGGGCTGGAGGATGTGAAGGACCGCATCCTGGAATTTTTATCGGTGGGGATTCTCAAGGGTAACATCTCGGGATCCATCATCTGTTTTGTCGGGCCGCCGGGGGTGGGGAAAACCTCCATCGGCCAGTCCATCGCCCGCAGCATCGGCCGCCCGTTCTACCGCTTCTCCGTGGGCGGGATGCGTGATGAGGCCGAGATCAAGGGGCATCGCCGGACCTACATCGGGGCGATGCCCGGTAAATTTCTGCAGGCCATCAAGGTGTGCAAGACCCAGAATCCGGTGATCATGCTGGATGAGGTGGACAAGATTGGAGCCAGTTATCACGGGGATCCGGCCTCGGCCCTTCTGGAAGTGTTGGATCCCGAGCAGAACAAGGACTTTCTCGATCACTACCTGGATGTCCGGTTTGACCTTTCCAATGTGCTGTTCATCTGCACGGCCAACCAGTTGGACACCATTCCCGCGCCGTTGCTCGACCGCATGGAGGTGATCAAGCTGTCGGGTTACATCCAGGAGGAAAAAATCCAGATTGCCAGAAAGTTTCTGATCCCCAAACAACTCAAGGCCCATGGAATTGCGCCGAAGCAACTGGAGATTTATGACGCGGCGTTGAAGGAAATTATTGACGGCTATGCCCGGGAACCCGGAGTGCGCGGCTTGGAGAACCACATCAAGAAGATTTGCCGCAAGGCGGCGAAGCGGATCGTGGAGCACAGGGATACCCGTGTCACGGTGTCGTTGAAAGATCTGAAGGAATTTCTGGGCAAGCGGCTTTTCTCCGAGAGCGATCCGTTCAAGAAACCGCGGGTTGGGGTGGTGATGGGATTGGCCTGGACCTCGATGGGCGGCTCGACACTTTATGTTGAGGCGACCCGCGTGGAGGCCAAGACTCCAGGCTTCAAGCAAACCGGCCAGTTGGGGAGCGTCATGGTCGAGTCCTCCGAGATCGCTTACACCTATGTGCGGTCCCTGCTCACCGGTAATGCAAAAGCCAGCGCGTTTTTTGAAAACAACTTCATTCACCTCCATGTTCCCGCCGGTGCAACGCCCAAGGACGGCCCCTCCGCGGGAATCACGATGGCGACGGCGCTGTACTCCCTGGCGATGGGCAAACCCATCCGGTCGCATTACGCCATGACCGGTGAATTATCCCTGACCGGCTTTGTCCTGCCCATCGGCGGGTTGAAGGAGAAAACCATCGCCGCGAAACGGGCGGGCGTGGTGGATCTGATCTTTCCGAAGGAAAACGAAAAGGACTTTGAGGAATTGCCGAAGCACATCCGCAAAGGGTTGAAACCGCACTTTGTGAAGACATTCAAGGATGTCGCGGCGTTGTGCTTTGGGATGCCTCCAGCGGGATCCCGATTTTCCACCAACAAGTCTTGATCTCAAGGCGGGGGGCTCTATAATGCCCGCCATTATGGAATTTGCGGGGGTACCCTCCGCCGCGGTTATGACCCGCGACACATCAGGAGACTGACATGAAAAAAGTGCTGATTCCGACCAAGCTCGACAAAGTTGCCCAGGACATCCTGAAGGCCAACGGGCGTTATGAAGTTTACCAGGATGATGCCGGGGATGTTGCCGTTCTGGCCGCCAGGCATCCCGATGCCTATGCCCTGATCGTCCGTAGTGAAGCGGTCACACCGCAGATCATGGATATGCTGCCGGGCCTAAAGGTGGTCATCCGCGCCGGAGCGGGTTACAACACGATTGATACCAAGTATGCCCGGAAAAAGGGAATAGACGTGATGAACACTCCCGGCGCCAACTCGAATGGCGTGGCGGAGGAAGTGATCGCGTTGATGCTGGCCGACGCCCGCCATCTGATCAAGGCCGATGCCTCCTGCCGGGCGGGCGAGTGGGAAAAGAAGGCGTTCATGGGCCGTGAGATTGCCGGGAAGACCATCGGGATCGTCGGGCTGGGCAACATCGGGCGGCTGGTGGTGAAGCGGCTTTCCGGCTTTGGATGCACGTTCCTGGGGTATGATCCCCTGGTCTCGGCGGAACGGGCGGAGGAAATGGATGTCGAACTGGTTGACTTGGAAACGCTGTTCAGTAAGTCGGATTATGTCTCACTCCATATCCCGGAGATTCCGGAAACGAAGAAGCTGGTGGGATCCAAGCTCCTGGGCCTGATGAAGAAAGGGGCCACGATTATCAATTGCGCCCGCGCCGGCGTGATGGATGAGGAGGCGTTACGAAAGGCCAAGGCGGAGAAGGGACTGCGGTTCCTGAACGACGTGTATCCCAAGGATGAGGCGGGCCCCAAGAGCGTGGCGGATATCGCCGATATCATGGTGCCCCATCTGGGCGCGAGCACGAAAGAGGCGAATTCCATGGCGGCCCGCCGGTCGGCCGAACAGTTGATCGAACTGGACGAGAAGGGCGTCACATCCTACATCGTGAACCGTGACATTCCGGAAGGGCTCGACGAAGATTATTGCATGCTGGCCAACACCATCGCCCGTGTCGCCATACAGGTCCTCGGGAAGGAAACAAACCTGAAGCAGATCGAGACAAGCTGCTACGGCTCCCTCAAGCCGTTCGGCAACTGGCTGATCGTGCCGGTTGTGTCGGCATTGTGGAGCGATTTCACCCGGTCCATGGATTCCAAGGCGGCGGTGAATTTCATCGAAAGCCGGGGAATTGACTACCAGAACCGGGAGACGGATGAGCGCAAGGGGTTTGCCAATTCCATGACGGTTGATCTGACCGGATCCGTTGACATCTCGACGCTTCGCCAGGCGAGCGTGCGGGGGACGGTGGCCGAGGGGACGATCATGATTTCGCGGATCAACCAGTTCGACAAACTGTACTTCGAGCCGGCCGGACATGTGGTGTGTTTCCAGTACAAGGACCGGCCCGGTGTGGTGGGGCATATCGGAGCCGCCCTGGCCGAGGCGAAGCTCAACATCGAGGATGTGCGGCACTCGCATCATCCGCAGACCGACCAGTCCATGGCCATTTTCCGGCTTAACATTCCCGCGCCCGCCGACGTGGTGCAGAAGATCGCCCGTGAAATCAAGGCCGTGATGGCGTTCGGGACAACGTTGTAGAGGAAAGAGTGTCGAGGGGCGCCCCTCTCCCCTCGTCACCCGTCACTCTTGTTCTTCTGTCGGCATGATCATGGCGTTGCTGAATTCGAGCAGGAAGTCCGGATCCAGCGACAGATCCACGTGGCTGGTCTTGGCAATCACGGCGGCGGCATAATCCTTCTCCTGCGTTGAGAGCAGGGCGCGCTTTGCGCCGAACAAGGCCGTGTTGCCGACAAACCGGATCTTGCCGCAGGGAATGGGCGGCAACATGCCGATGCGGCGGGCATGGTTCCGCCGGATGAAGTTTCCGAATCCACCCGCCAGCAGTATGGCGTCCAGATCCCCGTCGTGCAATCCCGCCATCTTCAGGAGGATATTGATGCCCGCCCGTATGGCGGCGCTGGCCAGTTGAAGCTCCCGGATATCCCGTTGATACAATAAAATGGGCGCCCCGGTCGCCGACTCTGCCGCCGCCGCCAGAAGAAAATGATAATCCCCCCGGTCTTCGACAATCCGGGCACGGAGGGCGGGCGATAGCTCCGGCGGGGTTTCGTCCGGCCCGAGAATTCTGCCGGTGGGATCCAGAATCCCGACCCTCAGCATTTCGGCGGCCACATCAATCAAGCCCGTGCCGCAAAGACCGGCAGGCTTGGTGTCGCCGATGACATTGAAACGGACATCGCCATCCAGGATGATTTTTTCAATGGCCCCGCCGGCGGCCCTCATGCCGTTGGTAATCCGGGCGCCCTCAAAGGCTGGACCTGCTGCCACGGAGGTCGCCAGAATGATGTTGTTATGCGCGAGTGCGATCTCCCCGTTGGTGCCGATGTCCACGAACAGGGTGGGGGCGGTGGTACGGTCGAGACGGGTGGCGACAATGCCGGCGGTCGTGTCGCCGCCGACAAATCCCCCGATCTGCGGGAAAACATAGACTTTGGCGCAGGGGTGGACATGGAGGCGCAGGTCGGATGCCCGCCATTCCAGGGCGTCGCGGAACGCGGGCGGAAAGGGCATTTCCCCGAGGGCCGAAGGATCTATTCCGCAGAGGATTTCCTGCATCGTGGTGTTGCCGGCGAAGACCACTTCATACACAGATTGCCGGTTGATCCGGCTTTTCCGTTCCAATTCATCAATGATCTTGTTGATGCCATCCAGAACCGCGGCCTGGAGTTGGGCCAGCCCGGTTTTTTCGGACCGGCACTTTTGGATCCGTGAGATGACGTCGTCGCCGAATGAGGTTTGGGGATTGACCCGCGCGGCGACCGCGACGTCCCTTCCGGAGATCAGGTCCACGAGGGTGCCGACCAGTGTTGTGCTGCCGATATCGAAGGCGATTCCATGGCAATGGGCACTGGTGTCGCCGGGTTCAAGGGCGATGATGTC
>Ga0118677_10015783_pt1 | contig 10446 bp, 8 predicted proteins | sample AliMusrvi5mmetaG_FD_86154 | JGI IMG/M metagenome (GOLD analysis project Ga0118677, IMG submission 86154)
TACATCGCCAATCTGCGCTCCATCGCCTGCCCTGAGGTGACAATCCGGGACATCATCACAGCAGATGTTGGGGAACTTTACCGGAAGAAGCGGGAGGAGGCGCAAACCTTGGCGCACGCGGGAGGGCTGACGGCCCTGCTCCTCGAAGATCGCCTGAGGCAAATCAATTTGGAAGAGTCGCAATTACTGTTGACATTACTCGGTGCGAAGGGAGGGGGAATCCGGCCTGGCATTGCCAGTGACGGGCGCATCTCCAAAACGTATCCGCCTCGCGCAGGTGCCTCTGCTCCCCCTGTCAGCTCCAACCCCGAAACGGCACAGCAGAACGTCAGCGTGCCATTGCTGCTCGTCGCCCCCCCTTCGTCCAAACCGCTGGATCCAGACCAGCAGGAGATCATGAAAAGCCTGGTCAAAGAATTCGTCGCCTCCATCGGCGGGCCAAACCAAGATCCCAACAACCCCGAATACCTTCGCAAATGGCAACAAGCGCAGGACAATTTCGACAATTTGCTAAGAGTCAAATTAGGGGACGCAGTCTATCGCGAGCGGCTCCAATACACCCAGCAACTTCTCTTTAAACAGCAGCTCCTTCTTGACCAGCAATCCGCCGCATCGGCCTCCCAGAGCGGAACGCCACCCTAGTTTTTTCCTCCTCCTCTGGCAGATCGATGGATTGGCGGGATTCGAGTAACTCCCACACCTCAAGCCGACCACCCGCGGGGTCGGCTTTTTCATTTTCACCCTTAACCACAGAAAGGAAACAACCGATGAAGATCACTCAGACATTCATCTTAGGTATTCCAGTCGGGCAACCCAGCGGGATGCCCGGCGATCAGGTAAGCCAGAGTCAAGCCGCAGTCGCGAGGCCATTCAAGACTGGCAAAGACGGCGCCTGCACCGGAGTGATGGACTCGTCCGCTTCCGGCAGCAGGAGGCACTGGCCGTCCGGCATGTCGGGATCGACCTCCAATTTCCAACCGGTTGCGCCGAGAGCGGTTTTGAGGCGGGCTGCAAGGGCGGGTTGGAGGGTCTTCTGCACCCAGTCGCGACCGGCTTACTTCTCGCGCTGCTTTCGCAAAGTCATGGGCCGCTCCCCCCGCACCTACCGGAAGGAATTCGGCGCAAATCTCGGACACTGTTGTTGCAGCCCAAACTGGAAAAGCCCCGCAACGCCCCGTGGCGCCGCCTTCTTTATCTGGAAATCCCTTTTGGCAGACGCTCTATTACGAGATCAGGCTTGAGATGGCGCCGCCGGAAGTAGCGCTGGTTGTCATCGACTGACCTGGACCTGGCTTGCCGGGCGTGCAATCCGCGATTGCGCATCGCGAAAGGTCGCCGGATTCATGCCGGTGGCTTGCTTGAAGGCTTTGCTGAAGCGCTCGCGCGAGCCGAATCCTGACTCAATGGCAATGGAGGCGGTTTTATAATCGGTGGTGCGGAGCAAATGCTTGGCGTGTTCGATGCGTTTGCGAAGGATTTGTTCATGGATCGTGCGGCCCATGTGCCGCAGGAAGCGATCCTGCAGAGAGCGCTTGGAAATGCCCGACGCGAGGGCCGCGCTGTCCGTTTTGATGGGATCCCGAAAGTGCTCGGCAATATAACGCACCGCCGCGGCCACGTGGCGGTCGGGCACTTTGGTAATGTCAAGCAGATCGGTGCTCTTGCGAATTTCGACGCCCTTTGGCTGGACCAGCAACGGCTGCTTGGGGGCTTTTTTGCCCTTCATGATACGGTCAAGCAGAGCAGCTCCCTCGTAGCCGATCTTGTATTCGTCATTGTCGATACTCGAAATGGGAACAGAGGTGAAATCGCAAATCAGACGGTCATTGTTCACGCCGAGCACACCGACCTCCTGTGGTATCTTCAACCCCAAGTCCACGCAAAGATCCACAATTTCAACCGCCAGATCGTCCATCGGCGCCATGATCGCGAGGGGCTTTGGCAGGCGGCGGAGCTGTTTTTTCAACACACTGAGCCGCGCTTCCATCCGTTGACGACGAAGACGCGGAGCCGGGGTTTGATTGATCCTGAAAAAACGGTGAATCTCCGGGTTCAAGTGCTCTTGAAACGCCTTGGCACGCATCTGCTCGTGCAACTTGGATTGCCAGAAATAGAAGGCGAAATTCTTATATCCCAGTTCAATGAGATGCTCAGCGCCGAGGATGCCGATGGCCGGATTGTCCGGCAAGACACAAGGCAGGGAGTCTGTTGCGGTCAGGCTGACAGCCGGTATGCGATGGGGCCGCACGAAGCTGTCGTAAAAATCGTCCTGTTCATCGAAGGCCCCGATAATGCCGTCCCACTTGCGGTTGGGCAGGTGCCCGCTGCGGTACATCGAGGTGTTGAGGCTCCATCCCGCCTCAAGGGCATACTGCGCAATGCCTCGATGCAAATCACCGGAATAGTAAAATTGCATGTACATGAGAATGCGGGGCTGGGGTTTCATGGGGTCTCTGGATGGGTATAATAACACATAAAATGCACGCAATGTCACGCAAGAACGGTTGTGTCCGCGGCGGGTTTCTTGTTGAATCCTCATCACGCCGCCATAGGTTCCGCTTTTCCGGCAGCGTGAACCCATTCCTTGCCCCCCCTCCCTATGACTCGACTTGCTTCCAACAATCCCATTCCAAGGTTCCTCTCTCCATTTTTGCTTCTGCTGGGGATGCTGTTTTACGCAGCGGCCGCATTTGCCGGGGTGCCGCCCAATATCGTGATCATTTTTTTGGATGACTCGGGCTGGAGTGATTTCCATCCCTTTGGCAATCCGCCCTATGCCACGCCCAATGTGGAGCGGTTGGCCGCCGAAGGGTGCCGCTACAACAGCTTTTTTGTGCCGCAGGCGGTCTGCTCGGCATCGCGGGCGGCGTTGCTGACCGGATGCTACCCGGAACGCACCAGTATTTTCGGTGCGCTGCGGCCCGAGGAAAGAGGGCTGGATCCCAAGTTTGCGACCATGGCCGAGGTTCTCAAAAAGCGCGGCTACAAGACGGCCCTCTTCGGCAAATGGCATATCGGCGACCAGCCGGAAACGCGCCCGCAAGCGCGGGGCTTCGATGAGTCGGCCGGTCTGATGTATTCCAACGACATGTGGGACATGTGGGGTGCGAACCCGGCTCTCCGGCCCGAATGGAAACAGTATCCCCTCCAGTATTGGGAAAACGGCGTTGTTACATGCAACAGGTTGACTTCGGAGTTTCAAAAAACCCTGACCTCACGCTCGGCCGCGCAGTCGATTGATTTCATCCAGCGTCACAAGGCGGCCCCTTTCTTGCTGTATGTGCCATTTTCGATGCCGCATGTGCCGTTGTTTTGCAGTGACGCATTCAAGGGCAAATCAGGCGCTGGGCTCTACGGTGATGTCATTCTGGAGTTGGACGACTCCATTGGGAAGATCATGGCTTCGCTCAAATCAAATGGCCTGGAGGAGAACACCATCGTGATCATGAGCTCGGACAACGGCCCTTGGGCGGCCTACGGGAATCACGCGGGGCGCACGCCGTTTCGGGAGGCCAAGGCGACCAGTTTCGACGGCGGAACGCAGTCGGCCTTGATCATCAAATATCCGGGCAAGATCAAGGCGGGGACATCCTCGGACGCGATGTTTTGCTCGGTCGATTTGCTGCCCACCCTTTGTCAGCTGACCGGCGCGCCACTGCCGGAAAATAAAATCGATGGCAAGGATGTCTGGCCGCTGATTTCCGGTCAGCCGGAGGCGAAGAATCCCCATGCCTACTATCCGGTAACCTTGTTTAAGAATCTGGAGGCGGTCATGAGCGGGGACGGACGCTGGAAATTGCATTTTCCCCATGATTACGATCACGTCGCGGTGGCGGGCATGGACGGGGCCAAGGGCAAATACGAAAAGCGCAGCATCGAGATGTCGTTGTTCGATCTGAAAAACGACCCGCGTGAAACCACAAATGTCATCAGTCAACATCCTGAAGTGGCCGACCTACTCAAGCGTCTGGCTAAGGAGCACAAGAAAAATTTCTTCCATGATTAGCCCGCAACAAACACTCCTCGCCCTGATTCTCCTTGCGCTGCCGTTGACCGGGAATGCGCGCGATTGGTTCGTGGCGACATCCGGCAACGATGCCAACCCGGGAACGGAGCGGGCGCCGATGCGCACGGTTCAGGCCGCGCTCGACCGCGCCCAGGCCGGTGATGTCTGCATGATCCGGGGCGGAACCTATCTCGAGAAGGCCAAGTTCAAAACCTCGGGCGAGCCCGGCAAGCCAGTTCGCCTACAGGCCTATCCAGGCGAGGCCGTGGTGTTCGACGGCACGGAAAAAGTGACGGGGAAATGGCAAACTTACAAGGGTTCCATCTACAAAATCCAACTGGCGAAAGGCATCAGCATTGAGCAACTCTTTGTCGGGCGTGAAATGATGATCGAGGCACGCTGGCCAAACATGCGCTTTGACCAGACCCGGTGGTCAGGACGCCGAACATCGACGCGCTGGCGAAGGAGGGAACCCGCTTTGAAAATGCGTTCACGGCGGCGGTCCTCAGCACCCCCAGCCGCACCAGTTTCTTCACCGGCAAATACGCCTCAAAGAATCAGTGCTTCGGCAACAAGAAGGAGAGTGCAATTTCCACCGGCAAGTTCTCCTTCATCGAGCCCCTCAAGAACAGCGGTTACGCGGTCGGGCTTTCCGGAAAAAACCACACGTTTCAGCGGGGCTATGTAAAGAAGTGGTTCGACGGTTTCGTGGAATACACGCCTTGGGGCAAGGAGGAGGAGGAACTCGGGAGTTTTAACCCGTCCGACAAGGCCGTGCGAGATTTCCTCACCAACAGCGGCCCCAAGTCCAGTCTGGGACACAAGCTGTTGGAAGGGCTGATCGATTTTCCAGAGCCGTTTCCGGAACAGCAATGCATGACCTCACGTATCGCCGACGATGCGATCGCATTTGTCGAGAAGCACAAGGACAATCCTTTCTTTCTCCATATGGCCTTCCCGGCTCCGCATTGGCCCAATATCGTATGCGAACCCTACTTCAGCATGTATAAAAAGCAGCTGGATAAGATCAGTCTGGCCGGCATGGACGAGATCGACTGGGACAATCATCCCTTCGCCCACTATGTCCAGTCGCAGTGCGCGGGATTCGATGCCATGTCCAAGGAGGATCGGCGCAAGCTTCTAGCCGTGATGTATGGGCAGATATCCTTCATCGACAAATCAGTCGGACGTCTCGTCGAGGCGCTCAAGACAAAGGGGGTTTACGACAACACAGTGATCGTATTCACCAGCGATCAGGGCTGTTTTGGCGGACAGTTTGGCCTTCCCTGCAAGAGCAAGGGATTCTACGAATCGCTCATCCGCGTGCCTTTCATCATCAAACTGCCCGGCGACAAGCAGCTTGGACGGGTGACGCCCGCCCAGATCAGCAACATCGACATCATGCCGACCGTGCTGGAATACGCCGGCGTGAAGTTTGATGCAAAAATCGACGGCCTCTCCTTCCTGCCGGTGCTTACGAAAAACCAGGATGTGCACCGCACCGTGATTTATTCCGAGGTGGGCGAGCCGGGGTTGCCGCCCGCACCGATGCCCAAAGCGGACTACCCCGCCTACAACAAGAAGCGCTCGGCAAAGGACATGTTCTGGTTCATCGAATACACCACGCGCGGCCGCTGCGCGATGATCCGCGAGAACGGCTGGAAATACTGCTTCTACAACGGGGACATGGAAGAGCTGTATCACTTCGAGAACGACCCGTTGGAGCTGACCAACCTTGCCTCAGACCCCAAACAGCAAGCGCGCAAAGAAGCCATGAAGAAAAAGCTCTTCGAACAGGGATTCGTTGGGATCCAGTGATTCTGAACGCGCGAGGATTGATCTTTTTTTGACGCCACAAAAACCACACGAAATACAAACCCATGAATGCAAAAAATTAATCGCTGCCGCACTCCTCACGCTCGTCTCGGTTCCTGTTCATGCGGGTGATCCAAGGCTCGAAAACGTCCGCCCTGTGATCACGATCAACGGTGCCAAAGAGCAAAACAAGCTCACCCCTGATGCCTCCAGCGCAACCATGGTGGTGACAAACCAAAAATTTGGTCCGGAAAAGGATCGCCCCGTGCATCTTCGGTTTTCGGGTTCAATGGTGATTCGCTCTTGCCCTTGATTGCAGCGGTGGGACAGTATGGCTGGGTTCTCTCCCCGCACACTCTTAAGTTCATGCAAAACCTCAAGCTCGCGGCAGCCTACATCTCAAAACTCGCTGAGTTCATCAAGTTCTCGCACACAGTGTTTGCCCTCCCGTTTGCGCTGATCGCGATGGTGGTGGCGGCTGGTGGAATGCCCTCGCTTCGGGTGTTTGGGTGGATTTTATTTTGCATGGTGACGGCGCGGACGGCTGCGATGAGCTTCAATCGGTTGGTGGACTGGGAGATCGACAAGGAGAATCCGCGCACGGCCCGCAGGCATACGCTTGTTCGAAAGTCGCACGCCTGGATTCTATTGTTCATTACTGCCGGTTTGACGGTTTTTGGCACATGGATGTTGAACCGGCTTTGCTTTATCCTGAGCCCGTTAATGCTCGCGCTGATCCTCTTTTATTCCGTCACAAAACGGTTTACCGCGTTTCCCCATTTTTTCCTTGGGCTGGCTTTGAGCGCTGCGCCGATGGGGGCGTGGGCAGCGGTTGCAAACAACCTCGGCACACCGACGCCCTATTTTCTTGCGCTGGCCGTCTTATGCTGGTCGTTCGGATTTGACCTCATTTACGCGACGATGGATGTGGAGTTTGACCGCAGGAAAGGCCTGTTCAGTTTTCCCGCCCGCTACGGCATCCCGGCGGCGCTACGACTGGCGCAGGGATTGCATGTGGGAGCGGCGGCGGGATTTGCCCTCTTCGGCTGGAGCGCGCAGCTGGGAGCGTTTTACTGGGGCGCTTTTGCCATTGTGGTGGTGGTTCTGATGCTGGAACAGAGAATGGCGCGGAACCCGGACACCGCTTCGATCAACCAAGCGTTTTTCACTGCCAACGCGGTGGTCAGCATGGCGTTGCTACTGGGAGTCTGCCTGGATATTTGGGCGCGCAGACCGAGTTCCTAATAAATGGAAATCAAAGCGGAAAGTTCAGCATTCGTTCAGGTTGGGGAGGTTTCATGCCCCTGTATGCAAACAATTCCATTCCGCTATTCCAAAGTCATCTTGGGCGTTACTCTGGGCGTGCTGCTGTTTTTGGCGCAGGTCGCCAGCGCCGCCGACATCAATACGTTGCCACTGGATACCAAGGGCAGTTCACTGAAGTTCTTTTGCGAATCCTTCATGCACGACTTCCACGGCGAGGCAAAGGAGTTCAGCGGCAGTGCGCTGGTAGCCCCGGATGCGGTGCCGCCGATTCAGAAAGCGACGTTGCGTTTCAAGACAGCCAAGTTGACCACCTTCGTGAAGGACCGCGACGCGAAGATGTATGACTGGCTCAAAGTGAGCGTAAATCCTGATGCGATTTTTGAATTGAAATCCGTGAGGCAATCCAGCGGAGATTTCAAGGCGGCCGACGCCCAGCATCCTGCGCAATTCACCATCGCCGGAACGCTGACGCTCAACGGGGTCAAACAAAACATCGAGGGGGCAGCCAATGGGTGGAGGGAAAAGGACCGGCTGATTGTTACCGGGGAGACGGTTGTGGATACCCTGCAATACAAGCTCCCGCAAGTGCGCATGCTGGTTCTCACAGTCGGCACCAATGTGAAAACCGTCTATACGTTTAGCTTTGTGTTGCCAGAAACCTATGCAAAGAAGTAAGGGAACGCTGCTCGCCATTGAACCTGCCTGAGACCAACGATTATCCCTGGAACGTTCGCAAGACCGGACAACAGTTTTGCAATCTCCACACCGATCACGTTCCGGGTCTAGTGAAGGTGGCGCGCTGGAAAATGGGTTTTGGCCCCACCGAAACAGCCCCTGCTGCTGCGACGAACAAAGCCTACGAGCCGAAGGTTTGCCCGTCTGATCTCGCGACGATCTCCAATCCCGAGCCCCATCGCATTGTGGCAACTTGGGTCGGCCATTCCACGTTCCTGCTGCAAATCGGCGGACGCAATTTTCTCACTGATCCCCATTTCGGCACGCATTGCTCGCCATTGCGTCTGCGGAAATTCCGACGACAGACTCCGCCGGGACTGGCTATCGGCCAGCTTCCGCGCATTGACGCCATTCTCTTAAGCCATAATCATTACGATCACCATCAAATCTGCGATCGTTCTCTGTGCGAGTCGGCTCAGGCGATGCAGGTAGAACTCCGCCTTCTGTTGACCGACATGCAAGGCAACATTGGGCCGCCCCAGCTTTTCATCCTGCCCGGAGGTTTTGCCGCTGACTACGGAGAGCTCCAGCAAATCCTTAAAGTCATCGACCCCCTGGTAGAACAACCCCCAATAGACGCTCAAGCGCCGCAGCAGAAGCATCGAGCGGGCATCCGCTCCGAAGAGCAACGCGGGAAGCAGGAGCGCAAGGGCGAGCATCGGCGCGGTCTTTTGCAGGGCGATGGATGTCACTTCCATGCGTCCACCTTCGCCTTTGCGGAACTTCAAATCACGGGCCTGACCATTGAGAACCCCACTGGTTCCAAGGCAATAATCGATCAGCGTGTGCGCGGACATCTGCCGCACGGCGGGAGCACTGGAAACGACGACGCCCAGCAGTGCGTAGGCCCTGGTAATCAACGCGAGCGAGCCCAGGATGACCATGTCCTCGCCGTAGAGCAGATGCAGGCAAATCCGCCCGCGCCGTTCCATGGAGTCGTCCATTTGTGGCAGGTCGTCCAGCAGCAGCGAGGCGATGTGAAAGAATTCCGTGGCGCACGCGAGCGATTCCGCTTCGGCCGCTGATGCGCCAAAAGCCTGCGCCGTTTTGTGTGCCAGTTGGTAACGGAACAATCCGCCCGGCCACGCCACGGCGCCCTCGACGACCTTGCCAAGTTTGTCCTGGATGGCCCCGTGGAGTGGGGCATTCCGCCTCAAGGCATTGAAGGCGTATTGATATTCATGCGCGACAGGCTGGGCTGCCGTGGCGTTTGCCACTTCACGGGGGGCCGAAAAAGGCGAAGGCACCGTCTCGCGGATGACATCGAGCACTGGCGGAGTCGGCTGACTTAGGCATTGCATGGCGCAAACATGCGAACATTAACTGAATGGAAGCTGAATGGCTAAAATGATTGCCATCTTTTTAAAATCCCAAGCTCTCGGAGGTCAGAAGCGTGAAAACAAGCGAAATAACCTGAAATAAGATACAAGGAAACGCAAATTACTCTGTAGACCAAAAATCACAGAGGTGAAATTCCTGATTTGTAATCAGACGGTCCTCGGTTCGAGTCCGAGGGCTGTCTCCAGCCTTAAGTTTCTAATAGCAAGTCTCTTAAGAATTCTGGAAGGAATGGATTTTCCTCGCATGCTTTTCCGAATCCAGGCTCAGGGATGTATTTAACGACCCAAAACAAGGCAGCAATTCCCGCACCTTGCTTCGGGTTTGATTTCAGCACGGTTTGGGGGTTTACTGCGGCTTCCATTCTTGTGCCCAATCTTCTGTTCAAAAACGCCCGGCTGGTTTTCCCGGATCGCATCGAACCGCGCGGTGATCTGCGGGTCGCCGATGGCCGGATCGCCGCCGTCGCGCCCTCGCTTCTCGCGGAGCCGGGGGACATGGTCCAGGAACTCGGCGGGCGCACCCTCGCGCCGGGGTTCATTGACATGCACGTCCACGGCGCGCTCGGTCGCGACGCGATGGAGGCGACGCCGGAGGCGTTTGAGGCGATCTGCCAATACCACGCCCGGGGCGGCACCACGGCGCTTGCCTTGACGACCGTCACCGCCCCCATGGAGGAGATCGTCGCGGTGCTCCGCGCGGCGGAACACTACCGGAGCGAGCCGCACGACGGAGCGCAACTGCTGGGCGTGCATGTGGAGGGGCCGTATTTTTCGCCGGAGAAACCCGGGGCGCACCGGGTCGGGCTGATCCGCAATCCCACGCCCGCCGATTACGCGCCGCTGCTGGAATGGGCGCGTGTGATGACGCAGATGACGCTTGCGCCGGAGTTGCCAGGGGCGCTGGCGTTGATCGAGGCGCTGCGGGCGCACGGGGTGCGCGCGAGCGGCGGCCACAGCGACGCTTGGGATGAAGAGGCTTGCGCGGCGTTTGTCCACGGCATGGAAGGGGTGACGCATGCGTTCAACTGCATGTCCACGGCGCGGCGGCGCGGGATGAACGAAGCCAGGTAATCCGCCAGTTCCTGAAGCCGTCCGTTTTCGGATCGGCTGCGCAGCAGCGATGCCTGGAATTCGGGGTCCGGCACGTATTGGGCAATCTGGAAACTCAGGCGCGGGGAGTCCAGGTCGGGTTCGCCGCGCCCCTGCGAGCCTTCCATTTTGAGCAGTTCCTTGAACTGGCCGAGCACTTCGATCGTCAGTTCGGGCGGTGTCGTTTCGTCGTCC
>Ga0118677_10015786_pt1 | contig 10445 bp, 9 predicted proteins | sample AliMusrvi5mmetaG_FD_86154 | JGI IMG/M metagenome (GOLD analysis project Ga0118677, IMG submission 86154)
GGTCGGTGCATTCGCTGTTAAGACGGAGGATGATCGCTTTGCCGAAAGGCGCGGCCACGGTGGCTTTGGCGGGACCGAGGACTTTGAGCGGCGCGTCGATGTTGCGTTCGGCGCGCTGGGATAATTCGCCCATGCTCTTGTGGTGGGGGAAATGGAGCAGGCGCGCGGAGGAGACCGAGTTCAGATCGGTCAGCGCGCGATCGATCAGACTGCCGGCGCCGGCGGGGCGGGGAACCAGGCCCGCTCCCTTCTGTTGAGCTTCCTGGAGGCGGCGTCGAAGGTGCAGGGCGAGTTCCGTCAGCAGATCGCGCTTCTGGCGGGAGGCGTACTCGGCGCGCTCCCGAAGTTCATTGACGGGCTGAATGGAAAGTTGGGCGAGTTCGTGCGCGGCGTCGCCGTTTTCGTCGCGGTCGAGGGCGCCGGCGAGGAGTTCCATACGCGGCAGGTCTTCGTCGCGGAAGGCGAGATTAACCTCGGTCATGAGTTTTTCGCGAACGAGGCGGCGGGCCTGGTCGGAGGCGAGATCGGGGTGGAAGGTGCGGGCGAGTTCGCGGTGCAGGTGCTTCAGTTTTTCGGGGTCGCAGGCCTGGCGCGTGAGGCCGCGGGCACATTCTTCGGCGGAAAGACGAGCGGCTTCGCGGGCGGCGAGGGACTCGCGGTGGGCGGAAGGCATGAAGCGGGCACGGAGCCGGAACGCCTGCGCGCGGGCTTCGTCGAGTTCGACGTAAAGGCGTCCGGCGACCTGGTAAAAGCGGCGTTCGAACTGGTGAAGGGAGGCTCGCAGCAGGGCGAGTTCAAGCTGACCGACGGAGGAGTCCACTCGGGCGAGGATACCAAACGCCCGGAGTTGTGACGTAACTTACAAGGAGGGCTACTTCTGGGGCGCGCCGGCAATGCGCTCGGCGGCGTCCTTCAGTGCCTGGATCTTTTTGTTGACGACGGCGAGCTGCGATTCCGTGAACTGGGCTGAGGGGAGGAGCGCACGCACATCCGCGACGACCTTGCGGACGTCTTCGATCGCCTCGGCTGCCGCTACCGGGGATCCGACCAATTGCATTTGCCGTGCCTTCTCGACTCCGGAAAAGCCGACATCGATCTTGACCCGAATTTGTTCGGCGGGGGTACGAAGTTCACTCACAGCGGCCTCGGTTCTCATGGCAGACCTGCTTTCTGCATTGCAGACGGCTTCAACGGCAACCTGTTAAACGGCATTAAACGGAATCTTCGGCGGCGGCCTTCTTACGGGGCGCTTTGCGTTCCGGCCGGACGGGACGGAGCGCAACAAACGCGAGACAATCCTCATCGGTCACCTGGTGACTTTCGGCCATGCCATTCGCCATGATCGCGGAGCACATGGACGGGCCGTCCTGGAAGGAGATTCCGTGTTTCAGCAACAACTGCACGGCCACCTGTACGGTGTACACGGGCGTGGAGGCGCCGGAGGGGAGACGGCCGAAACGGAAGTTCCGGACGCCTTTGGCATCGTCGAAGCCCATGTAACGAACGGGCACCACGGCATCCGCGCGGGGATGCCGGGCGGCACGGCTTTCCACGATGGTTTGCCAGCGAAGATCGGCGTGAATGAGGCGCTGTACACGATCCACCGGTTCCTGCCAGTGATCGAGGAAGTAGCTGGCCTCGGTCACCGACAGAATTTTATTCCGGTGTTCACTGACAACGCTAAGAAGAGAGGTCACTTCGGCCGGTTCCAGCGACTTATAGCGGCTGGTTCCGGCCAGAATGGCGGACGTCAGACGGTCGAAACTGATTTCGACCTGCTGCCGGATCTGATCGGCCCAAAGTAGCTGGGTCGCCGGTCCGGTCAAAGGGGGAAGGTGCCGCCTCCCGGTGGAAACACTATGCGGACCCGCTGAAGAAAGCGGGCCATTCCGTTCCGAAAGACCGTTTGGCAAAATACTCTCCGGCGGGATAACACCGTCCCCGCAGATGAAGCCCGACTACTGAGAACTGATTACTTTACGGGGCGGCAGGAGATCTTCGTTGGGATCGAGAGAGGTAAGCGCCAACATTCTCTCCTCCTCCGCCAGCCTGGCTCGTTCCGCCAGAATTTCGAGGGCCTCCGCCGCAATGGCATCCTCGTCGGGTAACGGTTGGCTGGTAATCTTGCGTTCCTCGCGGCGGGAACCCTTCTCCTGTTGCTTTTCTTTCCGCTTTTGCTCTTTTTGACGTTTATTGAACGTCGGCCGTCCACGACCAGACATCGCTCGCTCCTTAAGTAACTGCGCCGCCGGCCGGGCTACCGGGGACGCCAATTAAAATATACTTCGTTCGATAACTCCGGCGGGATGTATCCCGTTAGTTACCAGCGGGGACCACGGCTGCGATTGCCACCGCCGCCGCCACCAGCGCCGCGATTGCCGCCGTAACCACCACCGCCGCCACCGGGGCGACCGCCCTCCGGCTTGGGACGCGCTTCATTGACATTCATGGTCCGACCGTTCAGGTCGGCGCCGTTCAGCTGAGAGATGGCAGTCTCAGCGTCGCGCTTCTCCGTCATTTCGACAAACGCGAAACCCCGGGGTTGTCCGGTTTCACGATCCGTAACAATGCTGACGCGCTCCACGTTGCCGTACTGCGAGAACGCCGCCAGCAATTCATCCTGGGTGGTTTTAAAGCTCAGATTCCCCACAAAAATATTGGTCATAGTTTCTTCCTGCCTGCAAAATTTGTCTCTGTCAGACTGCTCTGAAACCAAAACCAGGAACCAATGGTAAGGAGGAGGGCGGCCAGAAGGCACTGATATGGGACTAATGCGGGCAAAGACTCCTTTAGTGTAACAGAAGATGGAGCCAAAAGTGCTCGGTGACGGTCCACTCTGGACGAGTCAGCACCTCTCCCGCACCTATTTCTTCTTCCGAAACAGATCGATAACGCCCTGCACGGATTTGGCCGGCGACTGCTGCGCGGGCGCGTCCGGGGGCGTGGCGGTCTTTCCCGCAGCCGGATCGGAGGAGGGCGCTTGTTTGCCGGACAGAGCGTCCAGAACGGAGCGCGCCGACCCTTTCGGATTCGTCAGCAGTCCCGGAATGCTGCCTGCGCCGCTGACGGCGGGAAGGATGTTTTTGAGCTTCATTTCGGCCAGACGGGCGGCGTCCGGCGCGAAATGCGGCTGGGCGAAGGTGCCGGTGACGTTGGCCGGGATCACCAGTTCGCCTTTGCTGTTCGCCAGGGCCGTGGTGAGGTAACCGCCGATGTTGACGCCGCCCGCGCGCTGACTCACGGCCTTGTCGAGAACCGCGGTGATCTTCATGTTCAGCGTCTGGTCGGCCAGGCCGGCGGTGCCGGCGGCGCTCAGTGAACCACCTTCCATCACCAGTTGCAGATTGTTGGTGGTGGCAACGCCATTGACGATATTAATATCGCCTCCTAATTGAGTGATGTTCGTTACATTTGGTCCGCTCAGGTTCAGCCCGGCGAACTTTCCGATGGTGGAAAGCTCGTTCAGGATGCTGGTTCCGGCCAGGCGTCCTTTGGCCAGACTGAGACTCAGCGTGCCGTTCAGCGTCCGCGCCAGGTCGGGAGCGCCGATGAGCATGTGGAGATTGCCGGCAGCGCCCAAATTGCCGTACAGCGTGTTTTTGACCGAGGTGACGGAAGAAAGCAGCTGATTGGCATCAACGCTGAGCAGTTTGAGATTCAGTTCGACCGCCATCGGCTGGTGGCCCGTATCCGCGCGAAGAGTGCCGGTTTGGGTGCCGCCGAAGAGCTTCGCGCTCAACGGGGAGAGGGTGAGCACGCCATGGTCGAAGGTGGAATCGGAACGCACGTCGGTCAGGGTCAGGCCTTGGCTGGAGAGCGTGCCGACGTGGAGATTGCCTTTGGCGTACAGGGGCGGGGAAGTGGCGGCGGCTTTGCCCTTTGGCGTGGCCGCGGTCTGGCTCGTCGTTGCCTGAGCGGGTCCGGGGCTGGTCGCTTTGGTCAGTTCTTCCACGTCCACTTTGTCCACGTCGAAGTCGAAGGCGATGCGGGGGGAAGCGAAACTCGTCACGCTGGCCGTACCCCGCAGGTTGGAACTCGCCAGACCGGCGGTCAGTTGCGTGATAGCGGCGGTGTTCCGGTCGAATTTGAGCGCGGCGGACGTGACACGGACCGGCTTGCTGAAACCGGGCACCTGCAACTCCGCATCGCGGAGGGCTCCGGTGCCGCTCAAGGTAAGCGTTCCGTCCAGAGGGCCGCGTTCGTCAACATCGAGCGAGACGACGCCCGTTCCGGCAATGTCGCCAACGCCCAGAAGTCTTGCCAGGCCGAGGACTTCCGTCAGACTGGCTTCATGGATACGCACGGCTGCCTGCAAAGAAGACGCTTTGTTGTTCAGTTCTCCGGAGATCGAGACCGGCACTTTGCCGGCCTGCACGGAACCGGTCAGACGCGAGACGTTGGTGGCGGTGTCCTGCTGCAGTTTGGCGGTCAGATGGACCGGAAAGCCGAGAGGCTTTCCTTGCGCTGCGGCGTTCTTCAGTTCCAGGTTCACGTCGCCCGCGGCGCCGGCGGCGGAATTCTGAATGTCGGCGGTGCCAGTAAGCTGGCCGTCGACCGGCAATGCGGAACCGGAGAAGCGGGCGAGGCCGGCCAGAGGCGCGTCAGTGAGCGTGAGTCGGCCCTGAAAAGGCGTAGCCGCGCTGGCGCCGCCGGTGCCTTCAAAGCGGAACGAGTCGCTCTTGCCGCCTGGAAGCTGCGCCGCGGCTTTCAACGTAAATTTCTTGCCGGGCGCGAAGTCCGCGAGTTCCACGTTCACGTGTTCATAAACGGAACGGGAGGCGGGATGCGCCATGTCGGTCAAAGCGAGGGCGCCGTCTTCGAGTTGCAGCAGGGCGAGCGCAAGCGGCTGGGAGTTGCTGCCGGAGGAAGGCTGGTTCACGAGGTCGGCATAGTTCCATTGGCCGGCGACGTTCTGCACCAGTTCCACCGCCGGTTGCGTGAGCACCAGCGACTCGATCTGAATCTTCTTGCTGAGCAGCGGGAGCAGTTCGGCGCGGACGCGGATCTGTTTCGCGGTCAGGAAGGGCCGACCGGTTGGAAATGCGGGATTTTCGCCTACCACCAGGTCATCCACCCGAACGGCGAGCGGGAACAGTCCCAAACTCATGGCGCCGAGGGTGACAGGGCGATGGAGCTGCTTCTGTAAGCCGTCCTGAATGGCGGGCCGTAACTGGTTGACGTCGAACAGCAGATAGCCGAGTCCGGCGGCCACACCGAGTAGGCCGAGGGTTGCCGCGGCGGCGATCAGAATCCTGCGCATTTAAGCAGTTTACTTGAGGCCCAGGAGGGGGAGTAATTTCGGCTACGCTTCTCTGTTCACACCAGCGGCCAGATGCCGTGGACATCTTCCACCAGGACCCGCAGGATCTCGCCGACGCTCCAGGCCTGCGCGATGCAGCCCCGCGGTTGATGGGGCGCATCCCCGTCGAAAATTTCGGAGATACTCGCGAGGCCCGCCGTCTCCAGGTGCGGACGGAAGGCTTCCAGCCAGCGGCCTGCCTGTTCGCGGGCGTCGAGCAGGCCTTCGGGATCGCCTTCGAGCGGGTCGCCGTGGGATCTCACATAGGCGGTGATGAAGGGGCCCAGCAGCCAGGGCCAGACGGTGCCCTGGTGATAGGAGGAGTCGCGCTCCACGGGGCCGCCGTCGTAGTGGCCGCGATATTGCGGATCGTGAGGGGACAGCGTCCGGAGTCCGAAATCGGTCAGCAGTTCCCGCTCGACGATCGCGAGGATGGCGCGGGCGCGGTCGGGCGGTACCATCGTGTACCCGAGAGACAGGGCGATGACCTGGTTGGGGCGAACGGAGTCGTCGTGCGTATCGCCGCTTTGGTCGGACCGGAGTACATCGTAGAGACAGCCCTTCTCGTCATTCCAGAAGCGGGCGTTGAAAGATTCCTTCGTTCGTTTCGCGATGTCGGCAAGTAATTTCTCTTCTTCGTAGTCGCCGAACCGTTCCGCGAGATCCTGGGTGAAGCGCACGGCGTTGTACCAGAGCGCCTGAATTTCCACGGGCTTGCCGTTGCGCGGCGTGGCGACAAAATCGCCGATCTTCGCGTCCATCCAGGTGAGTTGCGTTTCGGGATCGCCGGCGGAGATCAGGCCATCGGGGCCGCAACGGATGCCGTAGCGGGTGCCCAGCAGATGCCAGTCGAGGATGCTCTTCATGGTGTCGAAGAGGTTTTCCTGCACAAAGGTGAAGTCGCTGGTGTATTCGACGTACTTCCGAATGGCCTCGAAGAACCAGAGGGAGGCATCGGCGGTGTTGTATTCGGGAGTCTCGCCGAGATCCGGAAAGCGGTTCGGCAGCATGCCCATGTCGGCGACATGGCTGAAGGCGAGCAGGATATTGCGGGCGACGTCGTAGCGCCCGGCGGGAAGGGTGAGGCCGGGCAAGGCGATCATGGTGTCGCGACCCCAGTCGGCAAACCAGTGATAGCCCGCGATGACGGTGCGGAGATTACCGGCGCGGGCCGCGATGAACTGGTCGGCGGCGGCGGTGAGATCTTTCACGAAGGGGTCGTCGACGGGGGCTTCGAGGCGGAGGGCGGCACGCCGGGCGATTTCGTTGGCGCGCAGGGAAGCAGCGTCAGCGGCAATCTGCGACTGCGTGGAGGCGAGGACCGAGGCCACGGCGCGGCCACCCAGTTGAAACTGCATCACGAACGGCTGGAAGAGATCTTCAGGGGAGTCCAGACCACGTTCTTTTTCGCGCGGGTACTGGAAATTGAAATACCACTCGCCTTCGCGGCCTACCCATTTCGCGTTATGGCTGAAGAACAGCCGGGGTAAGCCGGAATAGGGCTGGATCGAAACCTCGCCCTCCGTTTCGAGGATGTCGCGATTCAGAACGTCGTTGGCCCGCGTGGTGGAGTGGTAGTCGCGGAAGGCGATGAGCGGCCGCAGTTCCAGCGTGCACTCGCCGGGACCGACGATCCGGTATTCGACGACCGTGGTGTTCTGGCCGTGGACCATGAAGACGCGCTTCTCGATCTCGACGCCTCCCACCTCATAAGTAAAGACCGGAAAGGGATCGAGCCGGAATTTGCGCAGGTGGGTGTGTCCGTTGGGGTGGACCGCGCCGGGATAGAGATTGGAGGCGAGATCGTACCTCGCGCCGTTCAGAAAGACCGTTTCCTCGAGCTTCGAGAGGAGCACGTACCGATCGACCGGGGGGTGGAGCGCCGCGATCAGAAGTCCGTGATATCGGCGGGTGTTCACACCGGGAACGGTGGAAGAAGCGAAGCCGCCGATCCCGTTCGTCTCCAGCCACTCTTTTGACAGGCCAGCTTCGAGGCTGCCGCAAACGTCGCTTCCGAAAGTCATCATGTTGAATGTATCCGATTCAGGAACGCTAAGGTGTCAGATTTCGAGACGGCGGAGCGCCTGGTCCACTCCGGGCTGCAGGCTCCGCAGTGTTGCGAGGTTTTCCGCGGCGGGCAGGTCGGAGACGAGGTAGACCAGGTGGTCGCGAGTCTGGAAGCCGGCAATGCGGAAACGCTGGACACCGGCGGCGTAGAGGGGCACTCCGGCTTCGGTGGCGACCGCGCGCAGTTCGCCCTCGAAGGCCTCACGAGGGCTGCGGACGGTGATCAGCAGCGAGATCAGACGGCTGCCGTCGGTGGCCGCGAGGTGGGTGTAGTACCGACCCCGATACTCGCAGAGGTGCGCGGTGGCGATGCGAAAGCCCGGGGGCAGGTGACTGGACAGGGCAGGGGCCAGATCGGCGTACTTCGGGCCCAGTTCGTTCGCCATCTCTTCCAGCGTGGGCCATTGCGACGGCAGTTTTTGGAAAACCGCGCAGTGGACATGCTGCTGCAGGCCGATCCGCATCACCGGCGCGACTTCCGGCGCGATCGCGGCGATGTAGGAATCCTGAGCGCCAGGCGTGAAACGAAGTCCGCCGTTGTGCCAGCGGAGACCGGCGCCGAACGCAATCAGCAGGGAGAGGGCGAGAGCCATCGCGGGCCAGCCGGAAAAGCGGCGCGCCGCGGTGCGGGACGAGGCTTCGTGGAGCGTCTGGCGAACCCGGGTTTCGAGACCGAGGGGCGCGGGAGTGCTGAGAACCGCGGAGCGCAGACGGGTCCGCAGCATCTGGTGGCTGGCGCGATGTTCCGAAACGGCATGGGCGCAGACCGGGCAGGTGCTCAGATGCTGTTCCATATCGGTCTGGTTGGCGGCAGAGGGTTCCGGATCCAGACAACCTTGGAGCAGGGCACTGGTCCTCGGGCAGTGGTTGGCCGGAGTCATCGACCGTGTCCTCCGGAAGCTTTCAGAATTCCATAGGAAGTGGCGACCTGCTGGAGTTGTTCGCGGAGCAGTTTGCGGCCTCGGCTCAGTCTCGACATGACTGTTCCGATGGGAACGCCCAGTATCTCCGCGGCTTCTTTGTAGGCGAACTCTTCGACATCCACCAGCAAAACGATCGCCTTATAGTCCTGGGGGATCTGGTCGAGCGCCGCCAGGATTTGTTCATCGCGCAGTTCCTGGGGAACCGGTTCGGGCGCGGTCAGGCCGGCTTCAAGAAACTCTTCCGTTTCTTTAAGAACCGGAAAACGGAACCACTTGCGGCGGTGGTGCTGGATGCAGTGAAAGAGGATCCGGAACAGCCAGGCGCGGCAGTTGGTGCCCGATTCGAAACGGTCGAACGATTTCCACGCCTGCAGGTAGGCTTCCTGAACGGCGTCCTCGGCGCGGGCGCGATCGCCGGTGACGCGCAGGGCGGTCCGGAAGAGATCGTTCAGATGCGGCATCGCCTCGGCATCGAAGGACGCGCGGGCGCTGGAGGCGGAACGGTCCGCATTGCCCGGCGAGAACAGAGCCATTACGCCGGTTCCCCCGGTAAAACCGTCGAGGGTAAAGGAAATCGCCATACGAGAACAAGATGACGGGTCGGCGCGGACTTATTCCCGGGGTGCATATTCGTCAGGAGGACCAATTGGTGCGGAATTCGGCGAAGAGACTCAGGCCGCCGCAGGCGAAGAGGCTTTGGCCGGTGATATAGGACGCGTCGTCGGAGGCGAGGAAGGCGAATACGCCGGCGATTTCCGCGGCCTCGGCGGAGCGGCCCATGGGGATGTGGCTTTCGACGGCGGCGCGGGCTTCGGGGTTGTCGATCCAGGCTTTGTTGATCGGAGTGATGGTGGCGCCAGGTCCCACGGAATTGACCCGGATGCCGGACGCGGCGTATTCCAGAGCAAGGGTGCGTGTGATGTTTTCGATGGCGCCTTTGCTGGCGGAATAAGAAAGGTACTGCGGTTTGGGAATGAATTCGTGCACGCTGGTGTTGTTGACGATCACGCCGCCGCCGGGCCGGGACAGGAAGTGCCGGATCGCCTGCCGCGAACAGAGGAAGGTTCCCTGCAGATTGACATTCACAATCTTGTTGAAGTCTTCGAGGGTAACTTCATGACTCGGCGCGCCTTGCTGGATCCCGGCGTTGTTGATCAGGATGTCCAGGCGACCGAACGTCGCGATGGTTTCGTCCACCATGCGGATCACCTGGGGTTCACTGGAAATATCGCCCTCTATAAGGATGCCGCGGCGGGCCGGGCCTGCCTGCAGCACTTCTTCGAGAACGGTTTCCGCTTCCGCCCGCTCTCGGGGACCGCGGTAATTGATGGCTACCAGCGAGCCTTCTTCGGCGAACCGAATGGCGGTCGCCCGGCCGATGCCGGAGGAAGCACCGGTAATGAGGACCGTTTTGCCTGCAAGACCTTTCATGACACCTCACGGGAATAATACCGCTTCGGTGTCGCATATTGAGTGCATGAGAATCAAGTTCGGGTTGCCGGTCAGTTTGTTTTTCGCGACGGTGAGTTTGAACAGCGCTTCGGGTCCGGCGCGGGTGCCGGTTTTGCTGGAGCTTTTCACGTCGGAAGGCTGTTCGAGTTGTCCGCCGGCGGATCGTTTGCTGGAGAAGCTCGACAAGGAGCAGCCGATCGCCGGGGCGGAGGTGATCGTGCTCAGTGAGCATGTGGATTACTGGAATCATCTGGGCTGGGCCGACCCGTTTTCGTCCGCGTTGTACAGCGAGCGACAGCGGGAGTACGCCAGCCACCTGGATGGACAGACGTATACGCCGGAACTGGTGGTGGACGGGGTAAAGGGCTTTGTCGGGAGCGACCAGCGGGAGGCCGAGCAGTCGATTCGGGATGCCGCTCGGCAGGGGAAAGCGCCCATTCAGGTAACGGCGGAGCGGGTGGAGAAAAAAGCTCGGGTCAGGATTCATGTCGACGGACAGGGCGGGGGGACGTTGTATCTGGCTTTGGCGCACGATGCGATGCGGTCCCAGGTATTACGTGGGGAAAACGGCGGGCGTAGTCTTTCGCATGTGGGCGTGGCGTATTCCTTCGAGAAATTGGGGAAGCTCGACGGCAAGACGGATTTCGAGCGGACGGTGAGGCTGAAACCGGGCGGGGCGACGCGGGTGGTGGCGTTTGTGGCGC
>Ga0118677_10015787_pt1 | contig 10445 bp, 5 predicted proteins | sample AliMusrvi5mmetaG_FD_86154 | JGI IMG/M metagenome (GOLD analysis project Ga0118677, IMG submission 86154)
GCTTCGAAGCGCGAGAGAAGAACTACGACTCGCTCGTGGTCGACGCGTCGGAGACCGGCCACATCATCGGCCAGCTCCCGGCTCCGCAGGCGATCATGATTTTCCGGCCCTCCTCTTTATGGTTTCTGACAAAATCAATTCCCCTTTTCAGCATGGATTCCGGTAAAGCTACGCCATCGTCCACACAAAGATACAAGGATACAATGCCAGGTTGTTCTACCAGCTCTGCCAGCTGCAGCATGGCACCAATCTGACGGACTTCCAGAAGAAACAGATCGGTTGTTTCACGATATTTCCCGATATACAACCAGGGCCGAATTTGGTTCATGAATTCATTATTTTTCGCGTTTGTCTTGTAATATCATCCGCAACGCCATTTTTGCCAGCGCAATGGTCCCGGTATTTACTTTGCCGTCGGCATGGGCAATGTCAGCTTCGGTGAGGATAGGTCCGTTATTTTCATTTTTATTATGTGCAGGCAATGTTGAAAGGCCAATGCAAGTTAAAACAAAAGCGATTCCAAACACAAAGATAAATTGCCGGAAAGCTCCCCGCAAGTAAAACGGGGTGCACCCCCCCCGCACCACTGCACCACTGCACCACTGCGCCACTGCACCACCGCACCACCGCACCACCGCACCACGGAGTTTTCCTATTTGTTTACAACCACCCGCTTCACAACTTTCGAACTCCCGCTCCTGATCACCACGGTGTAAATACCGCTGGCCACCGGCCTGAGGTCAATCACCTGTTCGGCGATCCCGTTCACTTCGATATCCTTCACCTCGCGGATCTGAATTCCGAGATTGTTGTATATCGAGAGGGTGAAGTGTTCCCTGGAGACAGATGTCATCGAAACGGTAAACCGGCCGTCGTTGGGAACGGGGTAGATGTTGAAGTTTCCGGTTTGCAGCTCCTGCGTGCCTGTGATCAGTACGTATACCCTGACCGAAGGATCGGAACTGCACCCGCCAAAGTTTACAACGGTCCAGTACCAGCCGGTTTGTGTAGCCTGCCAGGTTTGCCCTGTTGCTCCCGGGATGACGTTTCCTGTTCCGCTCTGGGTAGCCGAGAAGTACCACTGGTTGCCCGATGCGGCACTGCTGGTGAGGGTGTCGCCCGTTGCCACCACCACCGGGGTAACAGGTTTCGGGTTAACCGTTACGGCAAAGGCGGGAGAGATGGTGCCGTTTCCGCAGCTGTTCGATCCAAAAACCGTTACATTTCCGGAACCTGCCGTAACAGGGAAATCAACCGTGATGGTGCTGGTTGTGCCGCCGGATACAATGGTTGCACCCGTGGGTACGCTCCAGGTATAGGTAGTGGCATTGGCAATGGCACCAACCGAGTAGATAACACCGCTTTCTCCCTGGCATACCAGGGATGAACCGGTAATGGTTCCGGCGGGGTCGGGAAGCGCAGTTACCGTAACCGGGAAGTTGGGCGACGGAGTTCCGTTTCCGCAGAGGTTATTTCCATAAACACTGATGCTGCCTGAGGTAGCATTGGTTGCGAAATTAACCGTGATGCTGTTGGTTCCGCTGCCGGTTGCAAGGGTGGCCCCTGCCGGCAGGTTCCATACATAATAAGCGGCATTGGAAATGGTTGCACAGGAGTAGGCAATACCCTGGGTTCCGCCACAAACGGAAGCGGGGCCCGTGATGGTTCCGGCCGCGCCGGGAGCAGCATTCACCGTAACTGCATAAGAGGTCGGGGTAAGCGCTGAACATCCGTTGGCATTGGCATAATTTACGCTTACACTTTGCGATCCGGCGATAGTCCAGGTGATGGAAACAACATTGGACCCCTGTCCGGCCGAAATGGATCCGCCTGCCGAAACACTCCATATGTAGTTGCTCATGCCAGGCTCTGTCGTATAATTGATATACCCTGAATTGGCGCAGATGCTGTTCTGTCCGGTAATGGTGGGCGTTGGCAGTGCATTCACGGTAACATTATACACCGTTGGAGTTCCGGCACTGCAGCCACTGGCATTGGTATAGTTTACACTAACAGTTTTCGCCCCGGTGGTTGCCCAGGTTACCGTAATCGCAGGGGTACCTGCCCCGGCAGTAATGGTGCCACCGGCCGATACGGCCCAGGTGTAACCGGTCATTCCGGTTTGGGTTGAATAGGTGTTGTTGGTGTAACTGACGCACGCAGTTGATGATCCGGTAATGGTGGGCACGGGCGATGTGTTTACTGTTACATTGTAAACGGTCGGACCGGGGGCCGAACACCCGTACGTGTTGTTGTAATTTACGCTTACTGTCTGAGCCCCGGCTGTATTCCAGGATACCGTGATGGAGTTGGTGCCTGCACCCCCGGTAATCGTGCCTCCGGCTGATACACTCCAGGTATAGCTTGTATTTCCGGCCTGGGTGGTATATACATATCCGGTGTTTCCCGAACAGGCTGTTGCCGGTCCGCTGATGGTGATCACCGGAGCTACGCAGTTGGTGGTAAAGGTCTGGTCAAGGCCATTGGTCGTGCCGGCTGCATTCACACCCACACAACGGAAATGGTAGGTGGTGTTAATTGCCAGGCTTGTGAGGTTGGCCAGAACCCCGGTCGCGGTGCTTCCGTTTACCGTGGCAGGAGTTGCATTGATCGTGTTCCCGTAAGCAACCGTGGGGCCCCACTGGAAGGTTACCGTGGTGGCTGCATAGTTGGCGTTAACAGTGCCATTAAGCGTTGCGGTCGTTGAGCCGACACCGGTGGCAAAGTTGGTTACTACGGTTGCTGCAACAGGTGCGGTCGTAAAGGTCATGTCGTTGCCATTGGTGGTACCGGTAACATTCACCCCTTTGGCCCGGAAATGATAGAGTGTGTTGGGAAGCAGCCCGGAAATGGCGGCCGATATGGTCGTAATGGTATTACCCGAAACAGTATTCGGGGTTGCATTCACGACGGTACCATAGGCGGTCGTAAGTCCGTATTCGAAGGTGGCGGTGGTTAAGCCGAAATTGGCGTTTACCGTTCCGTTCAGGGTGGCGCCTGAAGTAGTCACTGCACTGGCTGCCGTAGTTATTACAACTGGGGCATCGGGCGCGGTGGTAAAGGTCATATCGGCTCCGTAAACAGTCAAACCGCCGGTTGTCACGCCACGGGCGCGGTAATGGTAGGTTGTGTAACCGGTAAGACCGCTAAGACCATTGCTCATGTAAGTTAATGAACTACCTGTCGCCATGGCCGGTGTTGCAGCGGCTGAATTGCCGTAGGCAGCGGTGAGACCCCAGTCGAAGAAGAGATTGAACGTGGTTCCGGTGGCATTGGCGTTGCCGTTAATAGTAGCCGAACTATTGAGAATGGAAGAGGCTGCAAGGGTATTGATCAGCGGGCTCGTCGTAAACTCGTAGGCGCCCATGTCGGGTGGATTGGTGCGAAGCTTCCCGGTAATATCGGTTGGGACGGCAGGAAAATAGATCCCGGCATGGGGCATCAGGATGGTCGTTGGCAACAGGTTGGTTGCCGAGGTAAACACCGGGTCAATGGCCAGCGAATTGAGGTCCTGACCAGTGGCGACCTGCCATGCACTGAGTGTGGGTTGGTCCGTACCTCCGTAATAACCGGTGTTGGGTCCGATCCCATCAACGAAATAATCATTGTTGTTGAGGGTAAACCCTGTCGGATTTGTCCCGACGTACATAGCATAGGATTTTGCTGCGGGTGTTCCGGAAACGGGCTGGGATGAATTCTTCAGGATGTTGTCACGGATATCGAGCAGGGCGATGTTATTGGCGGTACCGATACACGCCGAGGTAACCGTTGCGGTTGCCGACATGTAATTTCCTCCCAGGAAGATGCTGTTGGAATAGATGTGGAGGTTACCCCCCGACTGAACGAAAATTCCATACGGACTGTATCCCGGCGATTTGATGGTGTAGATGGCATTGTTTGATATTTCACTTACCGTATTGGCCTCAGCGTAGTAAAAGATTCCAATGGCCGCATTGGCTCCGCCATACCAGTCGTGAAGGGTGTTTTTACGAATCCTGAGATTGGTGGAACCCGCCCCTGCGTAAATACCCATCACCGCCGTGGGTGCGGTAAGGTTCCCGTTAACGGCTCCGATGATCTCGTTGTTTTCGATCAATACACTGTCGGCATATCCCATCTGGATACCATACTGCATAACGGCATTTGCATCGGTGTTGGAACCAATGGTGTTATTCGTTATCTGGATATTGCTTGTTTTATTGGAAGCAATTCCGGAGATGCTGACACCAAATTTTGCATTGCTTATCGTATTGTTATTCAGGGTGACGTTGTGATATCCTGCATTTCCCGTGATAGCATACATCGTAAATCCCTGGGCATTATATACCGCATCCTTATGGGCCAGCAGCACACAGTTTTTAACTGTAATATTTGAAGCTCCGATGGTCCCGTTGTTATAGAGGCCGATGGCTGCGGCATAACCACTGGTAGCCGTATTCTGGAATGTCAGGCTGCGGTCGGTCCCACCGCTGTTGGATCCGTCGATGATGACCCATTGTGCGCCGTTGAGGGTTATCTGACTGAAATAATTTGGGGATAATCCAAGATAAGAGGTTGAAAAAACCGGAGTAATGCCAGGCGCGGGTTTTATTGTCAGCGTATTGATTGCACTGGCACCCGGCAACTGGGGGATGATGATCGGGTAGGATTCCGCCGTATAGGTATTATCTGTTAACAGAAGGGTTACCGGGCAGGTGAGATCTTTGGTGGAGATGTCGGCTACAGCAGCGGTGAGTGTGGCATAGGTCTGGCCGACTCCCACATTGAAGTTACCGCAGATGCCCGGAATGATTTTATATTTGAAGGGGGTAGTCGGTGGCGTTGCCGCAGCCGGAGGATTGGCGCTAAACCCGGAGGCGCCCACCATCGGGTTGGTGCCTACGTTTGGCGTGCCCCAGCCGTCCTGGGCGAGTACAAAATAATAAACAGAGTCGTTCAGCACAACACCACCCCCGAAGAAGAAACTGTACTGGCTGCTGCCAAGGGAGGTGCCGGTGACATAATTCCAGGTTCCATTGTAGAATTTCTTCCAGGCCAGCCTGGGCAGCCCGATGCCGGAGGCGGGCACGCCATGCATATCGGTAATGGTGGCAACAAGGGTGCGGCCGGTAAGTACCGAGGTGTTCAACAAGGGAGCATAGCTGATCGCGGGTCCGGTGAGATCCGAAGGGATGCCGCCAAACTCATCAGCACCCATATCGGGGGCGGTAGGAGGGTAGGAGGGGTTTGCCGGGTAACCCGTGTTCGGATACCGGGGGTCGTTGTCATAATCTGTCGGAATGTTCGGATTCGTCACAACCAAACCGGAACTCTCTACCTGGGTAGCTGTTGCGGGGCTGATATGCAGGTTCATGGCGCCCGGCGTTGCACTGATAAACGGGGGATTCTCAGTAACAGATTGCGACTCACGGGGCGCCACCCGGGTTTTAAATGCCGCCAGCGTCTGGTCGCTGCTGGTTCCGTCGTAATAGATCACATTGGCCCCTCCCGGGGTACCGGCATAAAAATCATTGTTGTTGGAACCGGGGCCATAGGTGTTCAATACGTTGGTTGAAAACCTGAATGCCACGGTCAGTCCTGTGCCGGATGCCACCGAAGTGTTCACAACGATGTTGTTCTTGATCTCAAAGTTATAGGGACTTGTGCTTACATAAAGCCCCGCCGTGCCAAAGTTAACCCCCGTGGAGGAGGCGTTGAGGTACACGGTATTATTATCTATGTAAAGGTTTGTTGAGCCGGAAGCCCCGCCATAGATACCATAGATGGCACCGGTGCTGGAAACAGCCGTACTCTTCAGGTCACCTACAAAGTTGTTGTAGCAGAGCATATCGCCCGTGCTTACACTCGAAAGATAAAGCCCGTAAATACCGCTGCCCGTGCCGGCCGCATTGAAGTTCTGAATCTTATTCCTGTAAACCGTGGTGGTATAGGCATTCCCGGTATAAATACCATAAATCGAGCCGTAAGCATTCAGGATGTTGGTGAGGGTGTTTCCATAAATATTTTTGGGACCCGTAGGGTTGTTCAGAACGTACATGCAGTAACAGGCTCCGTTTGAAGCGACCGTATTGTTGTTGACAGTGTTGTTATAAAAGTCCGACGAGTTACCGCCGCCATTGATGTAAAGATAGTAGGTGGTACCGGCACCGAGCGTCGACTGAACCCGGTTGTTATTGGTCACCTGGTTGTCGTGATAGGAAACGATCCCGGTTGTATTCTGGCATCCGTTGAAATAGATTCCCTCGATGGTTCCGGTTGAAGTTGTCGAAGCCGACCCATAGGTATTGCCGGTTACAATGTTGTTATATACATTGCAGCTTGTGGCACCCCCGTTAAGATACATATAGTAGCATGTTCCCGAAACGGCATTCGGATAGGTGCAGTTTGTAACCGTATTATTGTACTCATTCATCGTGGTGGGTCCCGTATAGGTGTTGCCCCGGCCATCCCAGATGCCATAAAAGGCCCCGGTTCCGTTATAAACGATGCTTACTGTATTGGAATAAATATCTACACTGGAATTATTCGAAGTGGCTACCTGGATCCCGGAGCAGGTTCCGGTTCCGGCCGAAGGTCCGTTTACGGTATTGTTGGCAACCTTCAGGTTGTTCTGGTAAATGGTATAGATTCCATTGTTTGCCGTGGCGCCACTCCCGCCAAAATTGGTGATGGTGTTGGCTCCGTCTTTCCCGATCTCATTATTCTGATCATAATAGGCATAGGGTGCAACAGCATCGGCATAACCCCCGATGTAAATGCCGTTAAAGGCATTCTGAATAGTATTTCCAAAGATCTTCAGGTTGGAATTGGCGCCCGAAGCAGAGGTAACGGTGAGCTGGGCCACATTGGTCGGAGTATGATTGTTCGCATAGATCCCCACGGTCGAGACATTGCTCTTGACCATGGTGATATTGCAGTTTTTAATGGTGATATATTGCGAACCATTGGTTGCAGAGGCTTTCAGGATGGCATAACCCCACTCCAACGTCCCGGAAGGATCGGTAACATCAATCCCGTCGAAAGTAACGTAATCACTTCCCTGCAAACAGAAAATGAATTCAATCGGAGAGGCAGTCCCGGTCGCACCCGTGATCACCGGGTTGGCCCCGAAGCCGTTCTTCTTGAAAACAATCGGGGTCACCGATGTGCCGGTTGCCGTGATCATTCCGTCATTCGCCGTGACAAAGGTTTCGGTATACCCAGCGGCAATGTTGAAGGTAACACCGCCTGCGCCAACTCCCACCCCGTTCAGGGCTGTAATGGCGCTTGCAACACTCGGATAATCACCGGGAATGCTCTTGATTCCGGCAATCTGTCCAAAACTTAAAAGGCTCATCATGATGACAGCCAGTGATAATAGTACTCCTTTTTTCATGGTTCTTGGTTTTTCTGGAACTTGATGGTTACTTTGGCGTTTTTGTTTTTTCGATGATCTTTTTTAAAATGGTGGTCTGCAGCTCCTGCTTTTTTAGGCGTTTACGGATCTCCTCAAGAGCCGCATCAGGAGGTGCGGTAGCATTTTCTTTATTTGTATTCTTCTTTTTCATGGGCTCTGGAAATATTGCGCCAAAAGTAGACTGTCACCCCCCCCGATCCAAAAATAACCTCAATACAAAATCCATATCAGGCCCGGAAAGGGTCTATACAATATCAATACGTGAAAGGTATTGTGTATATAATCAACAGGATATGAAATGCATCAAAACAGATACACTAAACCTGCGAAAGGAAAGTAACCAGGTTTACCTGCGAGTTGGAGATCCCGAGTTTTTTTCTCAGGCGGTAACGGGCTACATCAAGCGAGGATGGGCGCTGTCCCGAAAGTTCACAGATCTCCTTGGTGGAGAGATTCAAACGAAGCAAAGCGCACAATTTAAGCTCATTGGGTGAAAGATCGGGGAATCTGGCCAGCAACCGTTCATAAAAACTGTTGTGAACCTGCCGGAACCGCGTTTCAAACTCTTCCCAGATATCCTCGCTTGAATGTCGTTGTAAGGAGTTGATCAGCTGCAGGATCTCCCTTTTTATAGCCGGATCGGCGGCGGTTAACTCCAGTTTAACCAGCTGGTTGGAAATATCAAGGATGAGCTCGTTTTTCTTGATCAGGTTCATTACGTTGATGGTGAGCTCTTTGTTTTTAAAATCGACCTCATCCGAGAGGTGCATCTTTTCAAGCCGGATGTTTTTGGTTTTCACGATCTGCCGTGAAAGGAAAAGGGTAATGGTAACAAGTCCGGAAATGCCCAGGATGATCATGATGATGGTAATGAAATCACGCCGCTGCTGCCGGATCTTATCCTCCTTTAACCGCTTGTTGTCATTGTACTCCATCTCCAGCAGGGTAAGTTTTGCCGACGAGTGCTCATTGTCAATACTGTCTTGTTCGGCATGCTGGATCATGGCATACTTGTACGCGCTGTCTATCCGGTGGTTCTCCAGGTAAAATTGATGCAGCGCCTCGGCAGCTTCTGATACAATGTCTTTAAGCTTGTAGGTCATGCCATCCGAATAGGCCAGAAAAGCATATTTCCGCTGGTTCTCCGGGTCATGGATCTGCTTGAAATAATCGTGAAACATGAGATAACACATGGCCAGATTGTGCTGTGACCCGGCTGCTGTATAGATTTCAACGGCTTTTTGGTAATTCGTCATGAATTTATCGTACGCTCTGAGCTGCAGATAGGCCGTAGAGAGATTGATATAATTTGTGGCAAGCCTTGATTTCAGTCCAAGCCGGCTGTGAATGGCAATCGCTTCGTCAAAACAGGCAATGGCATTTTGTACCTGGTTTCTCTCTGCATGAACCAGCCCCAGGTTGTTCTGTACATTGGCGATCTGGATGGTGTCGTTATGCTCCCGCGCAATCTTCAGGGCCTTGGTATAATAAATAAACGCTTTGTCGAAGTTTCGCTGATAGTAACAGATGTTTCCGATTCCGTTCATTGCCTTAACGGTCCCACTGGCGTCGGCGATTCCTTCAAACAACCGGAGCGCTGTAAAATAGGATTCATAGGAATCTGAATAATCACCCTGGAAAATCTTGATCATCCCGGTTATCAGACAAGCTTCGGCAAGGAACTTTTTATTGTCAAGACGCGTCGCCAGCTCCTTCGCCTGAAGGGCCATGTTTAAGGCAGCCGGAAGTTGGGTTTTGAATGCCTCAAGGTTGCCGATCTCGATCAGGGCCCTCAGCTTCAGCTCCGGAAAATCTCCCCGCCGCGCGAGCTCAAGAGCCCGTTTTGCAAACGCCAGAGACTGGTCAGGATCTACATATTTTAATTTATCGGTGATATTCAGGAGTAAGGCAATCTGGTCGGCCGGATCTTTTATATGCACCGGAACCTGTTCAATGCGGTTAACCGGCTTCCCGCCGGCACAGGCAATACCCGCATAAACGCCGAAAATCAGGATAATACACTGAAATGTAAAACGGAATGACATTACCCAAATCTCATTTCCACAAACTTACAGAAATATCACGAAATGCAGAAAAAAAAAGCCCCGAATCCAAAGTTCACCTTATAACGCCTCTGTAACCTCAACCTGAGCGTAATGCATTTGTTGCCTGTAATATTGAGTAAATAACACTGGAAGAACTAGGAAAAGAGCATGTTTCGGAGTCGAATTATTGAAACCAATCATACTCGCATCTATGGAACAAATCCACCAACAAGTCCGTTTGAAAAACGGGCCACTAAACTTGCACGATGGAAACCATTAATATCCCCAAATTGTATGGTGGAACTGTATTTGGGATAATTCCAGTTATCGGAATCACGAAAATCATTTTTTGTCCAAATAGTTTTAGTGAGAAATTTCTCCAACCCTTTGCTTCCAAATGCAACAACTATTCCATTTTGGGATCTACCACAAATATCGGCGATTCCGTCACCATTAATATCCGCACATCGAATCGTCCCATAATAGCAAACACTATTTCCCCACCCGTCATCATCAGAGAAATCATTGTATCCACTGCTGTTAAAAGAAGACCATACCTGGGTATCGCCAAAACTGGAACCTGTATTCAAAGCAACAACAATTCCATTGTAACCTCTCGCCACAAGATCTGGTTTTGAATCTCCGTTAACATCTGCAAACTGAATTGTTGTGCTATATTTTTCTTCATGCCACCCAAGGTCATCAGTGAAATCATCTGTCTTCCAAGGAATTTTTGGACCAAAACCCGATCCTGTTGAAAGAGAAACGTAAATCCCACCCGTGCCAACATTGCCAGATGAACGGCACACAACATCTGCTTTCCCATCATTATTAACGTCCACAAGCCGGATGGTTCCATAATAATTGACATCCGTACCCCAACCATCTGCATCGGAAAAATCAAGAAAACCACTACTATTAATGGAGGACCATGATTCGGTTACTCCAAAATGACCATTCCCGTCATTACGTGCAACCATCATCCCATTTGGACCTCGTATTAC
>Ga0118677_10015789_pt1 | contig 10444 bp, 9 predicted proteins | sample AliMusrvi5mmetaG_FD_86154 | JGI IMG/M metagenome (GOLD analysis project Ga0118677, IMG submission 86154)
TTAAAAATAAATGATGAAAACTACACTAAATCTAAGGAACGTGTAGCATAGGGTAACAGGTATTCAGGGAATTAAATTTTTAAAATAGTTGTCTTGACATATTGGGGTGGTATATGCTACCCCTTTATTAATGGCAAATGAGATAGAGTGGTTTACTCCACAAAGTGAATATCGACCGACTGAATATATCCAAGGGTGGATGCAATTTTGGTTTGATGAATCAAAACGACTTAACATTGCCAAAAGATTTCAAATAGCTAGAATAGAATTTATACAAAAAGTTTGGTCAAAAGACAGAGAGCTTCAATTTGAGGGCTTTAACATTAAAGATAAAGAGCTAGAAAACCTTTTTATCACTATTTTAAAAAACATCCCAAACGCTTACAATGTTGGCAAACTCCTGCAACTCGAAGCCGATTTCACCAAAAAACTCTACAAATACGCAGCTCAAAAAACAAATCAATCAGGTTTTATTAGAGAACATTCTAATGCAGATTTAGCTAATGAATTTTTAAATCATGGAAATTATCTAGCCTATGGACTTGGAGCTAGCACGCTTTGGGTTCTTGGGATTCCTCACGGTTTTGCAGTCATGCACGGCAAAACAAGGAGAGGTGCTTTAGTATTTGATGTTGCCGATCTTGTAAAAGATGCCTTGATTTTACCTTGGGCATTTATTTGTGCAAAAGAGAAGATGAATGAAAAAGAGTTTCGTGCGCAATGTTTACAAACTTTTGTCGAACATAAGGCCTTAGATTTTATGTTCACACAAGTCAAAGAAGCATCCTCATATTACACATCCAAAGAACAATACTCATGATGGTTATTTTTATCTCGCAATGCGAGAAAAATGCCCTCAAAAAATCAAGGAGAGTTTTAGATAGTTTTGCCAATCGTATTGGTGATAATACATGGCAAACCATTATCACCAAGGAAGGTTTGGAATCTGTACAAAAGCTACTTAAAACAACTGCTTCAAAAAGCACAGCTGTAAGTTGTCACTGGATACGCAGCCGTAGCCGGAGTGACTTTTTGTGGTCTGTGGGTAATAAAGAGAAATTTAGTGAAGACGGTGTTGTTCCCGTTAATTACGGAGTGACAAAAAGATTTATAGGAGAAAAAGAGATTATGGTAGAAAAAATATTTGCAAATACAAATGGACAAAGATTGGATCAGCATCTGTTTGCTGTAGGATATTTAGCTAAATTATTAGTAGAAAGATTAGTTCCTGAAAATACGAATCTTGCACATGCAGTGTATATTGCTGGATGTTGGCATGACATAGGTAAAATTGATGAGGGATTTCAATCTTGGATAAGTTCTAAATTAAACAAGAAATATAAAGATCTTTCCGATGAAGGTGAGCATATTGATAAAAGCTCAGGCAAATTTTCATGGCAAAAATATCCTCGACATAATGAACTTTCTTTACTTTTATTTGAAATTTTGTTTGAACCTAACACTGAAGTTGATAGAATTAAACACGCAATATATTGGCACCATGCAAAACCTTTACGCAATAAAAATGACGAGATAAAAGCTCTTATTGACATCTTTAGCAAGTTTACTGGTTTTGAAGAGAAATATGGAGAAATCGTAACTATTACAAAAAGTATTTTGTCCTCTATAGATGAAATAGCTCAAGAATATGACGATATCAGCAGTGTCATAAATAATATCAAAAAAGTCCATTTTACTGAACTTGAAAACTCTTTGGAAGGAAGACCATTACCTTTATATAAGAGATACTCAAGTAGAGAATCCATAGGTGCGTATGCAGGCAATTTACAATTTAATGCACTTAACAATCTGGCAAGAACAGCTCTTATAACCGCGGATAGATTGGTATCTAAGCTCTCTGCTGATGCACTGCATAAGCATTTAGAAAATAAGACTTTGGACTCTTTGGTAGATAATGTACTGCAAAAAGAGAGAGGAGTTAATCTTCACATAAAAAATTGTTTAGTCTCTTTTGAAACAAAGTATCCAAATAGTATAAGAAATGAAAAACAAAAAAAAGCAGCAGTGCAACTCTCAGACGAAGAGGTAAATATAGCTGTACTAAAAGGTGCAGCAGGATGTGGAAAAACAAAGATTGCTTTGGAATGGGCATTCAATACAAATGCCAAGAAAATATACTGGGTATGTCCAAGAGTACAAGTATGTGAGGGAATATTTGTAGATCTTTGCTCTACAGAGTATTTGCCAGATGCCAATATAGAAATAGTCACAGGTGAAATCAAAAATACGCTCGTATCGGGAGAAGTGCAAGAGACTCAAGAGGGGAAAGAGTTTTCAGCCGACATTATTATCACGACGATTGATCAGATAGTCAATAGTATCACCACACACACAAATATTACTACACTCATGGATTTTATGAATGCTCATGTAATATTTGACGAATACCACGAATATATCACGATGCCCGGATTCAACCTTCTTTTTGCCGAACTCATCGAGTGTAAGAAATACCAACAAAATGAAAACACTTTACCAAATACTTTGCTCGTATCAGCAACTCCAAATCCACTGTTTGTCAAAGAATTCTTGAGATTAAACGCTAATGATATGATAGGTATAGATAGTTTTAACACTAAAGCGTACAAAATTGAGTTTGTCGAGTATGATGAAAATAATGAAGAAATAAATCCGCTCATGCAAGAGCAAAAAGAGACAAGTACTTTTGTGATTAGTAATACGGCTACAAGTGCACAAAGAAGTTTCATAAAACACCAACATCAAGAAAACGGAATTTTATTTCACTCTAAATTTACGAAAAGTGATAAAGCTTCTCTTTTTAGTGAAGTTTTTAAAGCTTTTAAAAAAGAGGGCTCGCAAAAATATGATTTGCTAAGAAGTGGACCAGTTGTCCAAGCCTCTCTCAATATAAGCTGTAAAAAGATGGTGAGCGAAATGACACATGCAGAAAACTTCTTACAACGCCTTGGAAGGCTTGACCGTTTTGGTGAAAATGATGCGGTTAATCACTATACGATTGCTATCACGGATGGGGTAAAGAACGGAAAATCAAAGGATGGCAGTTCACGCTTTTTAAATAGCTTGGATAGTTTACAGAGCTCTAAAATATGGTATGAATTTTTAGAAAACAATCTCAAAGATAAAACCTACTCTATCAATGAGCTTTATGAACTTTATGACAGATTTTATGAGGACACGAAGTGCAAGGAGTTTGTGCAGCAAGACCTCATTGCATCGCTCAAAAAAAGCGTTCTCATACTTGATGCCAAAATAGTTGATCCAAAAACCTTCCCACAAAACAAAGTTGATAAGAGTGCAATAAAAATCAAAAAAAATTCACTAAGAGGAGATAACCTATTTGTACAGATGGCAAAATGTAAGATAGAGACTATGGATAAATTTGAAATTTTGGGGGAATATGCTTATGAAGATACAGAAGATGCTATAACAATAGGAAATGGCACGATAGAGGGATATGGGGATTCGAAAAAGAATCTTTTAGCATTTATGGCAAAAAAGCATCATAATATAAAAGATTCAAAAAAATCATATAACGACGCGCAGTTAAAAAATGAAGCACGTGACCCAAACACTCCAATTTATTTGAGTTACACTTTGGATGATTTAAAGAAGGTCGAGTCAGAACCACATAAATATGCAAGGTATTACGCCATAGGGTCAAGACAACCGATAGGCGTAATTTCACTAGAACAATTAAAAAAACAAGGAGCAGATGATGAAGAGTGAAAAAATAACAGGAATTAAAAGCGTTGATTTTAAGATAGTGGCCAAAGGCCATGGGGTTGTGAATTGGAATGGACCGACTAACTTAATGTTAGACAATGGAAAAACTGCTGATAACCACACTATGCCAAAGCTAAGAGGGTATAGCAATCTATCGGGTAGAGTTAAAGAGGAAACAGGATACAAATATAGAAAAGAAGCATCAGATATAGATTTCAAAAAAACACCTCTGTATATAAGTCAAAACTGTATTCGTCATCACCTGTTTCGTGAGCAAGCATTTGATTTACATTATGCAAATAAAAAGAATCTTAAAGAGGTTTTAGCATCAATCACAGGATTAATAAGAGGCTACGTTGTCCCATCAACTCAAAACAAAAGAACTAGTCCTTTACTTTTGGAAGATTTTGTAGATCAGCTTGGAAATGGAAATTTTGAGCAATTCGGTCAGACGGGCGAGAGAGATAGCTCTTCATTCTATTCCAAGACAACCTTTGGAGATACAGAATATTTGTCCTACGGTTCGATTAGTATTGAACAGCTTCAATTTATATCCTTAGATAAAAAATTTGACCGTGCAGCGATGGAGATAACTCAAGGAGAAGGAGAAAAAGTAGCGGAACTTATTGAGCAATATGTGCAATCTTTAGATTCCACTCGTGCACCCAAAGCAATATTTCATCCCAATTATGTAAGAAATGGCACGATATTTGAAGAGGGTGAAAATGGTATTTTACTTAATGATGATGCAGTTGCTATACTAGTAGATGCAACATTAAAAAAACTCAGAGAACTGGCCATCCGTCAAGCAAAATCCTATATGTATATTGACGAAATTGTAGTTGATTATAACAACAGCACAAAAATGATGAGAATAAAAAGCGATGAAAGTAGCATCACTCAAAATTTAGAAAATAAATATGCTGTATATTTTTACGCAAAAGATTAAATCATGAAAATTGATATAGCCTATGAAGCGAGTTGGAGAAATTCTTTCCTCGATGGAAGCAACGATGAGTCTTTGCCAAAAAATGGAAGAAACTATATTGCATCTAGCACTAATCTAAAAAATAAAGAAAATTTTATTGAAAGAAGTGTCACATTAAACACGGTAATGGGAGTTCTCAATAGACTTATTGGGGATCAAAGAAAACTCTATCAAGCGCGAAAAGAAGAAGAATACTATTTTAAAAGTTTAGAAAATCAAATTTTATATAGAGACAACCCCCTAGTTACTTCTAGCGAAATTGTGTATCTAAGAAATATGTTAGGCAGTACGGATCAAAACTCATTCACAGGCATGATAAAGACGGATGACAAAATGTTCACATCAGATTATTCCAAAGAATTTTGGGCTGTACTTGCATTGGATTTTGATTCATTAGTGTCATTTATTATAACTGATGCCAAATTGGAACAAGAAATAGAATTAGACCCTCTAGCTATTTCAGATACATTTGATACCCTAGGCAAATTAAAAGCTGTTGATTATTTGGATGATGTTGCCAAAGCGGTTCAAATTTTAGAGAAGTGTTTTGAAGGTACAAACTATAAAAACAACAAAGACAAAATTGTTCCCCTAAATCTATACTGTTCCGCACTTTATTTACAAGCAAATAGGCTGTCTAAAAGATATGATATCAGTTCTATTTTGACAAAAACAGGCACAATTACAGGAATTTCTAAACGTTTGTTTACAAAAAAAGATTTTATGAATAGGTTCACAACAGGTGAAAAGAAGAAAATATTTGGGAATCCTTATATTTGCAAAACTTTTCAAAAAGGTGAGGGACAAGTAACACAAATGCTCACAAAAGCAAGTGGAACCCTAGAAATCACTCTAGACATAAGCCGTGATAAAGCAAAAGAGTTAAAGCAGCTCATAGAAAACGCAGGTGTTTCGAGTTTTTATCTTGGCAAAAAAGGTTTAGCGTTTGTTACTAATATTGACACGAGAGAGGTGGGTTAAATCATGGATTATTATATGGATATTACGCTAATGCCCAATCAAGTTATGCGAGAAAATGTTTTGCTTAACCAAATCTATACAGAGTTTCATAAACGCTTGTACGATTTAACAGCAACTAATATAGCCGTGAGCTTTCCAAACTATAAACTAAAATTAGGAAATATTTTTCGTATTCATGGTGAAAAAGAAGCTCTCATACAGTTAAATGAGCAAAATTGGCTCATTAAATTTGAACAATATTGTCGTACATCAGAGATAAAAACAGTTCCACAAAATGTACAATATAGAACTATCTCCCGCATACAACAAACAATGTCTCAGTCAAAACTCAGAAGACTAGTTAAAAGAGGTACTATAAAAGAAGAAGATATTAAAAAATATCAGATAAAGATGCTCCAATGCGGCCTAGAAAACCCCTATGTAGAACTAAACAGCATGTCAAATAAGCAGCTGCACAGAAGGTTTATAGCCTTTGGGGAGATTCAAAATCAAGGAACAAAAGGTGAATTTGATATGTTTGGACTTAGTAAAATCGCAACTATTCCTTGGTTCTAATTTCGTGCTAAAAAAGGCCCTTTATTTTTTATCATATAAATAAGATCCGAAATATAGGGTTTTAAAAGCATAACAAAAAAAGAATGGTATACTTTGCGAAATAGCTCTTAAACTAAGGTGTAGCTTCACTTCCAAATCTCAGATATGCTGTGAACTGCCGCATAGGCAGCTTGGAAGAAACGTAATGACGGGCACTTTTACTTTAGGTGGTGAACTGCCGCATAGGCAGCTTGGAAGTATATAAATGTCCTCACTGCAAAATAGAGGTAGTGAACTGCCGCATAGGCAGCTTGGAAGATTAACACTCTGATGTACTACTGTTTTCCATTGTGAACTGCCGCATAGGCAGCTTGGAAGTTTAACACGTGGAATCATGTCTAACAATGGAGGTGAACTGCCGCATAGGCAGCTTGGAAGTCAAAGTCTACTACATAGCACACCAAGAAAAGGTGAACTGCCGCATAGGCAGCTTGGAAGTACATGGGGTGACACTAGCGCAGGAGTAGTAAGTGAACTGCCGCATAGGCAGCTTGGAAGGTATCCGTTTTTAAACTCCATTATTGCGTGTTGTGAACTGCCGCATAGGCAGCTTGGAAGTTGATAAGGATAAGGATAAGGATAAGGTGAACTGCCGCATAGGCAGCTTGGAAGGATGAATGTATTGGATTACCACCGATCGACTGGTGAACTGCCGCATAGGCAGCTTGGAAGCAGTGTCTACGAGAGGCTTTGCAACAGACAAAGTGAACTGCCGCATAGGCAGCTTGGAAGTAGTTTAATGGGTGTTGCAAAGGCTATGTTTAGTGAACTGCCGCATAGGCAGCTTGGAAGATATGCTCAAATAGTCCAAACGCACACGCTAAGTGAACTGCCGCATAGGCAGCTTGGAAGTTTACTTCGATGCAAGAGGTATCAACTAGAGCGTGAACTGCCGCATAGGCAGCTTGGAAGGTAATCAAAGCAAATCATCTCACCTATTCTATGTGAACTGCCGCATAGGCAGCTTGGAAGATTATTCAGCCTTTGCGCTATCTTCAATCAATGTGAACTGCCGCATAGGCAGCTTGGAAGTTTTGAGTATATACTCATCAGCACTCCAATAAGTGAACTGCCGCATAGGCAGCTTGGAAGATATCTTGCTGTATGAAACCATCCCAAAGAAAGTGAACTGCCGCATAGGCAGCTTGGAAGATATCTTGCTGTATGAAACCATCCCAAAGAAAGTGAACTGCCGCATAGGCAGCTTGGAAGGTACATGTTCATCAGTACGAACGCCCTCTCCCGTGAACTGCCGCATAGGCAGCTTGGAAGAGAGAAAAACCATAGCTTCGCATCACTTAGAAGTGAACTGCCGCATAGGCAGCTTGGAAGACTTACACACCGAAGCCAAAAACTAAACTAAAGTGAACTGCCGCATAGGCAGCTTGGAAGAAAGAATACTTGCTATGATCTTTAACTTCTCTGTGAACTGCCGCATAGGCAGCTTGGAAGCTCTATCACCATTGAGATTTTGTATTGTTTAAGTGAACTGCCGCATAGGCAGCTTGGAAGTTATTTAAACCCAGTTACTGCCGCCGTAAAAAGTGAACTGCCGCATAGGCAGCTTGGAAGTGTGGGATAGCGTTTCAGGCTTGTTAAAATCATGTGAACTGCCGCATAGGCAGCTTGGAAGTGATTTATACCATCTGTCTTGATCATATGAGTGTGAACTGCCGCATAGGCAGCTTGGAAGTATTCTCATCTATACTCCCATTCAATCCCTAAGTGAACTGCCGCATAGGCAGCTTGGAAGACCTATTTCATTAAGAACATAAAGCTCTTGTTGTGAACTGCCGCATAGGCAGCTTGGAAGTGAATGAACGTATTTTTTTATTAAACTTTCAAGTGAACTGCCGCATAGGCAGCTTGGAAGGATAGCTTCCTGAGCGATTGTTTTATTAATCTGTGAACTGCCGCATAGGCAGCTTGGAAGTACATGATTAATTCAATTGGCGCGATTGTTTCGTGAACTGCCGCATAGGCAGCTTGGAAGCATTACAGCTCTCTTACGTTACCCATGAAAACGTGAACTGCCGCATAGGCAGCTTGGAAGCTAACTACAACGTAGATAAATTGAGTTCTGAAGTGAACTGCCGCATAGGCAGCTTGGAAGATCACCTGCATCAACTTTTTCAATAATTGATGGTGAACTGCCGCATAGGCAGCTTGGAAGAAAAATTACAAATGATGTTTATGTGCCATATTGTGAACTGCCGCATAGGCAGCTTGGAAGAAACTCTGCTGTTGCAAGTAATGGCAATGCGTGTGAACTGCCGCATAGGCAGCTTGGAAGAATCAATACAATTACACCTGCAATAATCCAAGGTGAACTGCCGCATAGGCAGCTTGGAAGGCTTTTTAGCTAATACCCGATAATAGTATATTATCGGGTATTAGAAAAGCTTGTTTACACTCACTAAACAGCTACTCAAAGTATTGCAATAGTTCAAAATATAAACACAGGGGAGCAACTTGAAGTTTTTCGAGATCAGCATTATTAAACTCAAAATGTTTCTTCACCATTTAAGAAAAAGGATGTTACGAGTTTGATGTCAGCTAAAAATAGAAAAATGAAACTAAATAAGAAGTTTACACCCATCTCTGAAACTGCTGAAGAAGTGTATGGTGGCTTTTTACAATTTAATATCTCAGCAATCATTGAGGATATTACATCCAAAAAACTCATTGTTGATAAGAAAAGAATACATATAAAAAATTGGTTTAAAGAACACTCTATTGAGTTTGGTACAATAAACAAAGAGCATTTACCTTCGGTTGACTTGAGCGTACCAGTAATTCAAGCAGAAATGAGAATTAATAAATACGAAATCATTGATGGTAACCACCGCATGCAAAAAGCTTTCGATAATGGAAGAACGTATATAAGCTCTTATAAGCTTAGTGGAGAGCAGTTAGCAAACTATCTTATGAGTAAAGAGCAATATGAATCATATGTGTTGTACTGGAATGGAAAAATAGATGATTATATACAAGAGGAGCGGTACAAACTACTATGATAAAATTCGACAAAAAAGCCATGCAAAAATTTAATCAAATTCCGGATGAGATTAAATCTAAAATACTTTCTAATGTATATTGCCCAAATTGTAAAGATATGGTCAGAATAGTAGAGTTTGAAGCAACTCTAGATAAAGATGTTTTACTCCTTCAGGGTAAGTGTAAAGATTGCTATGGCAATGTTACTAGGTTGATCGAAGGATAAAATAGTTGTATTTAAGATGCAGATGTAGCGCAATATTTAACTTCATTCTTTTGATAGCAATAGAAAATGCTATAATTTCTCATGACAACTCATAATGACATTATTTATTCCCTGCAACAGCATCAATTAGAATTAGAACAGAAATTTGGCATTGAAAAATTGGCGTTATTTGGTTCATTCGCAAAAAATGAACAGAGTGATACCAGTGATGTGGATTTACTGATTGTAAAAATGAAGAAAAAAAATGCTCTAACAATCATAAAAGCTAAAAATTTTATTTCAGATTTACTAGGTAGAGATGTTGATATAGGGCTATTGGACTCACTTAGACCATTTATTCGTAATAGAGTAGAGAAAGAGATGATATATGTCTAAAAGGGTATATGAACTTTTTTTATTTGATATTTTGATAGCGATTTTAAAAATAGAACATGTTTCTAGTAAATTTGATGATGCAGAATTGTTGAAACATGATTTTGTATCTTGGGATAGCGTTATAAGAGAATTTGAAATTATTGGGAAAGCAACAAACACTCTCATAAAAAATAATTTTCTTAATAAAGAAAACCAAATTGTTGTAGATCTTAGAAATTTACTCATTCATCACTATTTTGGTATTGATGCTGATGAAATATGGGATGTAATCAAAAATGATCTTCAAGAATACAAAAAGTTAATTATGTCAACAATCAATAAAATTGCGCCTTCATTGAAACAAGAACTAGCAATTTCGATGATAGAAGAAAACAAACATATTGATTTTATGACATCAAAAATTCAAGCTTTAATCACATATAAATAAAGTAAAAAATTTATTTTACCAGGAATGATACTTGGTTAACATAAGGTATATTCTCTTGAAATAAATAAATACTCTATTTTGTAAAGAATACAAAAACAAAAAACTCGAAATTGAAAAGGGAAGGCAGGAG
>Ga0118677_10015790_pt1 | contig 10444 bp, 6 predicted proteins | sample AliMusrvi5mmetaG_FD_86154 | JGI IMG/M metagenome (GOLD analysis project Ga0118677, IMG submission 86154)
GAATATTATTCGTTGATGGCATTGCTGGACAATGCGGATGAGCCGGACTTGGAACTGCCCAGCCCGGATCAAGCCCGCGACGACGCCACGCGTGCCGCCAAAGCCGAAACCTTGTTCGCAGCCCTGCCGCTCCAGTGGCCAGTGCCTGATGAACCCACCGCAGATCCCGCCAGCCTGGAAACCCGCCGAAAGCAGGCACTGACAAAAGCCGTGGATGACTGGATCGCCAAACAGCGCTCGCTCACCGCCGTCTGGCAGCCAGCGGCACCGGACAAGGCCACCTCAAACCTACCCCTGCTCACCGTCCAACCCGATGCCACGGTCTTCGTCTCCGGCGACATCACCAAGGCCGATACCTATCAACTGCTTTTCGACAAACCCCCGGCTGGTATCACCGCCATCCGCCTCGAAGCCCTGCCCGACCCCCGTTTACCCGCCCGAGGCCCAGGCATGGCCTACTACGAAGGCCCCAAAGGGGATTTTCTGTTAGGCGAAATCAAGCTCAGTGCCAATGATCATCCGGTCAAGTTCACGAAGGCCACGGCGAGCTACGCCAAGAACAACTTTGGGCCGCACGCGGAGGCGCAACTCGCTATCGACGGGGATCCGGAAACCGGGTGGAGTTGCGCGGAAGGCCAGGGCCGTGCCCACGAAGCGGTCTTCCAGTTGGAGCAGCCACTGACAGCTCCCGCCCTCCAGCTCACCCTGATGTTTGGTCGGCACTACGCCTGTTCACTCGGAAAATTCCGCATTTCCTTCACCACCCAGACCGGCGAGGTGATGGCCAGTCAACTACCGGCCGAGGTTCAACAACTATTGCACAAACCGGAGCTGAGCGAGGCGGAGCGTCAGTTGCTACAAAACGAATTCCTGTTCAGTGCCCCTGAGATGGCGGCGCACCGGCACGAAATTGAAGATCTCCGCCGCCCATCGTCCCATCTAACGTCATTGGTCCTGCAAGAACGCCCCGCAGAAAACCCGCGCCGCACGTTCATCCACAACCGAGGCGAGTGGACCCAACCCACCGACCTCGTAGAGCCCGCCGTGCTCTCGATCCTCAACCCGCTGCCCGCCAACTCACCCAAAAACCGCCTTGGCTTCGCCCGCTGGCTCGTCAGCCGCGACAACCCCCTCACCGCCCGCGTCGTGGTCAATCGCACGTGGGCCGCCTTCTTCGGGCGCGGCATCGTCAAGAGCCAGGACGATTTCGGCGTCCAAGGCACGCCGCCCTCTCACCCGGAGCTCCTCGACTGGCTTGCCCTCCGCTTCATGGGCGACGGCTGGTCCTGCAAGAAATTGCATCGGCTCATCGTCACCAGCCAAACCTACAAGCAATCGAGCAAATCCACCGCCGTTGGCGAGGCCAAGGATCCGGAAAACCAATGGTTGTGGCGCGGACCCCGGCAGCGACTCGATGCCGAGGCCATCCGAGACTCCGCCTTGCGCTGCGCCGGCATCCTTTCTGACAAAATCCTCGGTCCCAGTGTTTATCCGCCTCAACCCGCCAGCGTGACCACCGAGGGAGCCTACGGCGCACTCGCTTGGAATGCCAGCAGCGGCGAGGACCGCTACCGCCGCAGCATCTATACCTTCGCCAAACGCAGCGCCCCCTTCGCCTTTGCCGGCACCTTCGACGGCCCGTCCGGCGAGGCCTGCATCGTGCGCCGTGATTCATCCAATACCCCGCTGCAGGCCCTCACCCTGCTCAATGACGTCACCATCACCGAAGCCGCCCAAGCCATGGGCAAACGCCTCGCCGAAGCCCCAGGCTCCACCGAACAACACATCACCGACGCCTTTCTCCGCTGCTTCTCCCGCCCACCCAATCCTGCTGAACTCACCGCCGTCACCAAGTTCTATCAAAAACAGCTGGACCGATTCACCGCCACTCCCGCCACCGCCGGGCAAGTCGCCGGCGCGGAGCCTGCCGATTCGCTCATTCCGCGAGCCGTCTGGACCACTGTCGCCCGTGCCCTGATGAATATGGATGAGTTTGTCACCCAAAGCTGAGCCTCCCGCCATGAACCCATTCCAACATCATTGCCTCGACCTCACACGCCGCCACTTCCTCCGCAATTGCGGCGTGGGCGTCGGCAAAATCGCCCTGGCCGGACTACTCGGCGACAGGCTCACCGCCCAATCCCTCGCCGCCGCTGTCAATCCACTGGCCCCGCATCCCCCGCAATTTCCAGGCAAGGCCAAGGCCGTCATCCACCTCTTCATGGCCGGTGCCCCCAGCCATCTCGACCTCTTCGACTTCAAGCCGGACCTGACCAAAATGGACGGCAAACCCCTGCCGGCTTCCGTCACCGCAGGCCAGCGCCTGGCCTTCATCCGCGCCGATGCCGCGGTCATGGGCCCGCAATTCAAGTTTGCCCGCCATGGCCAATCCGGCATGGAAATCTCCGACGCCCTGCCGTTTCTATCAAAAATTGTTGATGACATTTGCCTGATCCGCTCGTGCCACACGGATCAATTCAACCACGCCCCGGCCCAGACGTTTTTGCAGACCGGGTTTGCGGTGCCGGGCCGCCCCAGCATCGGATCCTGGGCCACCTACGGCCTCGGTTGCATCACCAGCGAGCTACCCGCCTTTGTCGTCCTGAGCACCGGCAGTGGCATCAGCGGCGGCCAGGCGTTGTGGTCCAGCGGTTTTCTCCCGACCGTGTACACCGGCGTGCGATTCCGCAACCAAGGCGACGCCATCCTCAATGTTTCCAATCCCGCCGGGATCGATGCCGAGCTCCAGCGCGACACCCTTGAGCTCGTCGGCGACCTCAACCACCAGCGACTCGAAGCCACCGGCGACCCGGAAATCGCCACTCGTCTGGCAAATTATGAGATGGCCTTCCGGATGCAGACGTCGGCCCCGGAGCTCATGGACTTGAAGAGCGAATCCAAGGAAACCCTCGCCCTCTACGGCTGCGATCCGGCAGTGCCCTCGTTCGCCCGTGCCTGCCTGTTAGCCCGGCGCATGATCCAACGCGGCGTGCGCTTCGTGAATATCTTCCATGAAGGATGGGACGCCCACAGCGACGTCGTCGGCAACCACCGCGGAATGTGCCAAGCCACCGATCAGGCCAGCGCCGCACTCGTCACCGACCTAAAACGCCTCGGCCTCCTCGACGAAACCCTCGTCGTCTGGGGCGGCGAATTCGGCCGCACCCCAATGGTCGAAAGCAACGCCGCACTCGGCCGGGCTCGTGGTCGCGACCACCACCCGAAGGCCTACAGCATGTGGATGGCCGGCGGCGGCATCCAGCCCGGATTGGTCCACGGTGCCACCGACGAACTCGGCTACAACGTCGTCCGCGACCCCGTCCACGTCCACGACCTCCAAGCCACCCTGCTGCACTGCCTTGGCTTCGACCATGAGCGTCTCACTTACCGCACCCAGGGCCGCGATTTCCGACTGACCGACATCCACGGTCAAGTGGTGAAAGCGATTCTAACCTGATCAGCGGTGTTCAATCGAGTTTTCGGATACGGAAGTTGCGGATGGCGGATCCGGTGTACCACGTGGAGAGGCCGAAGGGGACGCAAGGTTCGACTTCCACGCGGATAGAAATTTTGCGGCCTTCGAGTTCTTGCTCAATCACCGGTTCGTTATCGATCCATGTGGTGATATGGGTTTTGGTTACCCGAAGACGAATCTTGTACCATGTCTTTTCCTTGAACTCCTTGATCTTGGCGGTCTGATTTTCGGAGGCATCCAAGTCGTCAATGCTGGACAGCCCGACAAGGGTGCCGCCCCAACCGCCGCAAATCAGCGTGCAGCAATCCTTATTCACCGGGAACGTGAGGCCGCAGAAAAAATCGTGGCCCTCGGTGCGCATCGCCTCTAACTCAATCTCGTAGTTCATCCGGGCGGGAGGTTCGCCGTCCCAGACGATGCCGGCGGCGGGTTCTCCCGGCCCGATGCGCATTTCGCCGTTGCTGACGGCGGCAAGACCTTTGGCATGGAAGTCGGCAACTTTCCAGCCCTTGAGTGTTTTGCCGTCGAAGAGCGACTCCCATGCGAGCGGGGCCTCGGGTTTGGCCACGGACTTTTCCTTGTCATCAGCGACGGCGGCAATCGGGACCACGACCAGCGCGGCAAGCAGGGCTAAGAGGATGTTACGGTTCATCAGTAGTTGCTACGGACCCGGGACGACACATGTTGCGGGCCCATCAGAAAAATCCATCGGGACAAATTACCCCGCGCCGGACGAGATCCCCTGAAAAGCTGCATATACTGTCGTCAGGCGAAATCCTTTGTGTCTGGGTCTGAGGCAAAACTTCCCCAGATGTTCTGAATTTTCGCCAAAACGGTGTCGTCCTCACTTCACAGGGGCGCGGAGACCTTATACCTATCTGCCGCGGTCTTTGTTGGAATCCTTGCTGGGGTCTTTCTTCCCTGGCTGCGGCCCAGGAGCCGCAGGAGGGGCCGCAGGAGGGGTCACTCTCGGTGCCGCTTCGGGCCTGGCCGCAGGAGGGGCCACTCTCGGTGCCGCTTCGGGCTTGGCAGCAGGAGGAGCCACACGCGGCGCCGATTCGGGCTTGGCAGCAGGAGGAGCCACACGCGGCGCCGATTCGGGCCTGGCCGCTGGAGGAGCCACACGCGGTGCCGATTCGGGCTTGGTCGCTGGAGGAGCCACGCGCGGTGCCGATTCGGGCTTGGCAGCAGGAGGAGCCACACGCGGTGCCGATTCGGGTTTGGTTGCTGGAGGAGCCACACGCGGTGCCGATTCGGGTTTGACTTTCACTGGGGGCAATCCCGGTTCACGCGGCGTCACGCCCGGTTTGACTTTCACCGGAGGCGCACCTGGATCGCCGGGTATCACGCCGGGTTTGACTTTCACCGGAGGCGCTCCCGGATCGCCGGGTGTTACGCCGGGTTTGACTTTCACCGGAGGCGCACCCGGATCGCCGGGTATCACGCCGGGTTTGACTTTCACCGGAGGCGCACCCGGATCGCCGGGTATCACGCCCGGTTTGACTTTCACCGGAGGCGCACCTGGATCGCCGGGTGTTACGCCGGGTTTGACTTTCACCGGAGGCGCACCTGGATCGCCGGGTGTTACGCCGGGTTTGACTTTCACCGGAGGCGCACCCGGATCGCCGGGTGTTACGCCGGGTGTGACTTTCACCGGAGGCGCACCTGGATCGCCGGGTGTCACGCCGGGTGTGATTTTCACCGGAGGCGCTCCCGGATCGCCGGGTGTTACGCCGGGTTTGACTTTCACCGGGGGCGCTCCCGGATCGCCGGGTGTTACGCCGGGTTTGACTTTCACTGGGGGCGCTCCCGGATCGACGGGTGTTACGCCGGGTTTGACTTTCACCGGGGGCGCTCCCGGATCGCCGGGTGTTACGGCTGTTGGCAAGATTTTCGAATCTGTTTTGGGAGTGCGCGGGACCTCAGGTGGCATCTCGCCCTTTTTAAACTGGGCGGCTGGTTTGCCAATGATCGGGGATTGGCCGAGTTTCAGGGTTGTGGGGGCCACCGCTGCGCCGGGTTTACCGATGACGGGGACGCTGCCATTGGCTTCCTGTGTGCGGCGCTGGTCGCGGGACTTTTGCACTTCATGGCTGCGCAGGGCCAGCTTTTGGCGATCTTCCTGAGGCACCGCCTGAAAGTGCATCCCGGCATCCTTGCGCTTGGCCAACTGATCAATCGGCGCAGCCATCACTGTGCGGTTCTGTTTGCCCTCAAGCGGCTTGGCTTGAAGAGTCTGGAGAGCTGCCCAAGTGCGCGGCGGCCGGGCGTCCTCATGATCGCGACGATACTGATAGGTTTCCGTCACACTCTTTTCCCAGCCGTTATCTTGGCGGTGTTCCCAGCGCTGATGAGCGAAGATCGGATCATAACCGGAGCGGTTGCTTTGATAGGAATGGGCAGAGACGAATCCGCCCTGATGGTAACTAGGCGCATAGTAGTCGCCGAAGTAATAATGATGATAGGTCGGCCGCAGGAAAAGTTGCTCAGAGAACAACGCCAAATCGATGGCGATTGAGGGCGAGTATGAGTAACCCGGCCGCACACTGACTCCGGCACCGAAATGCACCGGCGCAAACACGACGCCGCGCCGTGCCAGAGAGTAATCCCAAAATCCATCGACGAAGACGTAGCCGCGGCGCGTCCACACATAATGCGCCGGCATCCACGTCCAATCCGCTCGGCCTTGCGCCCAATACCCGGGCCGCCATGCGTAGTGCTGCTCGCGCCAAATCCAGCAACCCGGCGTCCAACCATAGTCCGCTGATGGCGCGGCGATGTTCGGTCCGCTCTCCACCGTCGCCGGTGGTGCCGCTAAATACGTCGTTTCTTGCGCCGAAGCGTCAGCCCAATACCCCGACGTCCACTGGTAACCATCATCGGTTTGGGCCCAGTAGCCGGCCATCCATTGTCGGCCTGGCGGCAGGGAGCGCCAGATGCCGCTGATCCATAGAAAGTCACTGCGTTCGTCGTCCCACGCCCAGTAGCCGGGAATCCATGTCACGTTCGTGCCCTCCGGTCGTTCCGCCGGGGGAATTTCCTCGATGGGCTCGGGAGCCGCCTTGGACACGATGATGCCGGCTTCGGGATTGAAGGTGACCACCCCGGCGAAGGCCTCATGCACCGGTCCACGGGTGAGCACCTGGGCGTCTTGTGTATCGTCGGTGGCCTGTTGGGCGGCACAGATGGCTGGTTGCCAGCTGATGCTAACAAAGGCGAGCAACAGAACGGCCCGGCAGGCGCTGGAGGCGCGGTGCCAGGGGTTGGGGCCGCAGACAGGCGACTGAGGGGTCGTCTCCAAGGAATCTTGGAAATGAGAGACTGGCAATAGGTTGATTTTCATGGCAGTGGGCTGAGGATACACTTCGGCTTTAACTTTGCAATCGGGACTTTTCAAACTCGGATGCCAACGCCTATCCTCACGGTGTATTGCCCCCTCACGAGCACGGGTTCCGGGAGCCAGCTCAGTGCAAATTGTAGAACACACCTCTTCCGAATACTGGTGACGCTGTTGGAAAGGGTCACACGGGTCACTAGGGTGCCAAAAGCGAGGTGGTTTCGTGAGATCCGCATTTTCCGGTTTCGCGAATCGCTGGGAGCGGGTTATGATCGGTCATGCAGCAAGCCAAGAGCGTCCTCAACAACATCGTCCTCATCGGTTTCATGGGCTGTGGCAAATCCACCATCAGCCGGGAACTGCAGCGCTTGCTGGGCTATCCGCTCACTGATATGGATGCCATCATCGAGCAGCGTGCTGGGAAACCGATCGCGCGAACCTTTGAGGAGGATGGCGAAGCGGCGTTCCGCGATATGGAAAGCAGCTTGCTGGCAGAACTGGCGAGCGAGGATCACCCGCCGCAAATCATCGCCACCGGCGGCGGTGTGGTCATCCGGCCGGAAAACCGCCAACTCTTGCAGCATCTCGGCTACGTCGTGTGGTTGTGCGCGCCACCGCAAGTGATTCTCAGCCGCACCCGCCACAGCCAGGAGCGACCGCTGCTCCACGGCGAAAATCAGGCCACCCGCATCACTGAGTTGCTCGCCCAACGCGAGCCATGGTACCGGCAATGCGCCCACCTCACCGTCGATACCGCCGGCTTGAGCAGCCGCGAAATCGCCAGCGGCATCCTCGAGAGTGCCCGCTATTTTTTCACCGGTCATGATCAAACATCGTGTTGCAAACCCTGAAATCCCTCGCCCATTCCCTCGGCTTCGATGATTGCCGCATCGCCCAAGCCACCCGCGCCGGGCACGCCGATTCCTTCCATCAGTGGCTGGCCGACGGCTGCCACGGCGATATGACGTGGCTGGCCCGCGACCCTCTCCGCCGCAGCGATCCGCGAGAAGTCCTGCCAGGCTGCCGCTCGGTCATCTGCCTCGCCTTAAATTACTATCCTGGTAGTAGCCCATTTCCAGCAAGCAGCGACGGCGGCTACCGCATCGCCCGCTATGCATGGAACGACGACTATCACGAGGTGATTGAAAAAAACCTGGCGGCTCTGGATGGCGCGCTTCGGGCGTTAGGCGGGGTGCAACGGTGTTACGTGGACACCGGGCCGGTGCTAGAGCGCGATTTTGCGAGCGCTGCCGGCCTCGGCTGGAATGGCAAATCCACCCTGCAGATCCACCGTCGGCTGGGCACGTGGTTTTTGCTGGCGGAAGTGCTAACCACCCTTGAGCTGCCGCCGGACCCGCCCCTCGCCGATCACTGCGGCAACTGCACCCGTTGCATCACGGCTTGTCCGACCCAAGCCATCACAGCTCCCCACCGTCTTGACGCGCGCCGCTGCCTGGCCTATCTGAGCATCGAGCACAAGGGACCTATTCCAGAGGAATTTCGCCGCACGATGGGGGATCGGATCTACGGCTGCGACGAGTGCTTGGAGGCATGCCCGTGGAATCGCTTTGCACAGGCATCCGCCGATCTGACATTTCAGGCACGCACCGAGATTTTTGGTCACCAGTTGCGTGATTTTCTCACGTTGGACGAGGACGGTTTTCGTCGGCTTTTTGCCCGTTCGCCCATTGCGCGGCTCAAGCGTCTGCGGTTTCTTCGCAACGTCTGCGTGGCCCTCGGTAACTCCGGAAGCCCAGACGATGTGCCCGCCTTGCGACTTGCCGCTTTGGATCCAGAGCCCCTCATCGCCGAACACGCGGCTTGGGCACTGAGACAAATAACCGCCTAACTAACTCAGGACAATTTCCACCGGGCAATGATCCGAGCCGTGAATTTGTGGCAGGATCGCCGCAGAAACCACCCGCTGGATGAACGGAGTGGAGACGCCAAAGTAATCGATGCGCCAACCAATGTTGCGCGGCCGGGCTCCGGCCCGATACGACCACCATGAGTACGCTCCCACCAAATCTGGATAAAAATGCCGGAATGTATCGACAAATCCGCAGCCTAACAAGTTTGAGAAACTGCTGCGTTCCTCATCGGAAAATCCAGGGCTGAAGCGGTTTTCACGAGGTCTGGCAATATCGATTTCCTGGTGGGCGACGTTGAGGTCGCCGCAAAATACCAGCGGTTTTCGCATGGCCAGGATGCACAGGTGCTGGCGGAACGCCTGATCCCATGCGAGCCGATAGGGCAGGCGCCGCAAGCCGTCCTGCGCGTTCGGCGTATAGACATTCACCAAAAAAAACTCCGGATACTCCAGGGTCAGCACTCGTCCCTCGGCATCGTGCTCGTCGATGCCCATGCCCGACGTCACAGCCAACGGCTGCTGCCTGCTGAACACTGCCACCCCCGAGTATCCCGGCTTGGTGGCAGAATTCCAAAAGGCATGGTATCCTCCCAATTCCAAGGGCAGAGGCACCTGCTCCGGCCGCGCCTTGGTCTCCTGCAAACACAAAATGTCCGGCTGCTCGGTGGTCACGAACTCACCAAACCCCTTGCCTAACACCGCCCGCAGGCCATTCACATTCCATGACAGCAATTTCATCGCAAGCGATGTTCGTCCGCCATCTCCGGTCTGACAAGCCCGGCTTATCGCACATCCTCAATCGACCAACTCGCGTTCGATTTGCTCCAGGGTTTTACCTTTGGTTTCCGGCAGGAATTTCCAGATGAACAAAAAACCGCCAAGACAGATGATGGCGTACACCCAAAAACAATTGGCCAGTCCCAGCCCCTGACGCATCTTGGGAAACGTCTGGGACAACAGGAAATTGCCCAGCCACAAGGCCACCACCGACACGGACATGGCCGCACCGCGGATGCGGTTGGGAAAAATTTCCGAAAGAATCACCCAGGTCACCGGTGCCAGCGAGTAACAGTAACAGGCAATCGCCGCCACCACCAGTGCCTCCGGCACGATGCCCTTGAGCCCGGCATGGTACGCCCATCCGGTAAACAGATAGATCACGGCCAGCCCGAGGGCACCGCTCAGCATCAGCGTGCGCCGGCCCCAGCGGTCCACCGTGGCAATCGCCACGACGGCCATCAGCACGCCCACCACCCCGGTGATGACAATGTTAAAGAGGATATCGGACACCGCGTATCCGGCTTCGGAGAAGATGAGTGAGCCGTATTGGAAAATCACGTTGATGCCACACCATTGCTGGAACACCGCCAATACCACCCCTACCAAAAGGACTTTGAACATCTTTGGATCTAGCAACTCACGCAGATCCACACGGTCGATCTCATTGACCAAGGTGGCCTCGATGTCCTTCACGGAATATTCCGCGTAGGCACTGCCACCGATTTTTCCCAGAACGTCACGAGCCCGCCCAGATCGGCCCTTTTTGGTGAGCCAGCGAGGGCTTTCCGGGGCGAAAAACATGGCAATGAAAAACACAATGGCCGGCAGCGCGGTGACGCCGAACATCCAGCGCCAAGCGATTTGCACATTCCATGAATCCAGGGGAAGTTGGGCAATGGTGGTGCCCAGCGGCATGGGTTTGGCAATCGCCCAGTTAGCCACTTGCGCGGCGACCACCCCGAAGGCGATGGCGAGCTGGTTG
>Ga0118677_10015791_pt1 | contig 10444 bp, 4 predicted proteins | sample AliMusrvi5mmetaG_FD_86154 | JGI IMG/M metagenome (GOLD analysis project Ga0118677, IMG submission 86154)
ATAGATAATAGATGATAGAAAATAGAAAATAGATGATAGATGATAGATGATAGAAAATAGAAAATAGATGGAGGGGACGATGGAGCTGGTGATTTAAAGGCTGGCAGTTTTGGAAGAAAACGCCGGCATGTTTTTGGAATGAGTTGGAATATTATGGGGGCACTCGTTGGGAAACGAGCGCCAACGAGAGTTTTTGGATGAGATGGAATATTGTGGGCACTTGTTGGGAAACGAGCGCCAACCAGGATTGCATCCCGAAAATTCGGGACTTGGGGACGGAATCGGTATGAAAACTTTTCCAAAGTGAAGGAAACTTTGGAAAAGTAACAACCGCAAAATTGATTTTAGATTTGTGGTTTTTTATGAGGTATGGGTCGGGAATTTTTAATAAGTTTGAAAATCAAAAAAAACAACCCGATTTTTTCGGACAAATTTTTTACACCATGACCAAAAAAATAATCGCCTTTGCACTGATAGCGCTGATAACAGTGGCTTCCGGCGCTATTGCCCAGAAGCTCAAAAACAGCCGCACTTCCGGTTACTACACCTATATCTTTCGCCTCAAAAACTCCGAAGCCGAGTGGATCATCACCAAATATAAACTCCGCAGTGAAGAAAAATATTTTTTGCAGGATCACGATCATGTGGCCCCAAACCCTCAGTATTTCGAAACCCGCGTGGATTCATTCCACACCGATAGCATGTTCAAACTCAAACTTGCGGCAGGCTATTACATCTGTGCCACCGTGAAGGAGTCACAGGTTGAATATACTTTCAATCCCCAGTATGCACTCACCACAAGCATCATTCCCCACAACCGTGACCTTATCGTTTCGGTGCATACCAAAAACAATGTGGCAGTAACCGATGCCGCCGTAAACATTGATGGCAAAGCAGTCCCCTGGGACAATACCATCGGCGCATACAGGCTGAAGGGTTACCACAAACGCGGGATGTTGCAGGTGAAAAGCGGCGCTGCCGACGATTGTTACAACCTGAACAACTATAGTTACGTGCCGCTGAAAGGACTTCGCAAAGTGGCCGGCATTGTGCTGTGGCCGGTAAAGGTGGTTTACGGAACCGTGTTTTGCCCTGTTTATACTTTCAGATATTTGTTCAAAAAAAGGTCGAAAGCCTACGCTTATTTTGGTTACCTCGCCACCAACAAACCCGAATATCTGCCAAAGGACACAGTGAAAATAAAGGCGTATGTGGTGAATAAAAAAGGAAAACCGCTCACAAAAAAATTGTTTATGAACGTAAGCGGGTATAGCAACAACTTTAATTATGAAAAAGTTTTTCATAAAGAATTGAAGCCCGAAAGCCCCGGCAATTATAGTTGCGAATTTGTAGTGGGCGACTCGCTGAAAGTAAATACAAGTTATTGGGTAACGCCTGCCCTCAACGACAAACTATATCCAACCTCGCTAGAAAATGTAACCAACACTTTTTACCTGGAGGATTATCAGCTTGACGAAACAAGTTACAGCGTAACAACGGACAAAGATTATTACAGCAGGGGCGACAACATCGTGATCTCGGCAAGCGGCAAAGACATCAACGGTTTTCCCCTCAAAGATGCGAAGGTGAAGGTAACAGCCGAAGTGCAGTGGGTGGATGATTTTACGGGCAAGGTATTGTTTGTTCCGCACAAACTGTGGGAAGGCGAAGAGGATCTGCTGCCCTCGGGGGTTACGAAGATCATTGTTCCCGACAGCATTTTTCTGCCGGCGGCTGCGCTGAGTGTGAAGATCACGGCGCTGTTCAACAACAGCAACAACGAGAGTCAGGAGATTGTGAAGATGGTGAACATCGGCAACCGCAGGCAAAACCTGGATGTAAAGCTGCTGAACGATTCGCTGACAATGGAAAGCGACGATGTGAAAGACAAGCAGAGAAAGGCGGAGATACGTGAATTCACAGCCACCGACACGGTGATGAGCCAATCGCTGACACTGCCGGCGAAAATAAAAATTGACGCTTTCGCAAAAGGCTATGATGTGAAATACGGCACGCTTCACAAAACGCTGAGCCTTTCAAAAGAGTCAGCGCTGGTGGAAGCTTATAATGTAAGGACATCAGACAGCATGAAGATTGACCTGCTGAACCCGCGCAAACTGGCAGTGCTGTATATTATCTACGACGGCGAAAAAGAAATTGAAAGAGGCACGGTGAACAAGGATTTTCACTGGAAACGCAGGGATGTAACGAAGGATCCCTACTTCATCAAATACCGCTACACATGGGCAGGACAGGTGGAAGCGCTGAATTATGATGCCAATGTTGAAGATAAAAAACTGGTGGTGGATGTGAAGCAACCCGAAGTGATATTTCCGGGTCAGGAAACCGATGTGAAGGTGAATGTTTCGGACTATAAAGGACAAGCTGTAAAAGATGTCAACCTGACAGCCCTGGCAGTGAATGCAGAGTTCGACAAAACGAATGTTCCTTCGGTGCCTTTGATGGAAAAATCGAAAAGGGGAATGAAGGGCAACAACTCATTCTCGATGCTCACGCCATATATCAGTGGCAGGGAAATACTGAACAAAGCGTGGGTGGCAAGAGAAAAACTCGACACCATACCATATTATAAAATGCTTTATCCAAAGAATGGGATCACGCTGTTTTACGATTCGATACTCACGAACAATGCACAGTTTGCGCCCTTTGTTGTAAAATACGGATACCTTGAATCAATAAAAATGATGTGGCTTGACGATACGCTGATCTATGTACAGGAATATGATCATAACCCACGGTATTCATTTATCGCAAAGCCGGGTTATCATAAGCTGAAACTAAGGACAATGGATCATGAATACACTCTCGAAAAAATGTTGCTGAAAAAGAATTTCAAACTCGATCTGAGTATTTGTGCCCTTACATTGCCTGCCGGAGTGACCGCAGAGAAAGCGCCAAAGAAGCTGACGAAAGAAGAAGTTGCCACACTGAACAAAAGCATGACCTATTTCTCAGCCAACAATTCGGGAACGGGTTGGTTTTGGCAGGATGATAAGATCTATCATGAGAATTTGTATTATGCCGATACCTACGTGGGCCCTTTCGACACTTCGAAGGTGTTGCATTATTACATCAACAGTAAAAGCGGAACAGTGAATGTGAAGCGTGGCTATGCGCTGAAATATGACAACGATGTGTGGGAAATAAAAACAATACCATTTGCAAACGATATACGCAGGTTCAAGTTGAAATGGAATTATTATCAGTACAAAACTTTCGGAGATACCGCGATGACACTGGCAGATGTTTACAAAGCACCGGAAACCTACACTCCGCAACTTTATAAGCTGTCATCAATTGATTCTGGATATAAAAAAGGAACAGGAACGCTGCTTTTCAAGTTCACATCCGACAGCCTTATTTCATACGTGCGGCTTGAGTATCCTGATCATACTGTTTCTGACAATTATTATGGCTACACGAGGATATTCTATAACCGGGAACCGGGAGATTACACCATTTATCTTGTAACGCCATCAGGCACTCTTTTTTGGAAAAACATTTTGAATGTCGGTGCTGATGGCATCACCTGTGTTGAGATAGGTGATAATGACATGATGACACGGCCATCATCGGATTTGAAAACAAAGAAAAATAATCAGGGGACTAACGGTTGCATCGTTTACGGACAGGTTACAGATTATGATACCGGGGACCCGATACCTTATGCAACCATATCGGCATCATACACCGGGGATAATTATTATTATGCCACCACTGATGCAACGGGGCATTACACACTGAAGTTTCCCGACAGACTTTATTCAAATCTGGATGCGGGTAAATACGGGTATAACAACAGCTATAAATATTTGTATAATGAAGGAGCAGTTGTAGAGCGCAATTTTGAATTGTATAAAATATCGTACAACACGGCAAAGCAACATTTGAATTTTGCAGCAGCCGGGTTTGATGATTATTCTTACGACAGCTATTGGAGAAGTTGGGGTGGTTACAATCCACCGCTGAGGTTGACCAGGTTTCAATTGAGACGAAGAGAATATTCCGCCGCATACGGAGATTATGGAGGAGGTAAAAAGAAAGCACGCTACATATACTCAGCTCCAATTAATGAAGAATATGATGGCAGGGCAGAATACGATCAGGTTGAAGAAACAATAAGTAAATCGCCAGGAGTTACAAGAGGAGGCAATTGGATGGCCGGAAAAGATCTCGCACTGAGCGAAGTCACGGTTAAAGGTTCAAGCGGGCTAATGAACGGGCGATTGCTGGACTCCGGAGAAAGAAATTATGACAAGAGCCATGCATTGGTGAAAAGCAAAGATGAGACAGGGATGGACACAACAGGCATGAATGCATTGATGAAACAAAACGCAGGAAACCTGTTTAAGAACACGCGTTCACATTTTTCAGATTATGGTTACTGGAAAAATAACCTGATGACGGATAAGAACGGACAAGCTACTTTCAGAGTGAAATTTCCGGACAACCTTACACAATGGGCATCCTACGTGCTGGCGATGGACGGGAGCAAACATTCAGGAACAGGATTTGTAAAAACAAAGGCTTATAATCTTATCAACGCTTCACTGTCATTGCCACGATTTTTATTGCCGGGTGATACAGCCAATGTTATCGGAAAATCAATAAACCTGGGCAAAGACAGTGTGAATATAAGGACAGCTTTTTACATCAACAATTTATTTGAAAGGTCGAAGAATGTGTTGTTGGTAAATTCGAATATTGAGAGTCTTCCAATTTCAACAAAGGTTGAAGATTCGCTGACTGTGCAGTATTCGCTGGCAACTCCGGACGGATATTCGGATGGTGAAAAACGGACAATACCTGTGTTTCCCGTAGGTGTTAATGAATCGTACGGGAAGTTTTACATACTTGAAAAAGACACAACATTCCAACTAAAGATGAACCCTGATTCAGGGAAGATCGAAGTGTTTGCTGATGGCAATTATCTGAGCTTTTTGCTGCACGACATTGATCACATAGCTGATTTTCCTTATTACTGCATGGAGCAGACATCATCAAAACTGATGGCGCTGGTGATGAAGGAAAATATTATGACAACGCTGGGTGAAAAATTTCATGAGAACGGAGATATCCATAAACTGATAAAGAAGCTGGAAAAAGGGCAATCGGATGATGGTTCTTTTGGATGGTGGCCAAACACAAAAGCGAACATCTGGATGACTTCATACATTCTGAATGCTTTGTACAAGGCACACCTGAGCGGATATGAATCGAAGGCGCTGGAAAAAGGAAAAGCGTTTCTGGAAAAATGGATAGGGATGATCAGTGTTACGGAAGATAATAACACGACACTTGAGGCATTGAATATTTTGTCGGAAATGAAGGCGCAGGTTGAATTTGACAAGTACATAAAAAGGCTTAAGTACAGTGATCTTGACCTGACGCATAAATTTATGGTCATAAAAATTCTACAGGAAAACAAGCTTCCGTTTGACATGAAAGAAGTGCTGAAGGAAAAGAAACAATCCATGCTGGGTGGGCTTTATTGGGGAGCCGACAAACAATCGCTGAGTGATAACAGCATCGAGGCAAGTATTCTTGCTTATCAAATTTTCCGCAATGACTCAGTGTATAAAAAGGAACTGGGCAAGATCAGAAATTATTTCTTTGAAAAGAAATATCATGGTAACTGGCAAAATACGGTGGAAGCAGCAAGCATACTGGAAACTATTCTTCCTGACATCCTGAAAGGGATCCCGGGAAAAATTACTCCTTCGGCAGTTACGCTGAATGATAAAACCATTAAAGATTTCCCGTACAAATCGGAACTAAAAGAAAAGACTGTGAGCATTTCGAAGAAGGGCACCTCCCCTGTCTTCATCACGCTTTACCAGACAATATGGAGCAAGGATGAGAAGAGTATTTCGAAAGATTTTACTGTCAATACTTCTTTTGAAGTGGATCATGATAAAGTAACAACACTGGCTTCGGGACAGCCAACACTGTTGGTTGCTGACGTGGAAGTGAAGAAAACAGCGGAATATGTGATGATAGAAATACCCATCCCTGCAGGCTGTTCTTATGGTGAAAACGACGGGAAGGAAAGCAGTGTGGAAGTTCACAGGGAATATTTCAAGAACAAAACAAACATCTTCTGTGAAAATCTCACACCGGGTAAATACAGGTTTGTGATAGAAGTTCAGCCACGATTTACGGGTAGCTATACGCTTAACCCGGCCAAGGCTGAACTGATGTATTTCCCGACTTTCTTTGGAAGAGAGGGGATCAGGAGGGTCAGGATAAAGTAGATGGATGTTGGATGTTGGATGTTGGATGTTCGATGTTAGATATTAGATGTTGGATGTGGGGAGGTTTAAAGTTTAAGGTTCAAGGTTTATGGTTTGGGAAGAAGATTGGATTATGAAGTTTGAGTGTTTTAGTAAATTCTTTTCATTAATTTTGCCGTAGTTAATATTATGGGCATATTCAACCGCAAACTATATTCGTTCATGGTCAGGTCATTTTTAGGACCACTGGTCATGACGTTGTTCATTGCCATTTTTGTTCTGCTGATGCAATGGCTCTGGAAGTATGTTGATGACCTTGTAGGCAAGGGCCTCGGAATGTCAATCATTGCACAATTGCTTTTCTGGTCGGCATCAACAATGATACCACTTGCACTGCCGCTTGCCATTCTTCTTTCATCAATTATGACGTTTGGCAATCTTGGAGAACATTATGAACTGGTGGCGCTGAAATCATCAGGCATTTCACTGCAAAAGATCATGGCTCCGCTGATCGTAATGATCGTTGCGGTCAGTATGCTCGCTTTTTATTTTTCAAATAATGTGTTGCCTTTTGCGAACCTGAAAATGGGATCACTTTTGTTTGATGTGCGGGAACAAAAACCTGCGCTAAGTATTAAAGAAGGGATATTCAATCATGATATTGAAAATTATGTTATCAGGGTTGGAAGTAAAGATAAAGATGGTGTGACGATAGGTGATGTGATGATCTATGATCACACCGGGGCACGCCTGGGAAATACAAATCTCACCCTTGCTGAAAAGGGAAAAATGGTGATGACAGCAGATAAGAGATACCTGGTATTTACGCTTACAAACGGCACGAATTATTACGAACGCACTGACAATGCAAGAACAAAATCGAATCATCCATTGCAGAGAACAAACTTCAAGGAGGAGACGCAGACCTTCGACCTTTCTGGGTTTACACTGACACGAACGAATGAAGAGTTTTTTAAAGGAGGCTATCAAATGATGGATGTTTTTCAATTGAAGGCTGCGAAAGATTCACTGCAATATAAGCTTGATTCTACAAAGGATGTTTACAGAAAGACAGTTGGCAGTAACCTGTATTACTATAATGCTTTTTGCAAGAATGATACGACATTTGTTGACACTTCAAAAGCGTTGAAAGGAGATCTTCTCAGCAACTTTGACCAGGCAGACAAATTTAGCATTGTAGAAAGAGCCATGAATATTGCAAGAGCCATAAAAGACCATGTATTCTATAGCAATGAAGATTTCAAGACCAAAGAAAAATTTATTATCAGACATGAGATAGAATGGCACCGCAAGTTTACACTTTCAGTTGCATGTCTTGTTTTGTTCTTTATCGGTGCGCCTTTGGGAGCAATCATTCGCAAGGGAGGATTGGGATTGCCGGTAGTGGCTTCCGTTCTTTTCTTTGTTGTTTACCATGTAATTTCGTTCACATTTGAGAAAATGGTACGTGAAGGTATTGTTCCTGCTTACATCGGAATGTGGGTCCCATCACTTGTTTTTCTCCCGATAGGAATACTGCTCACATTAAAAGCGACGAGTGATTCATCATTGTTTGATGCAAATGCATACATTGGATTCTTTAAAAGAATCTTCCGCAAAAAGAAATTTGTAAAACAAACCTGATGAAAATTTTCCAGATCTGCAGTAAATCGCCATTTCCACCAAAAGAAGGCGGCCCGATTGCTATGAATAATATCACGCAGGGGTTGCTTAAGGCGGGTCATTCAGTGAAGGTGCTTGCAATAAACACACCGAAATATTTTGTAGAGGCCACACATCTTCCGAAAGAATACCTAAACAACACAGGATTTGAGACGGTATTTATAAACACAAATATCAAAGTTAGTAAAGCATTCTGGAACCTTTTTTCAAATAAGTCATACAATATTGAACGATTTATTTCGCAAGATTTTGAAGAAAAGATAAAACAAATAATTTCAGAAAACGATTTCGACATTGTGCAACTTGAGAGTATGTACGTTGCTCCATACATTGAAACAATCAGGAAATATTCAAAAACCAAGATCATTTTAAGAGCACACAATATAGAGCATGTGATCTGGCAAAGACTTATTGACAGTTGCAGCAGTCCTGTGAAGAAACTTTATTTAAAACACCTGACAAAGACATTAAAGAAATTTGAGTTGGGTGTGCTTAATAAAGTTGATGGTATAGCCGCGATCACGCCCTGCGATGCGAAATATTTTGTACAAGCTGGTTGTGTGAAACCTGTTATTTCAATACCGATCGGTATTGACAATAATAAAATTCCTGCAGCAAACCAGGAAAGAGAATTTCCGGGACTTTTTCATCTGGGATCCATGAACTGGATGCCAAATGAGGAAGGAATTTACTGGTTTCTTGAAATGGTTTGGCCGGGCTTAATTCAGGAATTGCCAGAGGTGCATTTGCACCTTGCAGGCCGTAAAATGCCACAATGGCTGCAGCAAATAAATATGCCAGGAGTAAATGTTCAAGGTGAAGTAAAAAATGCTTTTGAGTTTATGCATTCAAAGACAGTGATGATCGTCCCCTTGCTGGCCGGAAGCGGAATGCGGGTGAAGATCATTGAAGGAATGGCTTGCGGAAATACAATTATTTCAACCAGTACAGGAGCTGAAGGCATTTCATACACCGATGGTGTAAATATTCTGATCGCTGACACTCCTGATGAATTTATTCAACAAATAAAGAAATGCATAGACAACCCATCAAAGTGCGTTGAAATCGGAAAGCAGGCTCAGAAACTTGTGGCTGAAGAATATGATAATGATGTTATTACAGGTAGGTTGGTTGAGTTTTACGAGGGGATGAAGAAGTAGGCAGTGGCAGGAGCAGGAGGAAATTTGTAATGGCTTTTGGTCAGGATTGGGGGATGGGACATTGAAATTATTATTCTTTGGCAACAAATAGCAGTTGCTTCTCATATAATTCATATTTTTGCATCGGCATTAGCTGACCATGAAGATATTTTTTTTATTACCGAGGATACCGTTCCCCCTTGAAAAAGGGGATAAACTGCGTGCATACAACCAGCTAAGATATCTTGCGGCCCATCATGAAATTCATTTGTGTGCATTGTATGAAAAGGAAATTCATCCGGAAGCCTACAAAGCTTTGGAGCCTTATTGCAAAACATTACATTTCCTAAAACTGCCAATTGCGACAAGACTTTATAATCTATTCCTCTCTTTCTTTAACGGAAAACCATTCCAGGTTGGATATTTTTTCAGTAAGAGTAATTATAAAAAGATACACAATCTGCTTGATGAAATAAAACCAGACAGTATCTATTGCCAGTTGATCCGTGTTGCAGAATATGTTAAGTTGTACAATATTAACAAGACACTGGATTACCAGGATGTGTTCTCCAAAGGAGTGGAAAGAAGAATTGCGACATCTTCATTACCTATGAAAATTGTGCTCAAAACTGAGTATAAAAGGTTGCTTGCTTACGAGGCAAGTGTGTTTGATTATTTTGATCATAAAACAATAATCTCCTGTCCGGACAGGGATCTTATACCACACCCCAAAAAAGAAAAAATAGTTGTGATCCCTAATGGTGTTGACACCCAGTATTACCAACCCCTAACTGTAAATAAAGAGTATGATCTTCTCTTCACAGGCAATATGGGATATCCACCCAATATTGAAAGCGCTGTTTTTATTGTAAAGAAAATTCTTCCACTTGTTCAAAAGAAGTATCCTGAATTAAAAGTAATGATCGCCGGAGTAAATCCATCAGTGAAGGTACTTGCTTTGAAAAGTGAGAATGTAATGGTAACCGGGTGGGTTGAAGACATGCGGGTTTGTTATGCAAAATCCAGGATCTTTATTGCACCAATGCATCTGGGAACCGGTTTGCAAAACAAATTGCTGGAAGCAATGGCTATGAAACTTCCTTGTATTACATCGGAACTTGCAAACAACGCACTGGGTGCAATAAATGGAAAAGAAATTCTGACAGCAACGACTGCTGACGACTTTGCCAATCAAATTATTTCGTTATTGGACAATAATCAAAAATCACAAACACTGAGCCAAAACGGGTATCAATTTGTGATGGATAAGTATAACTGGGATAAAGTGAATGAAAGGCTGGACAAGCTGATATGCGAATAGAAACTCAGCTATAATTTCTACTTTTCAATTTCTACACTTTCTAAACA
>Ga0118677_10015792_pt1 | contig 10443 bp, 10 predicted proteins | sample AliMusrvi5mmetaG_FD_86154 | JGI IMG/M metagenome (GOLD analysis project Ga0118677, IMG submission 86154)
GAAGAAAAAGGAAGTCCGGATTCCCATACACCCCGATTTGTTGGCATGGCTCGAAGCCGCCCCCATTGCCAACGATGATCCGGCCGCACCCGTGTTCGCGGAATTGTCAAAGCTCACGATTGGATGCCGGGCGGGACTCTCGCAGACCTTCAACGGAATAATGAAAGCCGCTGGCGTTGACCGGGGCAAGGCATCCCGCACCGTGGAAGATGGCAAGGCCGGGGTGGGACGGGTGACCTATGAACGCGGTTTTCATTCGCTGAGGCACACGTTCACAAGCTGGCTCCGCAATGCCGGCGTGAGTGAAGAGGACCGCATGGCCCTGACCGGGCACAGCACCCGCGAGAGTCACCAGATATACTCACACGCCGACGAAGCCGCCGCCCGTTCCGCCATTGAAAAACTCCCCACCCTCGGAAAATCAAAGAAATGAAACCCGCATCCAAATCCCCGACAACCCGTAAAGCCGGCAAGGCAGGCAAGACGGCACCGAAGCCGAAACCTGAGTCCGCGCCGAAAGTCTGCACGGAGCTTACGGAAGCAGAGCAGCAAGCAAGGGAGAAGTCACTCGTGAATATTGCACGGGAAATTGAAGAGTGGCAGGTAGGGAGACTCCCAACAGTCGCGAGTCTCGCCACCCTTGCCGCCGCTATGGCAAGCCAGTCGGAAAAGCCGCGCGATACCGCAATCCGGGCCCTGGAACTTTGGATGGCTTGCGACGGGGTCCTTTCTAACGAGTTGCGAAAACTGCGCCATAGGGACCCAGATGGTGAGAATGAATATATCAAAGAAGCCGAATTCCTTCGTGCTTGCGGCACATCCCTGGCCGATGTGATTACGAATGGGGCCGTGGGATTTGTGAAGCTTGACAAATTGCTGAGAGCGTCGAAACCGTCCCCTGAAACAAAGGCGCTAGACATGATGGCGAAGTGGAGGGCTTTCCGAAGATTGGATATCGAGCATGACAACCGTACGAATGGTTCGTCCATGAGTGAACGCGAAATTCTGGACGATTTGGAAGCTCAAATGGAGCGAGATCGCACCCAGGGAATCAATTTCAGGGAATTGCCAGGTCTTTGGCGGCGCTTCTCGAAATTTCAAGAACGCGACCGAACCGAGAAACTTTCGGAAAGAGGGAAAAAAGGCGGCAGGGGGAAAAGAAAGGTACTTGCAGGCACTCAAGGAGCCTGAAGCCGCCACAAGTTTTGCAAATGCGGCCCTAGCTTTCCGCAGTGGTGGCAGAGGGCATGTTCTTGACTCTTCCTCACCTGCCCAAGTTATTGAAAACCCGCCTCAAGTAACCTGCGGCCAGGGAAAAACGGCAAATGCGTTAGAGCATGCTGAAAGCGCATGAAACCGCAAACACCGTTTGTTGAATGGGCGCGTGAGAAACAAATCACGGCGCGTTATGGACTATCCCACATGATTCTCTTCGGGCTGCGTAAGGCCGGGAAAATCCGAACAGTCTCGCTCAAGGGCGAGGGCAAGCAATACGGGGCGCGTCTCTTCAACGTCGCCAGCATCGAGGCGTTTCTTGCCAGTCAGGAGGCGTTGGAACTGCAGGGGGAAAGGCCCACCAAGTGAACGCATGCCCTAACGAAAAGCCCCCGGCCGCCTGTCAGGAACGGACGCGGGGGGGAGGAAACACTAGCTGTTGGAGAGATAACATCTCAACCGCGAATGGCAAGCGGTATTTTGACTCCGCCACGCTCGAAGCCATGCGCCCCAGGCTGCCGGAATACCTGGCCGCCCGTGGCGTCCAACTCCACAAGCGAGGCGCGCGTCTTGTCGGCAAGTGTCCATGCCATGACGATTCAAAGCCGAGTTTCGCAGTGCTTCCTAACGGAAAAACATGCGGGTGTTTTCCATGCGATTTCAAAGGTGACGTGTTCGCCGTGTCGCAATGGATGGGCCGCGCCTCGAACTTCCCCGAGGCCGTGCAAGAGGTCGCCGCCGCGCTTGGGGTGTGTCTGCCGCAGGATGCCGCGCGACCCGCCATACGGCACGCCACACTACCGCAAAGGCCCGCCAAGCGACCCGAGCCGCCTTATGTCTTGTCAGATAGTGACCGGCAGAAAATCCATGCGGCACGCCTGGCTTGGACCGATGCTTTCCACAGCGGCGATCCGATAGTTGACCGCATCGCCGCCAGCCTTGGACTCGACCGCGAAACGCTACGGCACGCATCTTGGGGCGAAAGCGGGCTCGGTTTGGCTGCCGGGATTTATGGAAAGCCGACTTGGCTTTGCTATCGCTACCGGGACGGGCTGAAATGGCGCAACCCTGACACCCAGGCTGACCCGCGCTTTCAGTGGATTATCGGCACGGCAACGCATCCTTGGCGCATGGAATGGGCGAGCAAGCCCGAGGTAAGAACCGTGTTCCTAACGGAATCGGAAAGCGATTGCCTGGCGCTGATTCAAGCCGGGTTAGAAGCGGATGGCACCGCCGCTTGTGTCGCCAGCCCAGGCACGGGCTTCTCGCACGCATGGGCGGGATTGTTCACGGGCAAGCGAGTAGCGATTTGCTTTGACCTCGACCCGCCCGGACAAGCCGCCGCCGTCAAGGTTGCCGCATGGCTCAAAGGCTATGCCGCTAGCGTTGCAATCGTGAAAGGAGGAGAGCCATGAATGCCGCCGAGCCGAAAGATATTCGCGGGGTTCTCATTCGGGACGGTGAAGAGGGTGTGAGGAAATGGGTAAATGCCGCCGTGCCGTTCGAGCATGACCCGGTGCCGCAGGATGCCGATGATTCTCCGCCTGTTGACCAGTGCGACGCCCGAGCCGACGCGAAATGCGTGCGACAAGCCAGCCCACCACAGAATGAACCGTTCGAACTCACGCTGGCCGGCAATCTTGGCGCCACCATTGAGGCCAGGGACTTCGTTGAAGGCTTGCTAACCGAAGGCGGGTTTTCCGTCACCTATGGCACCACCAACACCGGGAAATCGTTTTGGGTGTTGGACCTTGCTGTTTGTGTGGTGACAGGCACGCCGTTTCGGGGTGAGATGGAGTGTGAGAAAGGCGCGGTGGTCTATGTCGCGCTGGAAGGCTCGCACGGCATCACAAACCGGATTGAGGCGTTGAAGCGGGCAGACCGCCTGCCGGCCGACGCTCCGCTCTTCCTGTGCTTCGCGCCCGTAAGCCTGCTAGAGCAAGAGCATGCCGCCAGGTTCGCCGCCACCGTAAGCGCCGCCGCCGCGCAAAGCAACCTGCCGTGCCGCCTGGTGATACTCGACACGCTGGCCAGGGCGATGAGCGGGGGTGATGAAAACAAGGCGTCGGACATGGGGGTTGCCGTCGCGTCGGTTGACGCCGTTCGGGCCGCCACCGGGGCACATGTCGCCATCGTCCACCATTCCGGGAAGAATGAAGCGTTAGGAGCACGCGGGCATTCGTCATTGCGTGCCGCAGTGGATACGGAAATTGAAATCAGTCGTCCAGAGGGCGAATCAATCAGCACCGCCCGTGTCACGAAGCAGCGCGACCTGCCGCTGCGCGAGCCAATGCCTTTCAGCCTGACCCAGGTGACGCTTGGAATCGATCACAGGGGAAAACCCATCACGACTTGCGTTGTGTGCCATGAGGATGCGATCATGGCCAGCACCAAGGGCAAGGCCGGGCGACAGGTGGAAGTGAAACCGGAACGCCTTCTTGAGTTGCTGCCGCAACCGTCAACGGTGGCGTGGAAAACGCTGGCGGCTAGCGAAATGGGCGTGTCGAAATCGACCTTTTACCGGCATTTGGAGAAGCTGAAATCCAAAAACGCGGTGAAACAGTTAGAAAAGGGGAGTTGGGACCGTGTGGGACTTTGATAAACCAACGGATTCCCACAATCCCAAAATGGTCCCACAATCATTTCGGGACCAAACGGCAGATCTGGTCCCACAATCCCACATATCTTTAGATTGTGGGAGTGGGACCAGCCGGGACTTTGGGACTGACGAAGATCTCGACCCGCTGGAATGCCCCGGCGTCCGCATGCTGTTGCTATCGGAAGCCGCATCGCGATACCTTCAAGAACCCGGCGAGGATGCGTTTGTAATCATCAGCATGCATTGAAAGCATGTTTCGGCCGCGACGGTGCCAATCTCGCGGCCGAGAGGGGGTAACGGGCGTGAGGGTTGCGGGGGGCTAAGGATAGGCAATACGCGCGCGCGCGGTGGCGAAGTAGTGTGTTTCACTTCGGTTCTCCCCGGCGCCCTAGGGGCGCAACGCGCGGTGGATTTTCCAAATTGCGATGGTTCTAACGGCTCTGCCGATGGGTGCCACGCTCGTGCTGATTGTGGTCCCCGCCCCAAAAAATTCATTTTTTTCGCGGCAATGACATTGACCCTATCGACCCCTGGATATTTGGGGCCATGAGGGGGACACCCGTCCACCGGAGCGGACAAACCGTCCCGCTCGATCCGCGTTCGCCCAAAAATCCACGTTTTCGGCCGCCCGGCACCGTCGCCGGCGGCACCACGCGACAGCGCGCCTCCTGCGCGTTGCCGATGAACTCTGGCATCATGCCCGCCAGCCTGTGCGACAACCAGGCACGGGAAAGAAAGGCCCAAATTACGATGAACGAACAATGTGAATATTGTGGAGCACCTGCCACTGCCGATACGGCTTGGGGATACCTCTGCAGACGGTGCTGGGGATACAAGGTGTTTCTGGCAACAAGAGGCTTGGCAGTCGCCCACGAAACCGTGACCGGCACACAGGTGCCCGAGTGTGAAATGCACCTCGAAACTTCCGAGGACGCCGGCCGCCACTTCGGTTGGCTGCCGCATCCGCGGTTCTAAGCGAGTCGATAGACGACCAGCACCGCCTTAGCCTTCCTAAGGCGATTGCAATCAGTGAGCCCATGATGGTTGCACCACGCGAAGGCTCGCCACGTCAACGAGAGCCGGCATCCCGGTCCGCGGAATCCCGCCAAAGATCCGCCTGATTCAAACAAACTAACACCCCCCAACGCCCGCCCGGTCCACAAGCGACCCGGCGGGCGTTGTCGTTTTCACCCCTCTCCCCACACCCGCCGCGTCGGCGGGGGCGGGAAGTCCCCGGCGATCGCCGACAGGCTCCTGAGTGGGGGCCGTCGTGCGGTCGCCTTTCTAACAAACAACCGAAAGGAAACCACGAAGATGAGCCCAAGAATGAGTGATATGTTAGTCGAGCAGGTCGTCCCCCGCCTGCGCAGTGTCGCACGCTCGATCCCTAAGATCGGCTGCGAGGATGACGAGGAGATTGTCCAGGACACCACCCTCGTGGCCGCCCGGATGATGGACAACGCTGAGAAATCCGGACAGAAGTTCACGGGTGGCAACATCGCGTATTACGCGGCCCGCGCTGCCCGTGGCGGCCGCCGCAGCTACTACACCGGTCGTTGCGATGTCATGAGCGCCGGCTGCCAGATCGACGGCAGGGCGCGCCATGAGTCGCTGGACAACGAGATTGAATTCGAGGCCGGCGAGTACGGCACCCTGCACGATGTCATCGCGCCCTTCGGAAGCGACGACCGCGAGTCGGACCCCGCCGAGGAAGCCGCGCGCAACCTGGACTGGGAGTCGTTCCTCGCCTCGCAGCCACCGCGTCACCGCGTGGTCGTCGAGGTACTGATTGAAGGCGGCACCATGCGCGAAGCCGGCAAACGCTGTGGCATCGGGGACAGCGCGGCCCTGAAGCTGAAACGCCGGATTGCCGAAGACCTGGCCGGGTTCTTCGGCCCGGACGTGATCCGGCGTCTGCTGGATGGCATGCGTCCGGGTTGGGAATCCGACCTGCGCCAGACGCGGGAACGGCATCTGCACCTGTGCCACACCTACGCCGGCGCCGGGCAGGATGCCGCGGGATCCATCCCGCGCTGACAGGCGCAACCCCCGGCGCTCCGCAGGTCATACGGGGTGCCGGGGGAGCTGCGTTCCGCCGGGTCGGACGAGGGCGGCCGCTATTTGCTAGCCAGAACCCGGCATTGCTTCTTTGAAACCGACCAAGGGCTAATTTGCAACCTTGACGGATATCCCCACGCCAAGGATCAGGAGCTCCCCAGAGTCCAGCAATAGACCATCCAATGGTGGCAGAAGAGCCGAAATCTTCACTTGTTCACCGATGGCATCCGCTATGAGAATACTACCATCGAGAAGGGTCATGGTCGCCCCGCCTTTCGCGATTTTCATAACCTTGACGAAGGAATAATCCCTGGGCTTCCCGACCTGAGGTACGCGGACCACATCGCACGTGTAGGTTTCCTTGTCTTCGATCCAAATCTTGGAGTCGGGGCCATCTTTGAAAAGAACGCATTTGTTGTTCAATTTCACCAAGCCAGGGATCTTATCAGTTACCGTCACAACCGCATCATTTCCCAGCAGTAGACTGTCGTTATTCTGTTTAGTGATATTGGTGATGTAAGCACCCCCCGGTGCGGTATCACGGTTGGGAGCAGGGTCGGCAGCAGGGTCGGCAGGAGCGCCGGTGAACATCCTTATGGCTTCGGCCAATAGCATTATTTCTCTTGAACTCCCTTTTCTAATCGCCTGATCGTATTTGCGCTGCAAAGCTTCCAAGAGGCGCTGGCGCCCAGCATCGGCGATCTTGGCCTGTTGCTCGTCTTGCTTTGCAGCGTATTCCTTGACGGACTTGGCGGCCAAGCCTACAAGAAGTTGCCGCATCTCCCCTACTCCTGCAGCCGAAGGTTCGAAGGTTCTGGCTTTAATGGCATCGGCAGCACGTTTGAGAATCTCTTGGTCCTGTGCAGTCAGCTTTGAACTCCCAGATACTTGGGATAATTCATCCAGGGCCCTGCCAAGTGCTTCATTGGCATTCTCGAATTTCTTCATGGCTTTGGATCGAGCTTCCCGCGCGGCAGTGAACCTGGCTTCGGCAGCGATATTGTTGACAGTTCCGAAAGAGTTGGGTTCAAGGTATCTCAGACCCTGGCGTTGCGTTTCATCGGCGTTTTGGATTTCCTTGTTGAAGCCAACGAGAGCCTGCTGGACATTGAATTCGGCGGCAAAGGCTTTCTTGATCGCGCGCCCGAGAGCCCCGGCGGTCTTGTTCTCAGAATTGTTCTTGTCCGATGATATTGCATCCAAGGACTTCACCGCCTCCTTGGCTGCCTCGAGACTTGGCTTTTCGAGCTGCTTAATTGCATCGGATACGCCTGCGACTGATGATTGGAAAAAAAACAGGAGAGAAAGTGATAGGGCCAATATGCTTTTCATCGGTCTGTTTGTTAGTAATTCGTTTTGGCGGCAACTCTTAGGGTCGATTGATACTCAGTGGTCAGGGGTTTTCATGGGCTTCCATTCCCGACTCAGCTTTTGCGCTTCAGCGATTTGCTCCTGTGTCATGAATTTGGAGCAGCCGTCACGGCCTGTCCTGCCATCTTCATCGCCTGCTGCCGCCGCAAGGTTAAACCACATGTAGGCCAATATTTTGTTCTCTGAGACTCCTGATCCTGCAACGTAGGCTAGGCCTACCATGGCCTGAGCCTGGACCATCCCTTGATCTGCAGCTTTTCGAAACCACTTGAATGCCTCCGCGTCGTCTTTTGGTACCGCAGTCCCCCTGAAGTAGTAAAGTCCTACATTGTATTGAGCGTCGGCATCACCCTGGGCAGCCGCCTTGCGAAACCACTTGAGGGCCTCCGCGTCGTCTTTTGGTACTGCCGTCCCCTCGTTGTAGAAAATCCCTAGGTTGAATTGAGACTGCGCATCCCCTTGATCAGCAGCTTTCCGGAACCACTTGGCCGCTTCCGCCTCATCCTTTGGAACTCCTGGCGCCCCCTCGGCGTACCGACCTGCTAGCAGGATCTGAGCCCGGGCATTCCCCTGATCAGCAGCTTTGCGATACCACTTGACCGCCTCCGCCTCATTCTTTGGGACTCCATTTCCCGTGTCGAAGTAAAGCGCCAGAAGAAGCTGGGCCGCGGCGTTTCCCTGTTCGGCATTTTTCCGAACCTCGGAAATTGCCGGCTCGTCGGCCATTGTGAGATTCACCAAACAGCAAAGGATCACCAACGGTCCGGGCCAGCGGGTTTTGCGATGAGGCGGACTGCTCTCCCCAACTGCGTGAGTCTCTGGAATCACGGAGCGGATCTGCGCTAGCGGGGGACACGGTTTCATGGCTTATGTTTGATCAGTGGGGATGGTCGCTTCACGGAAAGCAGGAGGCCAGCAAATTCTGCGGAGTCCTACGCGGAGGCGGGTTGAGGCGTTAGAAAAACAATTCATGCATCTTAACAAATTGGCAGCGGATGCCGTTTCATGACCCCTTCAAGGACTCCGAGGCCGGCCGGGAGTAGGCCGTGCCAAAGGCTGTTGCAAAAGCCGGTGGTCGAACCGGAAGGCTGCGAAATGGTGGTTGATTTCAAAAGGCCCAACTGGTCTGCGCCTCACGACTATTCCTCCGCCACCCTGAAATAGCGCTTGGGCATGTAGCGGGTCGTGTAGAACCGTTGGACTATCGCACCGTTGCCGGCGATGCCGCTTTCCACGGTGTCCCAGGTTGCCAAGTCAAGCGAGGCTTCAATCCGGTAGCTCGTGCCAACCGCCGAGGGAAAGGTGAACTCGATGGCGGTGCGCGCCTCGGCCACGAGCGGGGGATGGTCGGCGATGTCGAGCGGTGAATGGCCGGTTTGCACTTCGTAGCCGTCAAGGTAGCCGTCGTGGTCCGTGTCGGCGACGTTCGGGTTGGTGCCGTACACCACAATTTCCTCAAAATTCGACAGCCCGTCGCCATCGGGGTCGCGCCCGTCCGGCCCGAAAACCGCCGTGATCGTCTTGTCCGAGTCCATCACGACGGAAAGCGGGTTGGCCTTGCCGGTGGCATCGCCGGTCCATTTGCTGAGCACGTAGCCGGGATCTGGGGTGGCGGTGAGAACGGCCGTGGAGTTCGCATCATGCTGTCCCGCACCGGATACCGTGCCGTGGACCGCTGTGACGGCGAGTACATTGAATGTTGCGAACGTCATGTCCGCACCCGCGCTGATGCCGCCCACGTAGGTGGCGGTCAGGCGGTAATGATAAATTTGCCTTGACTGCAATCCGCTGATGCCCGCGCTCACCGCCTGCGCGCCAAACCCATCGTTTGGCGCAAGCGTCACATCCGCCGTGCTACCGTATGCGGCGGTCAGGCCGTATTCAAATTTTGCGGTTGTTGTGAATCCATTCGGGTCCACCGTACCTTGAAGGATCGAGGTTGCCGCTGTTATCCCGCTTGCCACGCCGGTGGAGACGAACGGACTTCGCACACTGGCAACGCGGAAGCCGACGCTGTTGCCCCCGTTCGACGGGACGACGCAGCTGCGGAACGAGGAGGCCATGGTGACGGGGATGTTGTCCAGGTCGTGCCAGCCGCCCCCGCGGAGCCCCCGCGACGTCGGATCGGAGATGACGGCGTCATTCATCTCCCAGGCGTTGCCGCCCTGGCCATAGGTGCCGTAAGAACTAGCCGCGCCATAGCCGACATCGGCTAGTCCAGTATTCATAAAATTCGCGTCCGTCGCGGCGAACCCGTTCCGCCCGTTGGGATAGAGCGAATAGGTCGAGGTGGTGCCGTTGTAGTACGCTGCCTTGTACCACTCGTTCTCGCTGGGTATGTAAACCATCGCTTCCAGGTTTACTGTGATAATGCCGCTGGTGGCACCATTGAGAGTATAGGCTCCCGTCTCCATGCTGCCGTCGCCCTGGCCATTGCCCATCCAGTTGCAGAAGCGGGCCGCGTCAAACCAGGTTGCGTAAACCACCGGCCGGTTCTCCCAGCCGCTCGTCACGCTGTAGCTGTAGCTGCCGGTGCTGCCGCTTTGGGTGATGCCATACCCCGCCATGCCCGAATGGTAAATCCCGCCGCTGTTGATAGCGCCCTTGGCGTTGAGAAAATCCACGTATTGCGCGTTGGTCACCTCGTAGGTGCCGATGTTGTAGGCGTGATCCACCGCACCGTAATGCTGAATCCCTTCTGTGTATCGGTCGCCGTCAGCAGGATCCGCCAAATTGCCGGCGTTGCCGATGCTCATCCAGCTCATGTTGAAATCTGCGAAAGCCGGGGTGGTGAAGGTGACCAGCGCGGCGACCAACGGGAGGAAGCGGGGGAGCGTTTTCATGTCTTCAGGATGAATTGAATGACACGATTTGCCCCCGTCCAACCCCTAGCAAGACAATTCGCCCCAATCCCTTTGCCATGCCGCCTGCCCGCTAGAGAAGCAATTTCGGAAATGCTGATCAATCTCCAGGTGGCACCCTTGGCGCCGCAGTGCGCGTCGGGACTTCGGGCCGTCCATGTCTCACCGGGCACCCGACGACCTGCCAGCGGTGGCAGTGGACTCAAGCTGATCGGCACGCCCCGCACCGCCTCCCAGCCACGGGAAAGTTGCCCACAAGAACCCTTCGCTCCGACGAGCTGCCTCCGGGCCCATTCTCGCGAAGGAACCTTGTGGACAACTTCCCCCGCCCCCCGGGAC
>Ga0118677_10015793_pt1 | contig 10443 bp, 2 predicted proteins | sample AliMusrvi5mmetaG_FD_86154 | JGI IMG/M metagenome (GOLD analysis project Ga0118677, IMG submission 86154)
ACGATGGCGCGACGAACGTGCTGGACTGTATCGTGCTGGCGGGGAACATCGGTCGCGCCAACATGGCGACGACGAACCCGCCGCGAACCGGGCTGCTGATGGCGGTACAGGCTGAGATGAACACACCGGCAGCGCCGAGTCAGGCCGGCAGTCTGTACGTGGCGTCGTTGGGGAATGGCGACTACTCGATCCGGCTGCGTGGGACGAACGTGAAGATGAACGCACTGGGGTTGCGGCTGAAACTGGCAACGGGCAGTTCGGCGAGTAGCGTCGAGTTACGCAACAGCTTCGCGGGTGGGTATGCCAAGTGGCACCAGGACGGCGACCGGCTGTATCTGGTGGCGAGTCCGCAGGGAAATGGCGCCAATCTGGGTGACACCGAAGTGGCGTTGGTGCACACGGATGGCGGCGGCGCACCAGTGATCGAGGCGCAGAACAGCCTGGGTGTGGCGGCGACGAAGAGTGTCTATCTGCCGTTGACTCTGCGGTAGACATAGGGACGATTTGGCAAACTGGCTGCCGGGCACGTGATGAGCGACTTTCACTCAATTGACTGGAGGTCACTCTCGCAAGCCGGCAGCCGGCATTTGTGTAAAAGGATAGTCGGGACTATAAAGTAACGAGTGGGCTAACACCATTAAGACCACAGACCGCAAAGGGGATATCAATGATTAAGCGCATTTTCTGTGTCGGCATGTTCATCGTTGGGTCAATGAGCACAACGGTACTGACTCCTGCACGAACGACGACTGCTTCTCTGATACTGCCAAAGAAGTCAGAGGCGGTTCAGAGCAGCCAGGCAGCCGTGGCTATTTACACAGGCTGGACTCATACCTGCGCAATTCTAACCACCAGTGGGGTCAAGTGCTGGGGGTGGAACGGGTACGGCTCACTGGGAAACAACTCGACTTCAGATAGTCACATCCCGGTGGACGTGAGCGGGTTGGGTAACGGCGCAGCGGCCATCACTGCCGGCGTGGGGCACACCTGTGCACTACTCATGAGCGGGGGGGTTAAGTGCTGGGGATGGAACGGGCACGGCCAACTCGGTAACAACTTGACCACTGATAGTCACATACCGGTGGACGTGAGCGGACTCGGCAATGTTGTGACGGCAATCTCCGCAGGCGGAATGCATACCTGTGCGTTGCTCGCCAGTGGCGGAGTCAAGTGCTGGGGATATAACGAGTACGGCCAACTTGGCAACAACTCGGTCACCGATAGCGCCACCCCAGTGGATGTGACTGGGCTGGGCAGCCGAGTCACTTCGATCTCCGCAGGCGCTTACCATACGTGCGCGCTGCTTGTCACTGGCGGGGCCAAGTGCTGGGGGATGAATGGCGCTGGTCAACTCGGTAATAACTCGACTAACGCGAGTAATATCCCTGTTGATGTGAGTGGGTTGAGTAGCGACGTCGCGGCCATCTCCGCGGGTGGGGATTTCACTTGCGCGTTGCTCATCACTGGCGGCGTCGCGTGCTGGGGAGATAATAGCGCTGGCGCACTCGGTGACAACACGACAATCAGTAGCCTTATCCCGGTGAATGTGAGCGGGATGTCAAGCGGTGTTGCGGCTATCGCTGCCGGCGAATACGGCCCCTGCGCATTACTCACCAGTGGTGGGGTCAAGTGTTGGGGACTCAATGAAAAAGGTCAACTTGGCAACAACTCGAACGCATATAGCTCCTCCATCCCAGTGGATGTAAGTGGGCTTGCCAGCGGCGTTGCGGCCATTTCCAAGGGTTATGATCACAGTTGCGCGCTACTCGCTAATGGCGGAGTCAAATGCTGGGGTTGGAACCGCGATGGTCAACTCGGTAACAACTTGTCCACCGATAGCCACATCCCGGTAGGTGTGATGGGACTTGAAGGTGCTCCTTATCCGGTGGTCGCCTCAATCACACGCATCAATCTCAATCCAACCAAAAACGCGAGTGTGGACTTTGCTGTCACGTTCTCGGAGATAGTCACCGGGGTGGCTGCAAGTGATTTCACTCTCACGACAACCGGCGTCAGCGGTGCTGCTATCGCAGGCGTAACTGGCTTTGGCGGCATATATACCGTTAGCGTCAACACGGGCAGCGGCATCGGCACACTTCGCCTGGATGTCACCGATAACGACAGCATCCTCGACATGGCGCTCAACCCCTTGGGTGGAACAGGCGCGGGCAATGGCAATTACAGTTTCGGCGAAGTCTACACCGTAGTCAAAACGGACGCGATTTGGAGTACGTTCCTGGGCGGGAGTTTGGCGGATTCTGCTGGTGATATCGCAATCGATAAAGGCGGTAACATTTACGTGACGGGGGCCAGCACCTCCTCGTGGGGCGATCCGCTGCGAGCTTACTCCGGCGGCAATGATGCCTTTGTTGCCAAGTTGGACCCGTCTGGCGCGTTGCTGTGGAATACATTCCTTGGGAGTAGCGGCGATGATGCTGGATCCGCTGTTGTCGTTGATGGCAGCGGAAATGTCTATGTGACTGGTTTGAGTTTTGCTACTTGGGGAAGCCCGCTGCGCCTTTACAATGGCCAAAACGATGCGTTTATAGCTCAATTAGACAGTGCCGGTAATTTGGTCTGGAATACCTTCCTTGGCTCGGGCGATATTGATGAAGGCAACGGCATCACCTTGGACAAGGACGGCAACCTTCTTGTAGTAGGCACCAGTGGATATACCTGGGGTAATCCAGTGCGTGCTTATAACATCGGTGACTTTGATGCATTTGCTGCCAAACTCAGCCCATCTGGCGCGCTCATTTGGAACACCTTTTTGGGTGGAAGCAATCGGGAGTATGGTGGCGACGTCACCGTTGATAGTAATGGAAATGTCTATGTAGTGGGCAGTGGTTGGTGGACAAACTGGGGAAATCCAGTGCGCGCCTATACCAGCCAGATCGATGCATTTGCCGCAAAACTTACCCCGGATGGGGTATTGGTTTGGAACTCATTCCTGGGTGGGAACGGATGGGAATATGGCAGGGCCGTCGCCGTGGATGGGGGTGGGAATGTCTATGTGGCTGGTTACAGCGACGCCAGTTGGGGCAACCCAGTTCGGGCGTACAGTGGTAGTGGCGATGCTTTTGCCGCCAAACTCGACTCATCCGGCAATCTGACTTGGAATACCTTCCTGGGTGGAAGCGGGTATGACTATGGGCAGGGAATTGTCGTGGATCACCAGGGGAACTCGTACATAGTAGCCCAAAGCAACTCAACCTGGAGCAATCCACTACGGGACTACACGTCGAGTGATGATGCTGTTGTTGATAAACTGGATGCATCAGGAAATCTCAGTGCGAATACTTTCCTGGGCGGAAATGGAAGTGATTACGGCATTGATATCGTCATGGATGCCGATGAGAATATCTATATTGCGGGTTCCAGCGATGCCGCCTGGGGCGTCCCAGTCCGTGCTTATGCTGGCGGTGCTGATGCGTTTGCCGCCAGAGTTAATCTGAGCTTGGCGCCAACCCCGTTGATGATCACGGGCAAGGTGAGTGACACTAACGGCACTCTCCTTTCTGGCGTCACCATCTTAGCAAGCACCGGCGTTACAGTTACGACGGATGCAAGTGGCTATTACACGCTAACGGATATCATTACCGGGACTTATACGATAACGCCTACTCGGAGCGGAACTGTATTTGCACCGCCGACGCGCACGGTCAGCGTCCCGCCGATTGCAGCAAACCAGGATTTTACGGCTTACTATAGCCAGGTGGCTCAGGCTATATCTACGGGCGAAGTGCATTCCTGCGCACTACTCACCACCGGCGGGGTCAAGTGCTGGGGGGATAACGAAGATGGTCAACTCGGTAACAACTCGCATACATCTAGCGCTATCCCGGTAGGTGTGAGCGAGTTGGTGAGTGGTGTTGAGTCTATCTCTGCTGGTGGTTTCCGGCACACTTGTGCGCTGTTGAGCACTGGTGGGGTCAAGTGCTGGGGGTCGAACATGTATGGTCAACTCGGTAACGACTCCATAACATCCAGCGCCATCCCAATTGAGGTGAACGGGATGACTAGTAATGTTTTGGCTATCTCGTCGGCAAGTTCGGACTATACCTGCGCTCTGCTTATAAGCGGTGGAATCAAGTGCTGGGGGTATAACACATACGGTCAACTCGGTAACAACTCGAATGCCGGTAGTTACTTCCCGGTGGATGTGAGTGGACTGGTCAGCGGAGTGACGGCCATCTCTGCTGGCACCTACCATGCGTGCGCGCTTCTTATGTATGGCGGCGTTAAGTGTTGGGGTGCGAACTGGTATGGAGGACTCGGCAACAACTCGACTACGTCAAGCGCCATCCCCGTAGACGTGAGCGGGATGGCGAGTGGCGTTGCGGCCATCTCCGCGGGTTCCGGGCATACCTGTGCGTTGCTAATCAATGGTGGAGTCAAGTGCTGGGGGAGTAACGCCATTGGCCAACTCGGTAACAACTCGACTGCTGATAGCTACATTCCGGTGGATGTGAGCGGGCTAGACAGCGGCGTCATGGCTATCTCCGCGGGCGAATCTTTTACTTGTGCGCTTCTTACCACCGGTGGAGTCAAGTGCTGGGGATGGAACGCGTACGGCGAACTCGGCAACAACACGAACACCGATAGTCACATCCCAGTGGACGTAAGCGGGATGAAAAGCGGTGTTGTGGCGATCGATGCAGGTGGGTCTCACACCTGCGCATTGCTTACCAACGGCAGTGTTAAGTGTTGGGGGTTCAATAGGTACGGCGAACTTGGTAACAATACGTTCACAAATAGCCTCGTCCCAGTGGGGGTATTTGGATTGGAAGGCACGCCATCTAGTTCTCTTTCCATGATCTCCGGCAAAGTGAGTGATGCTAATATCAACCCCGTATCTGGCGTGACCATCGTAGCCAACTCTGGCATCAGCGCGACTACGGATGCGAGCGGTTACTATTCGCTGACAAACCTGATCGCAGGCACATACACAATCACTCCGATGTTAGGAGGCTATACCTTCTCGCCGCAAACACGAGTTGTCAGTGTGACCTCCGATGTTGGTGGCCAGGACTTCACCGGCCGGCTGCCGATCAACCTGAGCCTCACACCACCGACTCATATTGATGCTGGGAGCACAGTCCTGGTGCCAGTCTGGGTGAACAACACACTCACTTCAGACGGCTTGCGCGGTGTGCAGATCCGACTAGAGATTGGCAATACGGCTATCGTAGCCCCCGACACGGGTGCAGCCGTTGCGCCGGGTGACCTGATGCCGTCGGACAGCTATACCTACACGGCAGCCTTGTTGAACGGTTATGACTATATGGCAGTGGAATCCTTCAGTGCGCAGCCGATCACAGGATCGGGCGTGCTGGTGTATCTGCCCGTGCGTGGCGTGAGTGAGGGCTGTACGACGCTGACGTTCAGCGAACACATTCTGGGCGACAGCAACGCGGCACTGGTGGCGCACACGACGACTGATGCGGTCATCTGCGTGCTGGGCAAGGTCAACCTGACAGGGGCGGCGTATCTGCAAAGCCGTGCGGGCGGTCACTACACTGGCACGCAGGTGGTGTTAACCGGCTCGCGCGGGGTGTACACGACCACAACGGATGCGACCGGCGCGTATGCGCTCACTGGCATCTACTCGGACACGTATACGGTGCGTCTGACGCATGGCTTGTTTGTCGGCGCGACGCGGACGGTCACGGCAACGCAACAAGCGACCACCGCTGCCGACATTGGCCTGTGGGCGGGTGACGTGCGCGGCGACGGCGTGGTGGATCAGGCGGGTTGGTACCTGTGCGCGGCGGCCAGCATCCCGGTGAGTGATCCGGCGTTTGACAGCAAGGACGATGGCGCGACGAACGTGTTGGACTGCATCGTGCTGGCGGGGAACATTGGACGCGCCAACATGGCGATGACGAACCCGCCACGAGCTGGGCAACTAATGGCGGCGCAGGGCAACGGGAATGCGCCAGCGACGCCGAGTCAGGCGGGCAGTCTGTACGTGGTGTCGTTGGGGAATGGTGACTACGCAATCCGGTTGCGCGGGACGAACCTGAAGATGAACGCACTGGGGTTGCGGCTGAAACTGGCAGCAGGCAGTTCAGCCAGTAGCGTCGAGTTACGCAACAGCTTCGCGGGCGGGTACCTGCGCTGGCATCAGGATGGCACGCGGTTGTACCTGGTGGCGAGTCCGCAGGGAAATGGCGCCAGTCTGGGTGACACCGAAGTGGCGTTGGTACACACGGATGGTGGCGGTGTGCCGGTGATCGAGGCGCAGAACAGCCTGGGCGTGGCGGCGACGAAGAGCGTTTACCTACCATTGAGTTTGCGGTAGACACGTTATTCAGTTTGTTTCAGTCATAAAACAACGAGGGAACAGCGACAGGAGTGCAGACATGAGTAACCGATTGACATCCCGAGGAGTACGCCTGGCTTTTGCGATGGCGTTCATGGCGCAGTTTGTGGTTTCGGCAGGCCCTGTGAGGTCAGCCGGCAACTTGGATATGGCATTGACGTACCCAGTTAGAAACTCGGTGAAACTGTTAGCCCAGACCGTTCGGCCGCAGAATGCTCAGGTGAAATCCCCCACTTCATTGACAGGTACATGGCAGACGCTTACGACATCCAATAGCCAACTACCGGGCAACTATGTCGTCTCGCTCGCTAGTGATTTCCAGCAGAATATCCTCGCAGGCACTATGCCGGACGAGACAGAGTGCTATGGAGGCTTGTCTACCAACACACGCGAATTTGGTCTGAGCACTATTTATGGCGGCAGTGATATTGAAGACATACAAGTGTCAATGGAGAATCCAAGTGCCCATAAACCAACAGCACGGATCATTACATCTTTACCAAATGGCGACATCTGGTTTGGACCTCTGCAGTTTTATTACGGCATTTCATGCCTCACGCAAGCTCCGAGAGTTCTTCATCCTGACGGCACGTTTCAGGACGTTTATATTCCGATTGCTGACTTACATACATTAGTCGCCATTGCAGGCGATGCTGCGGGGAATATCTGGTTTGGTTCAGGCTATGGAGTCTATGTACTCCATCCGGATGGGTCCGGGCAGTCCTTCACAAGTAGCAACAGTGGATTGGTGAGCAGCTACGTTTTTGCACTGAGCGTTGACGCAGCACAGAATATCTGGGTAGGGACACAGTCCGGCGTCAGTGTATTGCATACGGATGGTACGTGGAGCACCTATACAACGGCAAATAGTGGTTTAGCGTCCAACTATGTTCGCGTGATCCGTTTTGGCGTTTCTGACGCTTTCTTTGGAACCGGTGAGGGTTTGAGCATATTGCATGCCGACGGAAGTTGGCAGTCATATACATATCAGAACAGTGGGCTAGGCACAATTCAGACCATGGCCATTGACGGCGCAGGCGATGTATGGCTCGGAACATATTACGGAGTCAGAGTCTTGCACACGGATGGTACATGGCAGATATACAACACTACTAATAGCGGCCTGACCGGCAACGATATACGCAGCATCATCGTTGATGCGGGACAGAATATCTGGTTTGGTACCTGGGGTGGGGGACTGACAGAGTATGGCAAACCAGGTTCGCAGTTTGATCGCATCAGTATGAGCCCTTCTGCGCCGATGACGGTTGAACTGTCCAGCCTGGTCTATATCACGGTGACCCTGAACGGCGCGACCCTCTCAGATGATGTGCGTGGAGCGCAATTAAGCATCTCAGCCAGTGGGCTGTCACCCGCTACGGATCAACCCGTGCGATTAGGATCGCTGATACCTGCTTCCAGTTACCGCCGGACTATCAGCACGGCAACCGGTTTTCAGTTTATTCTCAACTTGCCAATTACGTCGCAGGATGTGATTAGCGGTGAAGTGGTGATTGCGGCATTTCCATTTTATGCCAGCAGTGTCAGCACACATGCATCCTATCGTCTTGACGATCATCTTTTAACGGATAGCCAAACAAACTCCGTCTATAACCATCTCATTTATCCTGCGCAGACCGCTGTAGGGAGTTGGGGTGAATTGAGCAGTGGCGCGTATCTTCAAACCCGGCTGGCGCAAAGACAGGGAGGGATCGGTGTGGCTTTGTCGGGCTCGCTGGGGGATTTTGCAACAGTGACTGATGCCATGGGTCACTTTACGTTTACCCAGATTATCTCCGGAACCTATACCGCTGCTTTCAGCCACACCTTGTTCATCACCGCGGTCAGGCCGTTTACCGTTACCGGATCGATGCTGACTATCCCACCCGACACCGGGCTATGGGCCGGCGACATGAACCAGAGTAACACCGTCGATGATATGGATTGGTATATCTGTGCCGCAGCCAGCATCCCGGTATCTGACAGCAGCTTCGACCTTAATGGAGACCGCAACACCGATATTCGCGACTGCACGATTGTCGCCAGCAATATCGGCCGGGTGGACATGAGCACAACCAATGCACCCAGAAGCGGACTCGGCTCGCCGCCACTATACGCGAGAAGCGCACTGGCGCAAGAGGCTGCTTCCTGGGCGCTTACGCTTAAGCCGCTTGCGAGTGGCGATTGGAGTTTGCGCTCGAGCGGTGTGAATGGTTTCCTGTACGCGTCCGGGGCGCGACTGTCGCTGCCGGCAGGCGCGGCTATCTCGTCTGTGAACCTTGCGGGAGGATATGCCGGCGGTTTCCTGAACTGGCACCAGGACGGCGCCTTCCTGTATATCGTCGCCACGCCCGGCACACGTTATGTGCCGATGCGCGACACTGATATTGCAGTTATTCATCTGGCAGGCGCGACTTCGGGATCGCTTACCGTCGATGCCCAGAATCTGATCGGCGTGCAGGGGCGCACGGTCTATTTGCCATTGAGTTTGCGTTAGTTGGGTAATCGGCTCTCTTTAGCTGGAAAACTATGCAATCACAAGAAAGGAGTGAGTCATGAGCAGAGAATTAAGATCACAAGGGATCCGCTTACTATTTACCATCGCACTTGCTGCGCAATTCATGGCGTCGGCGGGGGCTGTCAGGTCATCTGATAACCAGGATACGGCGTTGACGTATCCAAGTGAAAACTCGGTGAAACCGTTAGTTCAGACCGTACGGCCGCAGAATGTTCCAGTAAAGTCCCCAACCACACTGGCAGGTACTTGGCAAACATATACAACGTCAAACAGCAATTTACCTGGCAACTACATATTGGGCATTGCAGAAGATCCCAACCAGAATCTTCGAGTATCTATGCAGGTTAGTTACTATTGTGGCGGCAATCCCGGTTATGATTTCAAATCAATATCCATATCTGGTGGAAGCGCAATAGTACCAATCGATGTTAGTGTGTTCGCAAAGGCTGCCAATCAAATAGCACCAGTGGCAAATGGCGACATTTGGATGGGAATGGTTTATGCGCCTAATTCTTATAATCTATGCAATATTATTCCTGTTAGGGTGCTCCATCCGAATGACTCGCAACAGGACTATTATCCAGCCTTTTCCGGGTTGATTGGATATGATGTACGAGCAATCATAGGTGATTCGACTGGTAACGTCTGGTTTGGCACTACGAGTGGGGTTAGCGTGTTGCATCCAGATGGCACCTGGCGGTCTTACACCAGTGAAAACAGCGGTCTTGTAAGCAGCGTCGTTCTGGCTATTAACATTGATTCATCACAGAATGTTTGGATTGGGACGAACGCAGGTGTTAGTGAATTGCATGCTGATGGCAATTGGAGTTCATATACAACTGCTACGAGCGGGTTAGCATACGATAATGTGAACAGCATTATGTTTAGTGCAACGGATGTCTGGTTTGGAACCTCGAATGGATTAAGTGTGTTGCATGTAGATGGCACTTGGCAATCGTACACAACGGTTAACAGTGGATTGGTGAACAATAACATCCAATCCATGGTTCTTGATGGCGATTTCAATATATGGATTGGAACACCTACTGGCCTAAGTGTTCTTCACGCTGATGGCACTTGGCAGACCTACACAACAGCGAATAGTGTTCTTGGCAGTAACAATATTGTACGCTTAATACAGGATTCTGGACATAACATCTGGATTGGCACTTGGGGCGGTGGCTTAACGGAATACGGCAAACTCGGTTCACAGTTTGATCGTATTAGCCTAAGTGCATCCGGGCCGACAACGGTCGATATATCCAGCCTCGTCTATGTTACGGTGACGCTTAATGGCGCAACTTCCGCAGACGATATCAGCGGGCTGCAATTCAGTATGTCAGCCAGCGGTATGACACCTGCAACGGATCAGCCGATACGAATGGGTTCGCTGATTCCATCCGCCAACTTTAGCAGAACCACCAGCACTGGATATGCGTGGCAGTTTATGTTGAGTTTGCCAGTCACATCTCACGATGTGATCAACGGCGACGGATTTCTCGCGGCATTTCCGTTTTACGCCAGCGGTGTTAGCATGCATGGCTGGTTTCGCATGGATGATCATTTACTGCTAAATCATCTCACAGACACTGTGTATAAC
>Ga0118677_10015794_pt1 | contig 10442 bp, 10 predicted proteins | sample AliMusrvi5mmetaG_FD_86154 | JGI IMG/M metagenome (GOLD analysis project Ga0118677, IMG submission 86154)
CGGGGCGCTGGGCGGCGCCAGCTTCGCCCATCGGGCGGGGAATTGAGTAACAAACTGAGATTAAATGCTCAGCAAACCTTTGCGTGAAAAAATATTTCTATTAGGTTTGTCCGTTGTATCGATAAAAGGAGATTAGAGCATGATACATACGATAGGCATCGACGTCGGCTCCGGCGTTATCAAGACCGTCCTGTTCCGGGTTGAGGGGCAAAAAAGCGAATGGCTGGCCCGCTGGGACACCCGCATCCGACAGCGAGACTCCTATAAACTCGTCAAGGAATCAGTGGCCGACATACTTGAACAGACCGGTCTAAACCGTGAAGATATAGACTACATTGCCACTACCGGCGAAGGCGAGAATATAGAGGACGCCACAGGTCACTTCTACACCATGACCACCCACGCCAGGGGTGCTCTCTGCTTGAATCCCGAAGCACGTGCGGTACTGGACATCGGCGCCTTGCATGGAAGAGCCATCAGCATAGACGGCCGCGGCAAGGTTCTGAACTATCGTATGACCAGTCAGTGCGCCTCAGGCTCCGGCCAGTTCCTTGAGAATATCGCCCGTTATCTGGGTATCGCCCAAGATGAAATCGGCGAGTTGTCGGTCACATCCACCAACCCCGAGAAGGTCAGCAGTATCTGCGCCGTACTGGCAGAAACCGACGTCATCAACATGGTTTCGCGCTCGATCCCCCCCAATGACATCCTGCGCGGCATCCACGAATCGATGGCCGACCGGCTGATCAAACTGCTCAAATCGATCGATGTAAAAGAGGGCGTGGTCATGATGACCGGCGGTCTGGCGCTTGACATCGGGCTGGTAAAGGCTATTCAGGATGGAATGGACAAGCAGCAGATGAAGATGAAGGTAGCCTCCAGCCCGGATTCGATCTTTGCGGGAGCCATCGGAGCGGCTCTATGGGGGGCGTTCAGGTTTGAGAAGCTGAAAGCGACCGATAACTGACTAATTTACTCTATTTTTCTAAATACCCGAATGCAAGGAGACCTCCGAGGCTATAGATACCTCGGAGGTCTCTTCTTTGTTGTGAGTTTGTCCGGTGATTTGCATTGCCAGCTATCGTAAATGATGGTAAATCTCCAACCATTACAGTGGATTCGATCAGGGAGATATTATGAGTAAAAACGCCATTACAAACGGCACCCAACTGTGTGCGGTTATCGGTAATCCGATTGCTCACAGCCTTTCACCGGCCATTCACAATGCCGCTTTCAACGCCCTTGACCTTGATTTTGCGTATCTTGCTTTCAGGGTAGAGGATGTAAAAAGCGCATTGGACGGTATGCGGGCGCTGGCAAACTTTCGCGGCATGAGTGTCACGATTCCGCATAAGATTGAGGCGATGAAATATGTAGATGAAGTTGTGGAGGTTGATCGCTCCATCGGCTCCATCAACACGATTATCAATGAGCAGGGGAGGTTGATCGGTTTGGGCACTGATGGTCCCGGGGCGCTGAAGGCCCTTGTTGATGCCGGTGTGGAGCTTGACGGCAAAAACATCCTGATGCTCGGTTCAGGCGGAGCGGCAAGGGCGATTGCCTTCACTCTGGCCCGTAACACCCAATTGTCCAAGCTTTCAATTCTGGATGTAGATGAGAATATGCTGCGAGGGCTGACGACAGATTTGAAAACCGGCACGGAGGCATGCATCGAATCAATGGCGCTCAATAACGGCTCTCTTGCGCAAGCTATGGAGCATGCCGATGTAATCATAAATTGTACGCCAATCGGCATGCATCCGAAGGTAGATGCATCACTCGTCCCGGCAGAACTTTTCCGTTCGGGGCAGGTCGTCTTTGATATCGTCTATACTCCTCTGGAAACAAAACTGCTTGCCGATGCCCGCTCGCATGGACTTAAGGTGATCTCGGGGGTCGAGATGTTTATCAATCAGGCGGTTCTGCAATTCAGACATTTTACCGGCGTTGATGCGCCTGTCGAGGTTATGCGGCGAGTTGTAATGGAGAAACTGGGCGTATGAATATTGTACTGATAGGTTATCGCGGCACGGGAAAGAGTGCAGTCGGGGCGATTCTCGCCAAACGTACCGGGATGCGGTGCGTCGCCATGGATGCGGAAATAGTCAATAAGGCCGGCATGTCGATACAGGAGATTGTGGAGAAATTCGGCTGGCCGGAATTTCGCGACAGGGAGTCCGCAGAGGCCCGGGAGTTGGCAAGCCGCGAAAATGTCATCATCGACACCGGCGGCGGGGTCATTGAAAGGCCGGAAAACATCGAAATTCTGCAAAAGAATGCCTGCATGATCTGGATGAAGGCTTCAGTTGAAACAATCGTCACTCGCATTCAGGGTGGTACCGAGCGCCCCGCCTTGACCTCGGGTAAAACCTTTACCGAAGAGGTGGCGGAAGTCCTGGAACGCAGGACTCCCAAATACCGCAGCGCGGCCCACTATGAAATTGATACGGACAATTTGACCCCGGAACAGATTGCGGACACGGTTATTGATATTCTAGGAATGAGCGGACGCAGCTTTTAGAGTCGTCAGACCACCTCTCTCCCCTTTGCCGTAATCAGAGTGTCTTTGGCAAATGCGAACAGCAGAATTGAAATCGCAAGTCCACAAAAAGGGAATAGAAAGGCTTGGTGATATGCTGCCGCGGAATGGATTCCTGATGCATGGGGGAATTGATCAAGGACGATGCCAACCACCAGCTGTATGGCAGCCACACCTGATATCACAAAGAAGTTGAGCGTGCTCATGGCCGTTCCCGCTATAGAGTGCGGAAACATTTCCCGAACCATCGGATAGATTGTTATTCCGGACGAAGCGAAAAAACCTATAGCCAGGAACAATAGTTTTAGGGTTGCAGGCGAAAGGGACTCTGCAGGACCAAGTAGAAACATGAAGAGCGCAAGCGTAATGCTCTGCCCGGCCAGCAGTGTTATCTTGCGGGATTTGAGAACATTGGTGGAAATTTTACCAATGCAGAGACAGCCCAGAATGAACCCGCCGGCTGAGCAGAATAGCACATTCCCGGCCACAGACCTGCTGGCACCGAAAACGTCCATGAGATAGGGACCGCCCCACAGGCTTTGAACAAGCATGAAATTGCCATAATAGAAAAAACCAAGGACCCCGAGCAGCCAGAACGAGTGATTGCCTGATATCGATCGCAAACCTTCCATAGCAGAAATTGAATCGGACAGCGTAGCATGTACATCTGTTCCCGGCGAAATCTCCATAACAGAAGGTTTGTCGGCAGCTACTCTATATACCAGGACAGTGGCACAAACTTGTGTCAGAGCAACGAAAAGGAGTGCACTCCTCCACCCGAAGGCAGAAACAGCTGCGGCAAGAGGCGTGGTGGCAATAAGATTTCCCAGATTGCCTATAGCCATAATGAAACCGGCTATGGCTGCAAACTCCAGTTGCGTGAACCAGTTGGTAAATATCTTCAGTGAACCCATCAGTACGCAGGAGGTCCCGATTCCAAGCAGAACCCTTCCAACCAGGGCGACATGATAGCCGGTCGCCAGGGCAAACAGGATTATACCTGCGGTAGTTATGACTCCCAGGGTGCAAACAACAATCTTGCCCCCGAATCGGTCAAGCAATATACCAAGCGGGATCTGGGCAAGGGCGTAAACAATGAAAAAGACGCTCGACAGCATTCCCAACTGGGTTGCTGAAAGGTTGAAGTCTGCAGAAATATCCCGAGCTACTACGGCCATGGAAACCCTGAAAAAGAGTGCCATAACGTACAGGAATGCCAGAACGGAAAATATTCTCCAGCGGATTGCCATTAAGTGCCTTCGTGTCAGGTGCTCGCTCTCCTGGCTACCTTGCCGGTTCCGGCTCAATCCCCAGGGCAACAAGAAAACGCGACACCATGTTGTATGTGGCAATTACCCCCACCAACTCGACCATGCTCTGATCATCGGGTAATGCGGTCCTGGCTTCACCAAAGGTACGGTCGCTTACCTTAACCGTGCGTGTTACCTCAAGGGTGAGTCGCATTACCGCACGCTCGGCGGAGCTAAAAAGGGCCGTTTCACCAGGCGAGGATTCAAAATTGCTGAGCGCTTCGAGCTGAGCCGTTGTTCCCCCGGCCTTTATAAACTCCGGCGCGTGGTGGTGGAACTCGTACTCCGCTTCATTCAACACTGCAACGCAACATATCGCCAGTTCACGCAATTTCGGTGAAAGGCTCAGCCCGCTTCTAACCTCCCTCAGGAATTAGTTCCATCCCTTAGCTAAAGGAGGAGTATGAAGCAGCATGCGGTCGAGGTTGAGCAACGTCCCTCCACGACGGGCATGGATGGATGCTACGAGCATTTCTGGTTCGCCTATGTCTGATGGTAGATACGGGATGCGGGGCATGATTTCCCTTATATTTAAGGAGGCCAGAGCAGAAAGAGGCTGATACAGCCGCCTTGTTCGTGAAAAAAACGTCCACCCAAGATCACGTCTATTCCAACCTCAGAACAATATTTGAGATTCCTGGTATGTTCCTTCGCCAGTTTCTCATTCCAGGAATATTCACCCGCCGTATAGTATTCTTCGGTGCCGGGGTCAGTACGTGCTGAAAACTCGGAGAAGTGCCATGGCACACCGAATCTGATATCGACCGGAAGGTGGGTGACTGAGTTGACGAACTCGACGCGTCCTTTTTGCCAGGCCCAGAGCCAGAGGTTTTCACTGCCGTTATCCGTAACAATCCTTATCGGTCTAATCAATCCTGCCACGATAATGACAGGAATAAGGATAATCGCCAGGATTACGGAAAATGATAGATGTCTAGCTCCGGGACCGGCAAATATCACTTGATAATGCCTTTTTCCTTGTAATATTTAAGTGAGCCCGGATCATAGGGGACTTTGCCCTTAATAAGTTTTAGCGCGTTTGCCAGAGTATTGTCCTTGGCTGCCTTCACCGCTTTCTGCAATTCATCCTGGTGTTCAAACAGGGCCTTGGTTATGGCATAGGAGTATTTCTCGGGCAAACTCTTAGGTCCGATGAAGATGTTCCAGAAAGAGATTGTTTGGCCATCCGTCGCTGTTCCGTATACCTCCTTCGGAATAACACTCACTTCGAAAGTTCCCGGAAATTTTTTGAGCAGTTTTTTAATCAAATCTCCTTTGGGGTCCATGTTTACGAATTCGAGCTTGGCGCCTTTGCGGGATATGCTGTTTGCAAGTTCGGTAACTGAGCCGGTGGGAACTCCACCGGTCCAGAAATATGCGTCAAGGGTACCATGTGACAATGCCTCCCCTGATTCTGAAGCCCCCAGGCGCTCCTGCTTAGCCAGATCCGAGATCTTGACGCCGGCCGTTTCCAATACCATGAGAGCATGAAATTCAGCGCCTGAACCCGGCGCTCCGGTGCCAACCCGTTTGCCTTTAAGATCAGACACCGACTTAATCCCTGAGCCCGGTGCAGCAATAATATGAATACTGCTTGGATACATTGCCCACATGATTCTCATGTCTTTTGCCGGCTTGCTCTTGAATTTTTCGTGTTCACCGGTATAGGCCGTCTGGATTGAATCGGGCAGCGCCAATCCAAGGTAGTAGGTATTTTTCTTCGGATCGGTACGGTTTTGAACCAACTGCATGTTATCGATGGCTGCCGCAGTCTGGACGGCGGTAGCCTCCACACCGGCATATTTCGTAATTATTTCGGCTACTGCGGTTCCATAAAAATAATAAATCCCGCCAATACCACCGGTTGCGATCAGGATTTTTGGTTTCTCTTCCGCAGCGCCTGCGATACAACTAACCCCCAGAAATATAGCTAAAAATATCCCAATGATCCTTTTCATACTTACCTCCCCAAGTTTTATTGGTGCTTCACGTCAAATATTTCCAGCGTTGTTTTGATGCTGACTATCCATAGTGCATATCCTGAATACCGTTTGATTGAACTCCAATCAGGAGTCAGGCCAGCCTCCTGTGGGTTGACGATACGGTTCACAGGCTGCAAGTGGATCAATGCTCGCTTTGTCACTTTTTTTACCAATGAAAAACCAGATCGAAATAGCGAGTACCGCCACGTTGAGCCATAAAACCGGAATGAAAAGGCCAAGCGATAAGATTCCGAGAGTCCAGGACTCCCATTTGAGAAGCGGACGCCTGGAGTAGCCGACGTTAGCGGCGGCCATGCAGACCGCGCCGGCTGACACCGCCGCCAGACGGATGAGGAAGTCAGTGGCGGTGGTGAAGGCTGAAGCGGTGCGCCACATGGGGATAATCAGCAGCGCCGTGCCCTGGTAGGCCAGAATGAAGGAGAAGCCAAGCAGGTATTTTGGCAGTGCTACCTTGGCGGCGTAGATTCCTGTCTTGAGCGGATCGGTATGAAAAACCGAGGATGCAGCGTATGCGGAAAGGGCCACCGGTGGAGTTACATCGGCCAGGACGGCATAATACATCAGGAACATATGAGTGGCAAGCAGGGCGGCTTCAGCCGGGATACCGTTGGCCATGGCGATCTTTATGATGGCCGGGGCGGTCAGGGATGACGCTACCACATAGGTCGCCGTCGGCGGAATCCCCATCCCCAGCAAAAGGGCGAAACCGGCGGCGAAGAGGGTGGCCAGCAGCAGGCTCTCCCCGGAAACCATGGTCAGTAACTGGGAAAATTTATTCGGCAGGCCGGTCATGACCATCAAGGTCAGGATCAGGTTGGCGCAGACCACGGCCGTGCCGATCGGGATCAATGAGGAGAAGCCGTTTGCCAGCCCCTTAAGCAGCACCATAGGGCTTTTGGGACGAAGCGTGGGGTCCAGATAACTTATAATCACGAAGAGAGTTAGAGAACAAAGTACCGCCAGACTGACAGAATAGCCAAAATAGATGAAGCCAACTATCAAAAAAATCGGCAGGAAGATGTGGCAGTAACGGCGGAAATATTTACCATCATATAGCTCTATGCCTTCAATAGGCTTGATATTGTTCTTTTTAACATACAGATAGTTGTACGAGAGGATCGCGACAATATAGAGCAGCATCGGTCCCAGGGCCATTACGCAGATCCAGGAATAGGGAATGGCGAGTATCTCCACCATGACAAAAGCCATGGAGCCGAGTACGGGTGGAGTTATCATGGCGATGGTGCCCGAAGTGGCCGCTATCCCTGCGGCTTCGTAACGGTCATAGCCCCCCTTTTTGAACATCGGCTTGCTGATCGTTGAAACAAACTGTGTATCCGCAGCGCCTGAGCCGCTGAACATTCCCATGAAGACCGACGCGATTACCGTGACGATGCCTGGGCCGTCCGGCCTCCCACGAGCAGCCAGTGAAGCTATGTTGCCGATAATGCGACCCAGATCCAGTGCGCTGATTATTCCTCCCAGGATGGTGAAGTAGACTAGGTATTTCACGGAGACACCGGTGATTATACCGAACAGGCCGGCTTCGGTTTCACTGAAAAGCTTTGCCAGCAGCAGATCGAAATCGAATGAGGCGTGGGCGAGGACGCCGGTAAAAATATTGCTGTGCAGGTTATAGAGCAGGAACGTGAGAACCAGGCAGGGCAGGATAGCTCCAGTATAGCGGTACACCTGTCCGAGAAGCAGCAGTGTCAGTCCGAAGGCCATCACAAGATCCCATGGTTCAGGCGTCATGGCCCGGTCGATGATATCCGTGTAAAAAGTAACCTGATAAATGTAGGGTACGAAGACCAGTAAGGCGGCCAGCTTGTCCATCCAAAATCCTGAACGTGGATAAACAGCCGGAAGAATCGCAGCAAGCCAAAAGGTCGATGCAATGATACTGAATTTCGGGTCCAGCCCTATCTTCCAGAAAGCATATAACGGAAAAGCCGCCATAACCGCAAAGATGTACGATCCGACTCCGGCCATTCTATTGCTGACACGTGAGGAGAGCAGGTACCCCGTTACCAGAAGGAAAAATACGTGGGTTGCCCGCTGAACCTGGGTGAGATCCAGGATTGACAGGGACATGTTTGCAAAAGGTGTGTAGGGATGTATCACCAGATAAAGACTGTACAGACTGGCAATGATCAGGATTGGTGTAATTACAAAACGGTTGAATCTGCTTACATCTGGCGTATCATTGTGCATTTCCATGTGCTGTTTTCCTTTCTTTTAGCAGAAAAGTCCTAAGCAGCTTCGACAAATTTGCGCGCATCTCCCGGAAATTTGCTGGGTTAGTGATCCTTTGTCATGCCGCCAATCTTCGATGAAAAATATTTTCTGCGCAGACTACATTTCAAAGCGCAGGTTTGCAATTTATTTTGTATACTAAATTATTATTTTAGAAACTACAGATCCTCAGGACGGGGATTAATCTTTTGGTCGGTACTGCAATTCGAATGCTTTGCAGTTGTTGCCAATCAAGCAAGGGAGAGTGCACAATTGGATGGTCCTTTGAAACATATACGTGTGCTGGATTTAAGCCGGGTGCTTGCCGGTCCCTGGGCCGGCCAGACTCTTGCCGATCTCGGCGCAGAAGTCATCAAGGTTGAACGTCCAGGCGTCGGAGATGATACCCGCGGCTGGGGACCGCCGTTTCTGGCCGACAGGGATGGAAACCCCACCAGTGATGCCGCCTATTTTCTTTCTGCAAATCGTGGTAAAAAATCCGTCACTATTGATTTTACCCGTTCCGAAGGGCAGGATCTCATCAAGAGACTGGCCGCCAACTGCGACATTGTTCTGGAGAATTTCAAGGTGGACGGACTGGCCCAGTATGGCCTCGACTACCCCTCCTTGAAAGCGATTAACCCCGGCATCATCTATTGTTCAATCACCGGGTTCGGACAGACCGGACCATACCGGCAGCGAGCCGGCTACGATTTTCTAATCCAGGGAATGGGCGGTTTGATGAGTGTTACCGGAGAACCCGATAATGTTGCCTGCGGCGGGCCGATGAAGGTCGGGGTGGCGATCGTGGATATCTTCACCGGCATGTATGCAACTACAGCTGTTCTTGCCGCGCTGGCCTGTCGTGAGCGGAGTGGAGTCGGACAGTATATTGATCTGGCGCTGCTTGATGTCCAGGTGGCAACCCTGGCCAACCAGGCTACCAACTATCTTGTCTCAGGTCTGCCACCAGGACGCCTTGGCAACTCGCACCCCAATATCGTCCCATACCAGGTCTTTGCCACCAGCGACAGCCATATAATCCTTGCTATAGGAAATGACGAGCAATACCGAAGATTCTGCGCTGTGGCCGGCTCCCCGCAGTTGGCCACCGATGACCAGTACGCGACAAATGCCGGGCGGGTTCATAACCGTGATATCCTGATTCCATTGCTTTGCGACATTTTCAAGACCAGGACCAAATCCTGGTGGATCGCTGAACTGGAAAAGGCCGGCGTCCCCTGCGGCCCGATCAACACTCTGGAAGAGGTCTTTGCCGATCCTCAAGTTCAGGCCCGCAACATGTGCACGACGGTTGAGCATCCGGTTGCCGGACAGATTGCTTTGGTCGGTACACCCATGAAATTCTCGGCAACCCCTGCCGGCGCCCTGCTTCCGCCTCCCCTGCTGGGGGAACACACTTCAGAAGTGCTGGAACAGTTATTTGGCATTGACAACGCTGAAATTGTTAAACTGCGCGATACCGGGGTTATCTGAAGAGTCAAATTTTATCTCGGGGTTGAGTTTGAGTTTTGTGCTAATTCCCCATTGACAAGAAAAGGTGTATTATGGTACTGGATTGCCAGAATAACTTTATGCCTGTTTTCTGCACGCGCCGGAAATCTGATATAAATAGGAGATAGCGATGAATTTCGGACTAACCGACGAACAAAAAATGATGCAGGAGATGGCCAGGGATTTCGCCCAGAAAGAGATCGCTCCCACCCTCAAGGAAGATGAGGCAAATCACCGCTTCCGTCCAGAACTTGTGAAAAAAATGGCTGAGCTCGGGTTCTTCGGCTGTGCTCTGCCTGAAGAGTATGGTGGTAACGGCTGTGGTTTTCTGGAGTCGGTCATCCTGGCAGAACAGCTTGCAACCGTCAGCGGTTCCTGGCGCCTGCCGCTCAACATGCAGAACATAGGGCCGGCCGTTACAGTCAACAAGTTCGGAACTAAAGAACAGAAGGAGTGCTTTATTCCGGCCTGGGTCAGCGCCGACTCCTTTGGTTTCTTCGCCATCACCGAGCCTAACTCCGGGTCGGATGTCGCCAGCATGGGGACCACGGCGACCGATCGCGGCGACCACTGGGAACTGAACGGCCAGAAGATGTGGATCTCCAACGCTCACATCGGTGACTGGGGCCTGGTGTATGCCTTTACCGACAAGAGCAAAAAATACAATGGCATGACCTGTTTTATTGTTAACCTGAAAGGGAATGATGGCATCGTCACTGCCCCGATTGAGACCAAGCTCGGGTTGCACTGCGCCCCGACCGGAGAAATTTCTTTCAGCCAGGCCAAAATTCCGAAGGATTCGGTGCTGGGCCAGGTCGGCATGGGCTTCCAGATCTGCAT
>Ga0118677_10015798_pt1 | contig 10442 bp, 10 predicted proteins | sample AliMusrvi5mmetaG_FD_86154 | JGI IMG/M metagenome (GOLD analysis project Ga0118677, IMG submission 86154)
TCACAAGTAAAAGAGAGACTATGATCCGCCGGAACTGGAAGGTTGTCTTCGTCGCGGGTGCGGCGGTATTCGCTTTTGGCGCCGCCGCGCCGTCGTTCGATCCGGCCCGCTATCTGGATCACATTAAGTTCCTCGCGTCGCCGGAACTGAAGGGCCGGGCGACGGGTTCTCCGGAACTCGAAAAAGCGGGCCGCTACATTGTGGATCGCTTCCGCGCCGATGGTTTGCAGCCTGTGGCGGGGTCGGCGGGCTTCCTGCAGCCGTTTCCGGTCACGACCAGCGCGAAGCTGGGGCGCGCGAATCGCTTCGAAGTCTCGGCGGGCGCGGACAGCCAGGATCTCCAGGTGGAGAAAGAGTTCCTGCCGGTGAACTTTTCTTCGAGCGGCAGAGTGTCCGGCGCGGTGGTCTTCGCCGGCTATGGCATTACGGCTCCCGAATACAGCTATGACGATTACGCCGGGCTCGATGTCAAGGGCAAGATCGTGATCGTGCTGGCGCACGAGCCGCAGGAATACGACGAGAACAGCGTGTTCGCGGGCAAATCCTACACCGATCATTCGCAGTACTACAGCAAAGCTTCCAACGCGCGGAGCCACGGCGCGCGCGCCGTGGTGCTGGTGAAAGACCGCCTCAATCACAAGCAGGACAAAGAAGACCTGGACAAGTTCGGCAGCATCAACGGGCCGGCGGACGCGGCGATTCCGGTCGTCGAGGTCCGAGACGATATCGCGCAGCAATGGTTCCGGGCATCGGGCAAAGATCTGGAGCAACTGCAGGGCGCGATCGATGGCGACCTGAAGCCGCGCTCTTTCGAACTGAAGGGCGTGGAGATTCGCGAGAACGTGGATGTCGAGCGCGCGGTCAAAACGGTGAATAACGTGGTCGGTTATCTGGCGGGCCAGACCGATGAGTATGTGATCGTGGGCGCGCATTACGATCATCTGGGCCTCGGCGAGCAGTTCTCGATGGCGCCGTCGCTCGCGGGCACGGTGCACCCCGGCGCGGACGACAATGCCTCGGGAACGGCGGGCGTCCTGGAGTTGGCTCACTACTTTGCATCCCGGTACGCTGCCGGTCAGCCGAAGCCGAAGCGGGGGATCCTGTTTATCACCTTCGCCGGCGAGGAACTGGGGCTGCTCGGCTCGGGGTATTACGCGAATCACCCGGAAATGCCGCTTTCGAAGGCGGTCACGATGATCAACCTGGACATGATCGGCAGGCCGCGGGACGGGAAGATTTTCGTGGGCGGCGCGGGCACGGGTTCCACGCTGCGCGCCAGTTTGGATTCGCTCACGGCACAGTCGCCGCTCAAGGTCGATTACTCCGATAACAGCGGCTATGGTTCGAGCGACCACACCTCGTTCACCACTAAACAGGTGCCGGTGCTGTTCTTCTTCTCCGGTCTGCACGGCGATTATCACAAACCGAGCGACACGTGGGACAAGATCGACACGGCGGGGGCGGTGCAGGTGCTGCAACTGGTGGCGGAGATCGCGACGCGCCTCGAAACCGACGCCGAGCGGCCGCAGTTCATCCGGGTGCAGCCGAAGGCCGATCCGCATTCCGGCACGGTCAGCGGCATCAGCAGTAGTTCCGGGGGTGGGTACGGGCCGAATTTCGGGAGCATCCCGGATTTTGCGGAGCCTCCCACGGGTGTGCGTTTCGCGGACGTGAAAGAGGGCTCTCCGGCGGCGGTGGCGGGGTTGAAAGCCGGCGATATTCTCATCAAGTTCGGCGATAAGGACATCGGCAATCTTTACGATTTCACCTACGCGTTGCGCGCGCACAAGGCGGGCGACGAAGTGGTGGTCGAGGTGCTCCGAAACGACCGGAAGCTGACGGTAACGGTAAAACTGACCGAGCGCAAGTAGCCGCGGAATCGCGAAGTCCGGCGGGGCTCTATAGTTTTGGCCGTTACAAGTCGATCTCTATGTAGCTGCCATGGCCGCACCCGCTCATCTGCCACCTCTCATCCTTCACCCGTTTGGGGGAGGAGGGAGCACCGACGAACTTCTGGAAGGCTCGCGCGCCTCTCTGGCTCTGCAGGGTCTGATCGACTCTTCACAGAAGGAAACCGAACTGTTCCGCCGCATCATGCTGGGGCGATACCAGGAGATCCGCATGCTGCTCTTTCTGGGCAAAGACATTCACCGGTGGATGCAGCAGTGCGTCGATTTCGTGGAGAGGGCCGGAGATCCGCGCGTATGGGTTTCGGAGCGGGGTTCGGAGCGGGTTTCAGAACAGAGCTTCGCGGCTCTCGTGGTGGAAGATCCGCCGCCGGGAGTGCAGACGAAGCTGGAACGCTGGGGTGTTTCAGATCGGCGGGCCGTGTTTTCGCGGGCGATCGGCATTAACAGCCTGTTCAATGCGCCGCCTCCCGCCGAGACGTTGTCGGCGACCTTTCTGAAGAACTACCACCGGTATGCTGATCACGCGTATATCTGTTTTCAGCATCTGAAGCCGTTTCCGGTGCTGGATCCGGGGCGTTTCGATTTTCAGTTATATGCGTCGGAAGAGTACGCCAGACTGTTGTCGGACCAGTGGGAGCACGCCTGAAGCCCGCCTGAACCCCCATCTCAACCCATTGATATAATTCCCTCCATGACCTTTCCTCGTATGCTCCTCGTGAAGCAGAATTTCCCGGATCGCAGCCTCGCCGATATCCCGGGTACTGTGCAGAAGGAGTTGAGCGACGCGGGCTTCGGCGCCGGACTTGCGCCGGGCGCCACGGTAGCGATCGGGGTGGGAAGCCGGGGCATCAGCAATATCGCCACGATCGTGAAAGCGGTGGTGAGCTACTGGAAAGCGAAGGGCATGCAGCCGTTCATTTTTCCGGCCATGGGCAGCCACGGCGCGGCGACGGCGGAAGGGCAGGCCGACGTGTTGGCGCATTACGGCATCATCGAGGAAACGATGGGCTGTCCGGTGCGCAGTTCCCTCGAAGTGATCTCGCTGGGACGCACGCCGGAGGGCATCGAAGCATTCCTCGACAAACATGCGTCGGGGGCGGACGGCATCATGCTGGTTGGCCGTGTCAAAATGCACACGGATTTCTCGGGCAGGATTGAAAGCGGGCTGTTCAAGATGATGGGCATCGGGCTGGGGAAGTGGTCCGGCGCGAAGAACTATCACACGCATGCGTATCGTCTGGGCATGGAGGCGGTGATCCGCAGCGTCGGCACGCAGGTTCTCGGTTCCGGCAAGGTTCTGGGTGGCATGGCGATCCTGGAAGACGCTTACCACAATACGGCGAAACTGACGGCGGTGCCGGTCGGCAAGATGCTGTCGATGGAAGAAGAGCTTCTGGAACTGTCGAAATCCTGGGCTCCCGCGCTGCCCGCCGATCTGGATGTACTGATGATCGATGAGATCGGCAAGCAGATCAGCGGCGCGGGCATGGACACCAAAGTGGTGAACCGGGGCACGCAGGGCGAGTACAATCCCTGGCCGAATACTCCCAAGGTGGAGCGGATCTATCTGCGGGATCTGAGTTCGGTGAGCTACGGGAACGGCGTCGGGCTCGGGCTTTCGGATATCGTGCACGACCGTTTGCTGGCCAAGCTGGACCCGCATCCGACCTGGATCAATGCCCTGACGGCTTCCACGCCTTCCGCCGCGAAGACGCCGATTCATTTCGGGACCGACCGGGAATGCCTGGAACGGATCTCGCTGACCGTCGGCAAGCACAACATCGCGGATGTGCGTTTCGGATGGATCCAGAATACGCTCGAACTGTCCCGAATCGCGCTGAGTGACAACATGCGCGCGGAGATCGAACAGAATCCGCTGCTGGAAATTCTCGAGGAAGCGCACGAACTGCCGTTCGATGCCGACGGCAATCTGCCTTTCGGAGTCTTCGCCGGAGCGCATGCGGGCGAACCGGTCGGCGCGCACTAAGCGCAGTCTCTATCCCAGCCCCGCATCCCGGAGAAACTGTGCCGATTCTTCGGGAGGCGTGGGATTGATGTAAAAGCCCGTCCCCCACTCGAAGCCGGCGACGCGTGTCAGCTTCGGGATGATCTCGATGTGCCAGTGATAGTACGCGCTGGCCGCTTCCTGCAGCGGCGCCGTGTGAATCACGATGTTGTACGGCGGCCTCTCCAATACTTTTTCGAGCTTGCGCAGCGTGGATTTCAAAGTCCACGCCAGGTTGCTCAGCTGGGGGCCGTCGGCATTCTCAAAGTGGGATCCGTGCCGGCGCGGCAGTATCCAGGTTTCGAACGGGAACCGCGGCGCATACGGTTCCACCACGATAAACTGATCGGTTTCCGTGACGATGCGGGTGCCTGCTTTCAGTTCCTGACGAAGCAGGTCGCAGAACAGGCAGCGCTCTTTGAAGTCGTAATAGCGGCCGGCGACTTCCAGTTCTTCCTGCACGCGTTTCGGAACGACCGGCAGCGCGATCAGTTGCGAGTGCGAATGCTCCAGGGTGGCTCCCGCGCCTTCGCCATGGTTCTTGAAGATCAGGACATACTTGAGGCGGCGGTCGTTCTTCAGATCGTTGGTTCGATCGCGAAAAGCGCAGAGAACCTGCTCGATGGAGCGCTCGCTCAGGGCCGCCATGCTGAGAATGTGTTCGGGCGCTTCAATCACCACCTCGTGCGCGCCGATCCCCTGCATCTTGTCGAACATCCCTTCCCCTTCGCGGTCCAGGTCGCCCTCGATTCCAAGCACCGGAAACTTGTTGGGGACCACGCGAAGCGACCAGCCGGGCTGGTTGGGCTGCGAACCACTGCGGTAAGCGAGGACCTCCGGCGGGGTCTTGCTTTCGTTGCCGGGGCAGAAGGGACAGAAGCGTCCGGAGGGCTCGGCGGGTACGGTTTCGCGGATGAAATCGGACGGACGGCGGGCGCGGTCGGTGGCGATGATGACCCACCGGTCGGAAACCGGATCTTTTCGCAGTTCTGGCATGCGTAACCCCACCACTATACCCGGTTGGCCGGTTCAGGGCGTGAAAGGGAAGGCGTTGCGAAAGTGTTCCGGCTGCTCGCCCACCACCGACACAACATCGAACCGGGTGACGGCCGCTTCGGCGCCGGCACGACGAATGTAGTCGCGGGCGGCTCGGCGCAGCGCCTTCTTCTTCTCCTCGTCGATATCGCGCAGCGGGGAGTTCAGTTCGCCGGAAACGCGGGATTTCACTTCGATAAAAACCAGTTCGCCCCGGTCCCAGGCAATCAGATCGATCTCGCCTCCGCCCTGGGGCGGCCGCCAGTTCCGCGCGGCGATGGTGAAACCGGCTTTGCGGAGGCAGCGGTGCGCGATGTCTTCGCCGCGCCGGCCTACGTTACCGTGCCGCCGGAAGCGAACCCGGTCGGCGAATCTGTACAGGGGGGCCAAGAGGTTCAAACTCGAACTCCATGGCCTTGCCTCGCACTACATAGCAGAGGTAAAACTCCCAGAATTTCCGGAAGCGGGTGAAGCGGTTGACGAGCAGTTCGAAGCCGAGCCATCTCCAGAATGCTAGTAGCTTTACCCGGACAGAAATCTCACGAAATTTTGCGGCGGTGTAGTAGCCGAAGCCGCCGTCGTTCGAGCCGAAGTAGCGGAAGGAGAAGCTGTTCAGGTGGTGTTTGTGGGTGGGGTCGCAGAAGGAACTGTAATCGGTGTAGTGCGGGGTCTCGATGCGGATGCGGCCGCCGGGGCGCACCAGGCGATGGAACTCTTCCATGGTCCGCACGACGTCGGTGACGTGTTCGATGACGTGGATGGCGCGCAGGTGGTCGAAGGTGCGGTCCGCAAAGGGATAGGGGAAGCGATCGAGGTCGCAGATCACGTCGGCGGCGCTGGCGGAATTGAAATCGATGCCAATGGATCCCGGATATTTGCGGATTCCGCAGCCAACGTCTAATATTCTTGGGGGAGCGGCCTGTTGGGGCAACTTTCCAGCGTAGCAATTCCCTGCATGACAATTCGGTTGAACCGGCGGCCTGGCAAACACCGTATCTTAAATCGGCACGCGTTCACGCGTGGAGGAAGAACCAAATGGACTGGTATTACGCGCTCGACGGACGGCAGGCGGGTCCGGTTTCGGAACCGGAGTTGGGGCAGTTGTTGCGGAGTGGAACCATCGACGCGGCGACGCTGGTCTGGCGGGAGGGGATGAAGGACTGGATTCCCTACAGCGCGGCGATTGGCATGCCGGCCATTCCGCGCGCCGGCGTGACCCCCGCGGCGCCAGGTCCGGTAGCCGGCCGGCTGGTCTACGCGGGGTTCTGGATCCGCTGGCTTGCCTATGTGATCGATGGCATCGTGATCGGGGCGATTCGGCAGGTGGTTCTGCTGCCGCTCGGCCTGAATATGATCGAGCGAAACTTCTGGCGCTCCCCGTGGTTCTATGCGCACATCGGCGAAGCGGGACTGACCAGTCTGGTTCTCACGCTCGCCTATTTCGTCTTCTTCTGGACGCAGTACGGGGCGACGCCGGGGAAGATGGTTCTGAAGCTCAAGGTCGTCAATCCGCAGGGCGGCCCGATAACGCTGGGGGCCGCGGTCATCCGGTATTTCGGGCAGATCCTGAGCGGGATTATCGCGGGGATCGGCTTCCTGATGGCCGCCTTCGACGACGAAAAGCGCGCCCTGCACGACCGCCTGGCCGAGACGCGCGTGATCCGAATCGGATAACCGTTCGGCTATTTCCAGTTGTAGCGAATGCCGACTATGCCGCCCGACAGAACGGCCTGCACGTATTCGTCTTTGTTGGGCGAGGTCTTGAAGCCCAGGCCTTTGTAGCCGCCTTCGAGGGTCCACTGGCCGCGGCGATAGGACAACGTGGCGGCGCCGTCCCAGATCAGCGACTTGTGCGGAATCCCAAAGCCGGAGCCTTCCACACGAAAGAGGACGTGCTTTGCCAGCGCATACTCGGCGGCGAGGCCGAATTCGGGCAGAATCACCTGGCGATTGGACGTGGCCGTCGTACCGGTGGTGACCGTGCTCAGCGGCGCGTCGATGGTGGATTTCGCCCGGAGATAGCGAATCGCCCAGATCGACTTGAAGCGCAGTTTCGCCACGGGAAATTTGTGCGGGTAGAGAAGGTCGTCGAGATAAAGCCGCCCGCTCTCGATCTGGTACTGCGTCGACAGGTAGTCGCCCTTGTAAAAGCTGGTGCCGAAGACGGTGGTGTCGGCGGATGCCTTCTGATTCCCCGTTCCCTTGACCAGAAAGCCGTCGAAGTGCAGCACGCCGGTCCGCGTGACGGGGTAGCTGATATCGATGCCGGGACCCGGCTTCTCTTTGCCAATGCCGAAGATCGAGGAGTAGCCCGTGGCGACCTTACCGCCCCGAATATCCGGTCCCGAGCCCTGCGGAACCGTCAGCCAGTAGAATACTTCCACCGAGAGCGTCCGCGGATCCGGATAGTCGGGTTCCGTCGTCTTTGCGGCAGTCTGAGCGGGTGCGGCGGCAGGCTGAGCCTGCGGGGTATTCTGCGCGAGTACGCTGCCGGCCATCGCGAGGCTAACGAGGCAGACCGACGGTACACGAATTTTAAGAGAACGAAGAATCAAATTACTCCTCACGGAATCCAGTGAAATTGAGGCAGGGAAGCGGCTTCCGGCGTTCCGGAAGGGAACGGCCCTCTGTCAAATTGTATACGCACCCGGAAGCCAGGCGGGTACAGGCGCCGAAGCTTTCAGACGGGCTGGAACGGGACCAGAGCGCCGGTTCCGCCGTACGGGTTCGCACGATCCGTTTTGGAAAACGGCGGACTTTCGGGCCAGAACCGATACCATAAAGCTTTACCGGGAGATGTTCGCATGCGCTGTTGTGCATGGCTGTGAAAGGAGGTTCAGCGATGGATGAGGTCAATGGCTGCGCGGAGTGTCAACGCCTGGCAAAGGCGTACGAGACCGAAACGCTCGCCTGGTTCCGTCTGGAAGGCCACCTGCGAATTGCCGAATACGGGCGCGACGAGGAATCCGCGCAGAGAATCGCATTCGATCTGGACGAGGCGACACAGCGGCGCACGGAACTGCGCAATGAGATCGCCCGTCACCAGCGCGATTCCCACAATTGCGGTTCCCATTCCAGTCCGCGCGGAATGAGCGCCTGACGCGCTGCACGTCTGCCGCGGCGCGGGAGGGCGTTTTCCCGCCCTCCAATGATAGATTAGTTGCACATGACTGGTTCCAAACGGGTGGGGAACTTCTACGGGAAGTGGATTATAGCGGCCGCTTTGTTGACCTTTGGCATATCGGTGGGCTTGCCCTACTACAATATGCCGTTCTTCTACGACTACTACAAGAACGCCTTCAACTGGCCGCTGCATGACATTACTCTCGGGTTTCCGCTGGCCGCCTTGTTCACCCTCTGGGTTGGGCCGGTCGTTGTGCCGCGCTTCAGCCCGAAGAAGCTGATTATTATCGGGACCGGCTTCACGTTTCTGGCGTTTTTCGGACTGAGCCGGATGTCCGGCAACATTTACGCCTACTACTTCCTTTGGTTCCTCTACACGTTCGGCTACATTCTCTCCGGGCCGATTCCTCACCAGATCATCATTTCGCAGTGGTACCGGCGGAACCGTGGAATGGCGATGGGGATCGTCTACGTCGGCGTCGGGCTGGTGGGCGCGGCGGGTCCGTGGCTGGTGAAGCCGATGACGGAGCAGTATACGTTCCGGGGCGCTTTGCTGGCGATCGGCTGCGTGATGTTCATCGCCTGGCCCGTAGCGATGTTCGTCCTCAAGGACCGGCCGGCCGAGATCGGTCAGTTTCCGGACGGCGATTCGGAGCCGACCCCCGATCAGAAGATCGAAGCAAAGAGTTTTTCGTACCTGTTTTCGAAGGCTCCGTTCTGGCTCCTGCTGATCGGCAGTCTCTGCTCCATCGGATCGATCGGCGCGATTAACCAGCACATGAAACTGGTCTTCCGGGACCAGGGTTTCACGGATCAGGCGCAGCTCAACGCGGCCTGGGCCGAGGCTACGCGCTGGATCCTCTGGTCGAGCATTGCCGGGCGCCTGCTGATCGGCAAATTCGCCGATATGTTCCCGATGAAGTACGTGATGACCGTGACCTACTTCGTGGTGGCGGCGAGCATTCCGCTGCTGTTGTCGGTGACTCCGGGCACCAGCCCGCACTTCTTCGCGATCATCTTCGGTTTCGCGATGGGGGCCGATTACATGCTGATTCCGCTGATGGCGGCCAGGCAGTTCGGCGTCAACTCACTGGCGCGCTCCATGGCGATCATTCTGCCGGTCAACACAATCGGGCAGACGTGGGTGCCGCAGGGCGTGTCGCTGCTGCGGGAATCGTTTGGCAGCTATGCGACGCCGATGATGTTCGTTCTGGGCGTGGCGATCGTGGGCGCCATCTCGATTCTGCTGCTGCCGAAAGACAGCACGGTCGCGGTGGCGCCGGCTGTCGCTGTGAAATAGGGGCGGTATGAGCTACTGCGACGTGGTCCGGCAGGCTTCCATCGACCCGTGCCACGTCGTTTATCACGATACGGAGTACGGCTTCCCGACACGGTCCGACACGGCGCTGTTCGAGCGGCTGATCCTTGAGATCAATCAAGCCGGACTCTCGTGGACGACGATTCTGAAGAAGCGCGAAGGCTTCCGCAACGCCTATGCCGGGTTCGATATTGCGGCAGTGGCGGCGTTCGGTGAACACGACCGGGAGCGCCTGCTGGCCGACGCTTCGATCATCCGCAACCGCTTAAAGGTGAATGCGGCCATCTCGAATGCGAACACCGCCCTGCGGTTGATCGGGGAGCACGGGTCTCTCGCGGCGTGGCTGGACGGACTGCATCCGCTCACTCTGGAAGAGTGGGGGAAGGTTTTCAAGAAGACGTTCGTGTTTACCGGCGGCGAGATCGTCAAGGAATTCCTGCAGAGCACCGGCTACGTGGCCGGGGCCCACGACGAGAGTTGCCCGGTCTACAAGAAGATTTTGAAACTGCGGCCGGCCTGGCGGGAATCACCGAAGCGGAAGAGCTAAAGCTTCGGCGATTGCCTTCTCGGCAAGAGGCGCCATGACGGCGTATCCAGCGGCATTCGGCAGCAGACCGTCCGACGTGTATTCCTTCTTGAAATCGCGCCCGTCGGCAAGCGCGGCGTAGTAGTTCAGATAAACGGAGCCGGTCTTTGCCGCGTAGTCGCGAAGCCAGCCGTTCATGCCGATGATCTTGCCCTGGGGCCGCAGCTTCGTCTGGTTGGTGTAGCAGTCGCACACCGGATCGAGCGAGGCCAGCACCACGCGGATTCCATTCACTTTTGCGAGTTCCACCATGGACGTGAAATTCTCCGCCATGGTGCCTTCCGAGCCGTAGCCGACGAAGCCCGCGATGTCGTTCATGCCGCCCTGAATCACCACCACTTTCGCCCTCAGGGAAATCACGTCCTGACGGAAGCGAACCAGCATCTGCGGCGTGGTCTGTCCGCTGATGCCACGATTGACATAGGGCTTGCCACGGAAACCCTCGGGGCTATCGAAGTGCCAGCC
>Ga0118677_10015799_pt1 | contig 10442 bp, 4 predicted proteins | sample AliMusrvi5mmetaG_FD_86154 | JGI IMG/M metagenome (GOLD analysis project Ga0118677, IMG submission 86154)
AAAACGGAGTGATGCGCCGCCGTCGCGCGACCGGATTCGGTCACAATGGTCGGATGCGGCACGCCGCACTCATCAAGCGTATTCATCACCGTCTCAACGACCACGGAGGCATATTCGGCGGTTGAATAATTGGTGCTGCACGCAAAATTTGTATGGGAACCGTCATAGTCAACCGCCATCCCGCCCCCCATATTCAGGATGCCCATACCCGCCCCTTCACGCACCAGTTCAACATAGAACCGGCACGCCTCACGCAATGCATTTCGCACCCGCCGAATATCAGACACCTGGCTTCCCAGGTGGTAGTGAAGCATCTGAAGGCAGTCCAGCATTTTACGCTGGCGCAAGCCATCAACCACCTCAATGATCTGACTGGCATCCAATCCAAATTTACTTCGATCCCCCCCGGACGAATCCCAGTGGCCACCCGCTCGGCTTGAAAGTTTGGCGCGAATTCCCACGACGGGACGGACTTTCAGTCGCTCTGCGCGCTCGATGATCAATTCCAACTCACTGGGCATCTCAATAACCAACACGGTACGGGTTCCCATCTTGAGCGCCTGCAGGGCCAGATCCACAAACTCCTCATCCTTGTACCCGTTGCAGATTACAAACGCCTCGGGATCTTTCATCAACGCAAGCGCTGCAATCAATTCGGCCTTGCTGCCGGCTTCAAGCCCATGATGATATTCACGCCCGTATTCCGTGATATCCCCCACCACCTCGTCCTGCTGGTTCACTTTAATGGGAAATACACCGCGATATTGCCCTTGATAGGCGGCGTCAAAAATGGCCCACCTGAAGCTTTCATTAATCTCTTTGATGCGGGAGGCCAGAATGTTTGAGAAGCGAAGAAGAACGGGCATATTCAGCCCACGACTGTGACACTCATCAATCAAATGCATCAGGCTCACTTCGGTCGGGCTCTTGGGGCCATTCGGGCGGACAATCACTTCGCCCCCCGGTGATACATCAAAATAGCCCTGACCCCAATTCCGGATCCCGTACAAGTCAGCAGCGTTTTCCGCCGTCCACCGCGTTAATGCCTCATGCCTCATGATCCCAGCCTCCTGCAGAAATTAATCCCGTCGCATCGAACCCAGTTTCAGATTTGGGAAAGCCAAGAATGTCAGTTCAAACATAAAGCGATAATCAGCCTTGCGACGACTCCCGTCAGTCTGGATATAGGCAGGCATATAACTGCCACCCCATGACACTGACATGCAATCATATTTACGGGTCAAAGTGACTCCCTGCTCCTCCAAACGCGAGGTCTGGAACTCAAAGCGGTCATAAACACCATATTCCCAGCGTTTGTTCGGAAGCCAGGCGAGGTCGGTGATCAACAGGCTGCTGGAATCCACCACATATCGTTGGTCAATATTCGCACGCCAGTCATCCTTTTTAAACCGCGCCTGGGTATTGAATGTGTCAACCTTACCGGCATAGGAATCATAGGTGCCATCCATGTAAATCTGACACCATCTCGCCAGATTATACTCGGACTTCATTCCAAAAACTGAGAATGGCTGGTCCTGATTGGTTTCTGCAAAGCTGTAGGTGGTGAATACATCCAGAGAGATGACATCGGTCACCTCTTTATTGCGCTTGGTCTGAAGCCGGTTACGCACTCCAAGCAGGATATCGTTCCTACTATCCAGCGCATCGATTTCATCAAACTGATACAAACTAGGCGGTCTCAAATTCGGCTCAGGGACATAAGTGTAGTCCGTGTAGGGCTCCACCACATGCCGGAACCCGGTGCCGAACATGTTCTCGTCATTGTTGATCACCTTGAAAGCACGGAACGACGTCTCAAGCCCGACATTAAACAGTGAACGCACGTCGCCCCCCATGGATTTTGCAACCTGCGACACATTTGTTGAACTTCCACTGGTAACAATTCCGCTACTGTTCGTCGTCACGGTAGCCACGATCTGCGTGACGCTCCCCCATTGAACGGTCTCCGAATAATACGTCGCCCGATACCCTGTGCGCGGGGTGATATTCAGGAATCCAAAATGCCGCGTGGGATAATATAACTCATGACTGGTATCAGCGCGACCGGCGGCATAATTTTCCGAACCGGACCCAGTAGGAAACAGTTTCTGCAAATAGGCAACCGAGTTTCTGCCTTCATAGTAAAACGGGGAATCGCCAATCTCGCTCCGCTGCACATCCACTGAAAGCTCGGGCAAGCGATCGACCCCTTCATAAAAATCGTTCAACCGTTTATAGACACTCAAGCTCATCGTGGTGTTTTCTTCACGATGCACAAACGTGGCATAGTTCTGAGGTTGAAAGCTATTGCGATATTCCCTCTCGAAAAAATCCTCCAGTACATACTGATCACTGAGATACGTAAAATCAGACAGGAAATAGTCTTTGGCCCCAAAGGTCTCCATGTGATCAAAGGACAAACGATAGCGCTCAGAATTAATGACCGATCCCCGCGCCCCTGAATTAAAGTCCTTCTGAACTCCCTGATCGTCCGTATAATATCCATAAATACGACCTTTTGCCGTATCATCTTTATTGACCCAGCCCACTTCCTGCCCCACCGCCGGTCCCCGCTCAGTCCGATAGTCCAGATGAGTAATGCCGCGCAGGTTGGATGTGATCCAATATTTCGTCGACGTCAGGACATACGCCCCCATACGTCCCCGATATCCAGCCTGCGCCGATAAACCGACTGATCGATCATTAAGCGAACTATACCAATAGGGCACATAAAACAAGGGGATCCCTCCAAATCGCAGCACCATATGACGGGCCACAAAATGATCGTTGGGATACACGCGCACCCGTCGACAGTTCATGGTGTAATGATAATGACCCGGTTCGTTGGTACAGGTGGTCATTACCGCATGATTGAGAAGGAAGTAATCATTTGTTTTGATCGCCGCCTCCGCACTCATGCGAAAGGGAGCATAATAGGCATCAAAACCGCCCGTCGACCATGTGCCGTCCGTAAGATTGTAGACAAAGGTTTCCCCGCGCCAAACCAGATTAGATTTAACAAATACCACGTTCCCGGTGGCCACGGCTATCTCGGTGACTTTGTCGAAGGTGATCCGTTCCGCCGTAAGTTTCTCATCTCCCCGGATCACGGTCACGCCACCAGAAGCGATCATTTTCTTGCCACCCTGCTCAAAATCCACACTGGGAGCAGTGACATCCACAGGGACCGCCGATGTGCGGGAAAACCCACCCATCACTCCAAAAGGATTCGACACAGCCTCCGCCACTCCAGCGAAAGCAATAAAGATTATGATAGTCCATACCCATTTCATCGGCATTTTTCTCCCGAATCTATTGAAATTTGGCGCTCACCATACACCATCTTTCACCTCAACGCTAGCGCATTCCCCCTCCCCGCAAATTCTTCGAAACCTCCTGCACACGATTCAAGGGGAGGCTGAGACTGAGGAATGGGCGTTACCGTGTATAGGGGCGAGTGAGCGCACTCCGACAACTGATAAGCAGTTGCCTGTTAAGCCTTAATTTTATCACTTAAAACTCGACAGGCTAAGATCGCAGTGCAATTATGCGCATCAGCAGCAACAATTGGAGACATTCGTATTTGAAAATTATTTTCACTTAAAATTTAATGCGTTGATACGCAAAGTAGCTTCAATCGAAAACCGCGAATTTTTGTGTTCAGAAGCGAAACTCGTGAGACGCGCCCGGCTGGGCGTGGCTCCTCGTTTCGTGCATCTGAACAGGAGCTTCGCGGTTCCCCGATTGATACATGAACTTGGAGTTCACGCCTCTTTTTCAAAACTCCCCAAAAGTATGAAGCAAAGAGGTGGAAAGAGACAAAAACACGGGAGAGCCATAAATGAGAGAGTTATGCCGGAAACATAGATCGCTAGGCACTATGATGCTTGCCGGTCTCATTGGAATTACCTTGTTATATTCACCTCCTGATGTTTTGGCCGTCAAGACCACCGCTGAAATCGTCAAGCGATCAGAGGATACCCTTGAGGCAAGCATGGTCTCCACCGTTGAAGATTTGGTGGGGAAGTTACGGTTTGAACAGGACATGTTCATCTTCATCATGCCGCCTGGCGGAGAAGGTACACTGAAGCAAACCGGTGGAATGGTGGCTTTCGACCCCAAGGCATTCCCCGACACCTTCACTTCAGGGTTGATTGGCGAGATGATTTACGACAGTCCCGTCTATACCATCACCTTGATTGAAGATCCGACCACCCACGAAACGGTAATATCCAATGCGGACGGCAAGGAGATTGCGATTGTTAAGCCTGAGGCGGGTTATAATCCGTGGTGGTGTCTGGAAATGAAATACCCTGATCTCTATTCAGGATTATATAGTGAGAATGAAATCAAGAGGTTACAGGACGAATATGATCCCACCCGCATCCAGATCACTCTAACGCTCATTCCCAAGGATTTTATAAATACCTATTCCAAGGCATTGGCTGAAGAACAGGTGCGGCTGGCAGAGGAGCAGGTTGCATTAGCCCTTAAAACGCCAAAATCCAAATTTGGTGGCGGCATGATGATGTATCAGGGCACGGGGATGACTAATTTCTTTTTGGATATCACACAGTCCACAGGCGGTATAAAGGTGACTTTTGCCTATCCTGACGATTACACGAATAAGGTGGATTTCTTCACTTGTCCTGATCTGATTGCCGGTTGGTGGGACTTGGCGGTGAGTGCGACTAACGTCAGTACATCAACCAACTTTATTGAGTGGGTGGACGTGAATTCATCAGCCCATTCACCAAGGTTTTATCAGGCCGGAAATTCGGATTTGGATACGGATGGAGATGGAATCTCCGATGCCCGTGAAAAATATCTTTATCATACCAACGCATACACCAATGATACGGATGGCGATGGGCTGAGCGATTATTATGAGATTTTCACAAGCCATACTGATCCGAACAATCCCAAGACGAACAAGCCCAATGTCTGTATTTCCTATCCCGCCAGCGAGAGCAGAAAGGTGTGGTTACCGTGAGCAATAAACATTCCAAAATTTGGGCTCTGGCTGGTTTTAGTTTGCCCGTTGCCATCTGTATTAGCGGCGCAAGCACCACAACCATCGAGAGTTTCAGTCCATCTGTTGGCAGCTATTCCGTTTCCACACATAGCGGCTCAAGCTACGATAGTGCCAATCAAGCCATTCTCAACGCCATCAGCAGCACAGCAGTTGAAACAAGTGGCAGTGGAGTCCTGTATTCCGTTGCTTGCAATATGGCCTACGTGCCATCGCAAACTATTGTCTCATATTCTTCGGCTGGTCAAACGTTAGATGTGGATTTGCGATCATATCAATCTTCGAATGGCTACACCAAGGCTTGGTTCGAGTGGGTTTGCCATTACTCAGTCGGTCCAGGCTGGAATGACCCCAATGGAATATGGTACGGGACACCCATAACTATTAAGATGCCGTTGAACCTCGGCACCGATCAGTCAGTTGCCTGTAATTTTCCTAACATTCCTCCGCGGATACCTGCTCTAAACTCAGATTATGGATATGGCGGTTGGGGGTGTAAGGATAGCGGAAACTCCGCGACCTATCCCAAGGTGTATCTTCAAAAACAGACGGCAGAAGTAAAACCTAATGGAGACGGCGAACAAACCAAGGTCGGCGAACCCATAGATGTCATTAGCGGCGCATCAACTTTAAGTGAAGTCGACGCGATAATCCCTACCCCCGGCATCCCGCTAATGTTCCAGCGCTGGTACGACAGCAGCAACACTAATACTGGCGTTTTGGGCAAAGGCTGGTCATGTATTCTCGATTGCAGCTTATTAAAAACCAATACCGTATTTCTGGGGGCCACGAATTCCTGGCTGGTGCTGGGGCTGGACGGGAAGAATTATTGGAAAGATACGAGCGTCACTAATGGCGGCCATGCCCTCAGTGGGACTCTTGACTGGCGGGTAAGCCAAGAGACAAGCGGGGCTTATGATGCCGTTTTGCCACAGGGGGTGACCTATCGTTTTGACACGAATGGAGTACTGACCGACATAAATACGGCCTTTGGGCGTCAGGTGTCACTGGTCAGGACGAATATATCCGGGCAGTCGGTTATATCGCGTCTGGCGCATGACAATGGCACGCATTTTGATTTCGCCTATACGAATAATCGGCTGGCGACGGTTTCAACGCCCTCCACGAATTTGCTGATCCAATATATTTATGATTCAAACAGCCTGCTTTCCGGTGTGACGCAGATTGTTGCAGCCGCCCAGTACGCAACGCGCTACGCCTACGATTCTTCCACCGCAATCATGACTCAGAGCGTGAATGCGGCCGGTGATGTCTGGACTTGGGGACACTCTGGGGGCATGACCACCAATAGCTACTTGAGCGATTCACGATGGTATAGCACCTCGTTGATTTGGAACACGAATGGTTTGCCGCAAACCACAGTCTGTTACAATCGCGATGCCACCAATATTCTCTATTCCTACGAATACGACTCATTGCGAAAGACTATTGATGCCGTTTATGGACCGAATCCCGACGGTTCAGCCAACTGGGTCGGGACTAGATATACTCATGATGATTTCGGTAACGTGACCTTGATTGAAGCGGCGGACTGGCGTCCGACCGCGATGCAAAGCCTGAAAATCGGACTGGCCTACGACAGTCAGAACCGGCTGACGAATTGGGCGCTGGGGTATCAAACGGCGCCGACTAACCAGTGGGCATTTTCATGGAATACCAATTGGGCCACAGTGGCTTCCATTACTGATCCTGAAGGGCATCGGCTGGAAGTCGATTACACCAATGGTTTGATCAGTGTGGAGCGGCTGTTTCCCGGCACCAATCAGACCGTAGAAACGCATTATGCCTATACTACCAACGGGTTCCTGTCTACTGCGACCAATGCCAATGGGAATTGGATCGGCTTCCAGTACGAAGCCAATGGCAACCCCACCCAGACCATTTCGGCCACCGGGGCCACCAATTGGATGTCCTGGGATTCGCTGGGGAATCTTACGCAAGTCAGTGCCCCAAGTTACATCACGGACACTAATGACCCACCGAATATGATTCCACGCGTTACCATTTTTGATTGTAATGAACTTGGCCTGATTAAGAAAATTGCCTATCCCGATTCTTCCTTTGAGACTTTTGCTTTCGACGCGCGAGGAAATGTGACCAACCATGTTGATGTAGCAGGAAGAACCAACTGTTTGACTTGGTTACCGACGCGAAAATTGACGTCCATCAGTCGGTTTTTGTTGTTGGCAGGGAGCAATCAGGAGGCGAAAATATCCATTGATTATGATCAGCAAATGCACGCCCTCACTATCAGGGATGAGTTAAGTCGTTCAGTTGAAAAATACCAGTTGGATTTACAGGATCGACCTATATTGATCACCAACGTCGAGGGACAGGCTATGTCACTGACATGGGGACTAAAGTCCATGATTAGCGGCTTATCTAGATTTGACGGTACCGCCGTCACTATATCCTACGACCAAGGACAGCGGTTGAGCCAGATGGCTTATGCCGACGACACCAACTTGTTCACTTATTTTAAGAATGATTTGCTCAAGACTTTAGGTAATAGCCGGGGCAGCATTACCAATACCTTCGACGGAGCCAACCGGTTGACTGCACAGACCCAGCTCGTGCCCAGCGGGAATCTCACCTACTCCTATTATCCTGCGGGTCAAGTCTCTAATCTCATCAGTATTGCGAGCACCAATACTTACAATCTGGATGCTGGCGACCGACTTCAGATGCTCACCATCGCTTCAGCCAAAGGGAAGGATTCCCTCGGCTATTCCTACGATCCGATTAACGGGCTGTTGGCTGGCGTGAGTTATTCCAATGGCCTCACCTGTTCATACGCCTATGACATCATGGATCGAGTCACGGGTATTTCCTGGAGCACTGCGTCCAACGGCGTTCTGCGGAGCCGAACCTATACCTACACCACGGCAGGGATGATCAGTAATATCACCTTTGAAACAGGCGAAAAAGTTGCCTATTCTTACGATTCGCTAGATCGACTGACTCGCGAACGACATACTGACTATTATGGTCAGGTGATTTCGGACGAGAAATATGAGTATGACTTGGCCGGAAACAGGACGAAAAAAACAGTTTTGGACGTCAATGGAAACAGTCTGGCCACAGTCAATTATTCTTTTCCCACGGGCAACAAGCTGGGCTCATGGACGGTGGCAGAGACCAATTTGGCCGCGTGCTTTTCCGTCATCGGCTCGTCATCTGACCCCATCGGCGTCGGCATCCGTTATGGTCAGTTGTGGGTGAGCAATTCTCCTAGTGCGTACTACACCCCGTATGTTGCCAACAGCACCAACTTCTACGCCTTTGATTTAGCTGTCGGCATGGGAACGCAGTATATTTACGCCGCCATCCGGGATGTCGCGGGCAACACTACCTATGTCACCAATCGCTTTTATCCCACCTGCCTGACCAACGGCACCTACCAATATGCCGCGTCGGGCTGTCTGACCAACCGCCAGTACAAAGGAAAAGATTATTCTGAGAGCTTGAGTTTAGTTTGGAACGGGCAATACCAGTTAATCACTGCTTCAACAAACGGTGCGGTGGCGGAACGATATGGCTATGATGTCGCCGGGCACCGAATCCTCATTATCCAAGGCGGTATTACAAATTGGCTGGTTTATGACGGCGACCAGATGGTGGCTGAAGTGGACAACTCTGGCAATTTGCAAAAATCCTATGTCTACGGGCCAGGTATAGACAACCCGATTTCTTTGACCATTTTGGGAGGCACAAATGGCACCACCAATACCTACTACTTTCTCAAGGATCATCTTGGCTCAACTCTCGCCCTGACGGATGCCAATGGAAATATTGTCGAGAGTTACCGGTATGATGCTTGGGGTAGAGTTTTGAGTGTCTATAATTCTGCCGGTAGCCAAATTGATGAATCGGCAATTGGCAACCGGATTTTGTGGATGGGGCGGGAGTTCTCGTTTAAGACGGGACTGTATTATTTCCGCGCGCGCTACTACGATCCAGGGGCTGGAAGATTCATTTCTAACGACCCCATCGGTGTCGGTGGCGGATTGAACCAGTATGTCTTCTGCGCCAATAACCCAGCTAACTACATCGATCCTTGGGGGCTTGAACGGTGGACTCCGGTAGCCCATTACAAAGGCCTTGATGGGAGAATTATTTATGATGGCGATGCGTTCGTTAAATGGTATGTCAGCTACCTGCGCAAAACAATATTCCGACCATGGACAATAGTGTCATTTCTTGAAGATGTTGACATAAAGATTTATCTGAACGACTCCTATTTCTATTACAAAGGCCTGTGTTGGCGCTCCGATGAAATGGGTAATATCGCCGCCGGCTACTCGACAACAAAATTCGGAGGACCTTTGATCTCTGCTCAACTTATGTTTTCCGCTGAGGAATGGGGTGTGCTGGTGGATAATCAGGGACGCAACTCACGACAAATTGCCTCCGATGCCTGGGGTAGTTGGAGTCGCAATGCTATCGGCGGCGTAATCTCATCTTTTGAATTCTGGAAGTAAAGAGAGGTCTGACAATGAATGTTTTCTATCGAGTCATGTCGGCTTGTGTGGTTGCGGCCATTATTATCGGTGTTGCTGGACGCATCTGGATGGCGTCAATGCAACGCTCTATCTATGTCGCCGACCCCGTTGCTTTGTTATCTGCCTGTCGGGAAATGATCAATAACAGGGCAGCCGATTCAATCGGCACGAATCCGAGTTCGGCGAAAACAAGTGCGATTGTCATTGATGACAAACGACGCCTTAACGCTGAATCAATACCCAGCATTGTGCGGCAACTCAAGCCTGTGCGCATTACCCTTGATAAGGATCGTGCCTTAATTTGCGTTTGGCCATATCCGCGAATCTATGTAATCGGTTTTAGTGCCGGCGCGAAAGAATACGGAACGAAAAAGATAGTTGATGGATTGTGGTACTATAATGGCCGAATAAATGACTGAAATCGCATTACACAAAAGCAGCCTATGGTTTTGCTGGAAGCGGCGTGGGCTTGGCCTATCGGCCATGTGCCGCTTCCGCCGCCGGGTTATGCCCTCCCCACAAAACCGCTTTACCCCAACCCGATCAGGATGACCCCAACGATGATACCGGTCAGCACACGCAGCGAGTAGGACACACTGCTGGCTTGTTAGCGCAAAAATTAGGTTTCGGCGCAGAGGAAATTCAACAAATCCAACAAGCAGGTCGATTGCACGATTTAGGAAAAATCAGAATACCGGCCAGTATTCTGAGCAAGACCGGAGGTTTAACCGACCAGGAATACGGTTTGGTCCGGCTGCACCCGCGCATCGGATGTGATCTGCTAACCGGCGTCCTTCTGCCGTGGGAAGTGACGGTGTGTCTGCTGGAGCATCATGAGCGTTGGAACGGGCAAGGTTATCCCGAAGGAATAGCGAGCGATCAGATCC
>Ga0118677_10015800_pt1 | contig 10442 bp, 8 predicted proteins | sample AliMusrvi5mmetaG_FD_86154 | JGI IMG/M metagenome (GOLD analysis project Ga0118677, IMG submission 86154)
GCGGACATCGTGGCCCAGGGCGGCCAGACCGGCTGCGACCGCAGCCAATACGGCCAGTCCGCCGGAGACCGTGCGTAGCGGCGGTAAAAAGACAAAGGTGCGTCCCAAAAGGGCCTCCCGGGGCGTGCGCCCTGTTGCTGGAAACTGCCGCCGAACTGCGGGAAGAAGTCCACCCCGGCAATCTCGCTGGAGATCATGCTGTAGTTCTCCACCAGGACGCCGATCACGTCGCCCTGCTGCACCGGGATGTTGGTCAGCGATACCCCGGGCACGACCGGGATGTAGGCAGACCCGAACGCAGCCTTCTGGTCGATGGTCGAATACGGGGGTTGCACCGTACCGGCTGCCAGGGCGGTGGTGCCGGTCTGCCGGAAGTTGTCCGGGGTGATCGCCCCTGCCAGGGACTGCGGGATGTACTGCAGCCAGACGTCATCGTGGGTATAGGTAGCCCAGGCATCGCCGGCGACCGTGACCGTGCCCTGCGCCGGCGCCCTCCAGAGGATCATGCCGGCGTAGGCCCAATTGGGCGAAAACAATGGGGACAGCTGAAAGACCTCGCTGGCAGCCGGAAGCGCGAGCATCAGGGCGGCGGTCGAGAGCAGGCCCGCCTGCGAGGTCGTGTAGAAGCCGCCTCGCAGCGGCCGCAGCGATCCGGCCACCGTGAGCAGCTCGGACCTGGTGAGATTGCCGTGGACGTTTGCCTCCTGAGAGTCGGTCCAGGCATAGAGAGAGGCCGGCGCGCCGACTCCCGCGGAGAGCATCGCCGGCGCGCCGTTCAGCGCGCCTCCCTGGATCCTGGTGACCTCGTCAAAGCCCCACACCTCGGGCCACGTCTCCCGGTCAAACGCCGCGATTCCGCCCGCGGGCGCTGACCCGGCGGGCAGGACACGGTTGCCAGGAATACGCGGGCCTGAGTCCAGAGCGAACGCGCTCATGCCGCGGCGATAGACGAGCACGGCCGGCGTCGCCCGCGTGTGCTGGGCGATCTCGGTGAGCCGATAGCCCGGCGGCACGGTGGTCGGCGCGAGTTCAGCCCGGCTCTGTGCAAGACCCCCCGCGTTCGGGGGGTAGTAGTGCACCGCCGGCTCCCCCGTCGCCAGATCGGTCTTCTTGACGACGATCGCCCCGTGGGTACGCACGCTCAGCCGCAGCGAGGTCTCGTAGCTTGGCCGGATTGCGAAGGTCCCCGCGGGCAACGGCTCGTTGACGCGCAGATCCGTCACGTGGAAGGCGATGAGAGTGGCTGGAGCCTTGGAAGGGGATTGCACCGCCAAAGTGATGCCGTAGGCCTTGTCGACGATCGCGTACCAGCGGGGAGTGCCGTTCGTGGCGGCGACGCTGACTCGCCATGCGGGGCGGCCCTGGTAGGTCGTGTCTTCCACGGCGACACCGGCGTTGGCGGAGATCACGGACCGGAGCTGCGTGGACAGGGCCCAGAGTCGCCCTGCCTCGCCGCTCGCGGAGATGCTGTCAAGGCCGAGTCCCCAGCCCAGGTCGAAGTACCTCGCACGAGCCGGCCGCCGCGTCAGCGGATCCGCCGAGAAGAACGCAAGGGTGGAGGTGTGGTCGCTGCTGGTCGTGAGCCACACGCTGCGCGTCGGCACGGCCGTCGCCTCGCGCAGCCCTTTCATCTGACTCTTGTACTGGGCAGGTGCGTAGCTCGCTCGCCCCTTCTTGAGGCTCGCGACCTGTGCCCGGTACGTGCGACGGGCCCGCGCCCAGTCGGCACGCCGACGGACGTCGACCAAGCGGTCGCCGGCCGACGTCGCCGCGAATGTGGCCCATGCCGGCGGATAGGCGGTGGCCATGTAGGGCGCGTCGAAGACGATGCGACCGCTCATGGTGTGCACCTTGGCGAGGCCGGCGTCGATGGCAGCAACCAGCCGGTCGGCGGCGGTCGCCGGTGGCGGCTCTGTGCTCCGCATGCCGGGGACGCCAGCGAGGACGAGCACGAGCAGGAGCGCGGCCGCGACGGCAGCGGCGGCGAGGAGACTCGTTCGACGCCGGGCGACGCGGCGCCACAGGCCTTCGTCTCGCTTGTTCGACGCGGCGCTCCGTGTCGTCTCGGCGGCACCCGATATCTCCGCGTCTGCGGAGTCGAGGCGCGAGAGCAGCGCGGCCATGAACTCCGCGCCGCGCGGGGGCACCGGCACCCGCTCAACGGCATCGCCGATGAGCCGGTCGCGGGGCTCGTCGTGCGTGCTCATGTCATCGACTCCGGTTCGCCGGCGCTCGGGTCGCACACGTCACCAGGGTCGAGCGCCGAGCGGAGACGCGCGTGCGCCGAGGAAAGCCGTGAGGCGACGGTGCCCGGGGGGATGCCCAGGATCGCTGCGGCCTCCGAGTACCCGTAGCCCTGCGTGTCGACGAGCAGGACGGCGGCGCGCTGCTCGAGTGAGAGCGCGGCGAGGAGCCGTTCGAACGCGTCGGCGCCCGCGATGGACTGACCAGGGTCGGCCTCGACCGCGGCCTGGTCCGGGATCTCGGGACCGGCCGGCTCGGGACGGCGGGCACGCGAGCGCAGCAAGTTGAGGCACGTGGTGTACGTGATGCGGTGCAGCCAGGTGCCAAGGGTGGATGAACCCCGAAAGGCGCTCAGCCCCCGGTAGGCCTTGACATAGGCCTCCTGCATGGCGTCGTCGAGATCGTCGCCGCCGCGCAGTACGTGGAATGCGAGAGCTCGCAGCCTGTCGTCGTAGTGCTCGACGATCGCCGCGAACGCTGCGTGATCGCCTTGGCCGGCAGCGGCGATGACGGCCTCGGCAACGTCGCCGCGGGCCGGTGAGACACCGCTGCGGGGCGGCGCCCCGTTCGGCTGCACCCCACCGTCGCTGCCCAAAGCCGCTGCCCCCCTTCTTGAGCCCGTCGCCGCGAGGCGGCCCGCAGGACCCCCGCGACGGCCGCGAGGAGATTCTACTCTCGAGCTTCTTGCGGCATTCGCCCGAAACGCTGGACGAACCCCAAGGCCCAGCACTGCGCCGCAGACCGCCATTTGCCTCACCCTTCGCCACACGGCCGTTCCTGAAGAGTTGGACACCACCACAACCGGATCTCTTCAGAGGCGGCGGTGAGCGGAGGCCGCCAAGTGGCCTCCGCCGGGGGAAGCCGGCAAAGCCGACCGTGGTGGAGGCGGCCGGGGCGGGGCGCTTGCGGACGCCTCGCCCCGGCCTGCCGGGCCCGAGCGCCGTGGGCGCCCCGGCTCGGAGCGCCGGCCCGGACGCTTGCGGACGTCCTGGCCGGCTCCGGACGGGTACGAGCTTGCGGACTCGCCGCCCGGCGGTTGTGAGGAGGCGGCGAGGGCGGCGGTCGGCCACCCCCGCCGTCTCCCTACACGGTCGTGTCTTCCGGCGTCGCCGGGGCCTCGTGTGCGCTCCCGGCGCCGGCCTCGCTGCCGCCACTCTCGAGACCGTCGGCTGTCTGATGGTCCGCCGAGTGCAGCGAACCGCGCTGCCGCAGCTCAGCGAGCACCGCGGCATCGTCGGCGAAGAAGCGCACGCCGGCCGGCGCCAGATCGCCGGTCACGCCGGCGAAGTCGTCGGCCAGCACACCCTCCGCGGCCCAGACCGGCGAGCCGGCGGCCGCGGCCTCCACCGCCGCCGCGATGTTGCGGGCGTTGCCGTGGCTCACGGGTACCGCGGCGACGATCACGAGGTCCGCGCGCTTCATGAGCTCGCGGTTCTCGGCGTCGGCCTCGTCGCCGACCGGTGAGAACGGCGCCTCGACGGCCATGTGAAGGCCCAGGTCGCGCCCGGTCTCCTCGTCGGTGTCGAGCGCGTTGAGCACGCCGGCGGACACGTCGTACCCGGCGTCGACCAGCTCGCGCATGAGGCCGGCGCCGGTGCCGCCGCCGCAGACCACGTGCACGCGGCCGAGGCGGTCGCCGCGCGGCCGCGGCGAGAAGGTGAGATAGGTCCGGCCGGCGTGGTGATGCAGGTAGGCGCGCAGGCCGTACACGGCCTCGACGATCTCGGGCCGCAGCACTTCGTCCGGCGGCCCGTAGGCGGCGACCTCGCCGTCGGACAGCACCAGCAGCTTGTCGAAGTAGTGGATCGCCAGGTTGAGGTCGTGCAGGATGCAGAGCACCGTCAGGCCGTCGGCGTTGAGCTGCTTGAGCAGGTCGAAGAGGCGCAGCTGGTGCGAGACGTCCAGAGCCGAGGCAGGCTCGTCGAGCAGCAGCAGCTGCGCCTGCTGCATCAGCGCCTGGGCGAGCACGACGAGCTGCTTCTCGCCGCCGGAGAGCTCTGTGAAGCGGCGGTCGACCAGCTCGCCGACGCCGAGCCGCTCGAGCGTTGCGGCCGGGTCGCCGCTCACGGCCGTGTCCTTGCCGCGGCAGTACGCTCCCATCTCGACGACCTCGCGCACGGCGAGGTCGAAGTCGAGGTCGAAGTGCTGGGGCACGAGTGCGACCTCGCGCGCCATGTCGCGCCGCTTGTACTTCACCGTCGGCTTGCCGTTGACGAGCACCTCGCCCGAAGCCGGTTTGAGCAGGCCGTCGACGAGGTCTATGAGCGTCGACTTGCCGCTGCCGTTGGGTCCGACGATGCCGACGAACTCGCCGGCCTGCAGGTCGAACGAGATGCGCCGGAGCACGGGCCGCTCGTCGTAGGCGAAGCCCACGTCGCGCACCGAGACGTGCGCCATCAGTCGCTCCGCCTGCGCGCCGTCGTATCCGTGATCCGCACCATCACGCCCTCCGCCCGCGCCGCAAGAGGTACACGAACAGCGGCGCGCCGACGAATGTCGTCACCACGCCGACGGGGATCTCGTTGGGCGCGATGACGGTGCGCGAGAGCAGGTCGGCGATGCCGAGCAGGGCGGCGCCGGCGAGGAGCGAGACCGGGAGCAGGCTGCGGTGGCTGGGGCCGACCACGAGGCGCACGATGTGCGGCACCACGAGGCCCACGAAGCCGATGATGCCGCACACCGACACCGCGATCGCCGTCAGCACGCCGGCCGTGACCAGCAGCAGGCGCTTGGTGCGCTCGACTTCCACGCCGAGCTCGAGCGCGCGCTTCTCGCCCTGCAGCATGATGTCCATCTCGCGCGTGAAGAACAGCGGCACGATCATGAACGGCACCGCCACCAGCGCGATCTCGACCTCTCCCCAGCTTCGTCCGGAGAAGCTGCCCATGAGCCAGTAGACGATGGCGCGCATGTCCTGGTTGCCCTGGATCATGAGCACGGTGACCATGGCACTGGCGAGGTACGAGATCGTCACGCCGGCGAGCAGGAGCACGAAGATGTCGATGCGCCCGCGCCGGCGCGCCGCCATCCACACGATGCCGAGCGTGGCGAGGCCGCCGACGAGCGCAAGCATGGTCGTCCACGGCAGGCCGGACCAGTGCAGGACGATGCCGATGGTGGCGCCCAGGGCCGCGCCGGACGAGACGCCGGTCACGTAGGGGTCGGTGAGCGGGTTGAGGAAGAGATCCTGGAGGATGACGCCGGCCACCGCCAGCTCAGCGCCGACCAGGCAGGCGAGCAGCACGCGCGGCATGCGGATCTGCCAGAAGATCGCGTTGGCCAGATTGCCGGGGACCGGCCCCGAGGTCACGAAGTGCCAGAGCTGGCTGAGTGACAGCGGGGCCGGTCCCAGGACGAGCGAGAGCACGAGGCAGACGAGGAGGAGCGCCGCCGCGAGGGCGATGCCGGGCCATACGCTTGTCCGCCCGAGCCGGGTCATGGCGTGGTGTACGCCTCCGGGTGGATCATCTTGGCGAGCTGCTCCAGGCCCAGCGCCAGGCGCGGGCCGGGACGCGCGATGAGGCTGTCTTCGATCACGTAGACGTGCCCGTCCTTGACCGCGGTGAGGCTGGAGAAGCCCGGGCGGGTGGAGAGGTCCCCGGGCTTGCTCATGGAGCCTGAGTCGGCGATGTACACGGCCGGATCGTCCTTGAGCAGCACCTCGCTGCTGAAGTTGGGGAAGCCCGCGCCGGCGGAGTCACCGAGATTGGTGCCGCCGGCCATACCGACCATATCGCTGATGAAGGTGCCCGTACCGGCGGTCATCAGCGGCTTGCTGTAGATCTCGATGAAGGTGCTCTTCGTGGCGAGAGAGCCGACCTTGGCCTGCACGTCGGCCTGCGCCTGCTTCATCGAGGCGACGACCTTCTGTGCCTGAGTCGAGGTGCCGGCGAGCTTGCCGACGTTGGCGATGTCGGTCATCACGCCCGCGTAGGTGGTCGGGTCGATGACGTAGACGTTCATGCCGAGCTTCACGAGCTTCGCGCGCAGAGGCGCCTGCACGCCGCCGGTGATCAGCACGAGGTCGGGGTTGAACGAAGCGATCTTCTCGACGCTCGGGTTGGAGAAGTCGCCGGCCTTGGGCAGGCTCTTGGCGGCGGCGGGGTAGTCGTCGTAGGTCGTGCCGGCCACCATCTTGCTGCCTGCGCCGACGGCGAAAGCGATCTCGGTGTTCGCCGGGGCGAGGCTGACGATACGCGTGGCCGGCTGCTGGAGCGTGACGGTGTTGCCGGCGCTGTCGGTGACGGCGATGGGGCCGGCGGCGGTTGATGCGGACGGCGAGGAACTCGAGCTGGTGCTCGAGCCGCAGGCCGTGAGGCCGACGGCGGCGAGAGCGATCGCGGCGAGGATGATGCCGGCGGCGAAGCCGCGGCGCGGTCGGGTGGTGCTCATCTGTCTTCGTGCTCCCTTCGTGACTCTGAATGTGAGAACGCGAGGGTCCAGTGGCCGTCGCGCGAGACGTGGCCGTCCCAGGCGAGCGGCACGGGCCTTGTGAACAACGGCGCTTCGGTGACCATGGTGTGGTACTCGCCCTCCTCGCCGCAGGCGTCGGCGCCGGCCGCTTCGAGCTCGGCGACGAGGCCGGCCGTGAGTTCGCGGCCGAGGAAGGACGCGTCGAGCCTGGAGGCGTCGACGGCGACCACGGTCGCGCGGACGCCGCTCGCCAGAAGCTCGTCGATGAGGCTGCGGCGAGCCTCCTGCCAGAGCGGCAGGTGGCAGCTCAGGCCGGCGGCCGCGCAGACACCCTCGACCCAGTCGCGGTGCGCCTGCAGGTCGATGTCGCCGAACACGCCGGCCTCGATGCCCTGCGCACGCAGTTCGTGCAGTACGGAGACGTAGGTCGCCTCGTAGTCGCCCCACGTGGTGGCGCGCGTGATCAGCGGGATGCCCAGCGCCGCGGCCTGCTCCTCAAGGAGCTCGAGCGGCAGGCCGTGACCGCGGCTCGAACGGCCGTCCTCGTGCAGCATGCACAGCAGCGCGGCCGGCACACCGCGCTGCAGCGTCGCACGCTGCAGGGCGAGGTACGCATCCTTGCCGCCGCTCCACGAACAGAACAAGCGGCGGCCGGCGAGCGATGGGGCGCCGGTCGGCCTGGCACCGTCGACCGACACGGCGACGCGGCGGGGCGCATCACTCGTCACGGTCGCCGTCCTTGGCCGCCCGGCAGGCCGGGCAGACGCCGTAGACCTCGAGGTGGTGGCCGTAGATGGCGAAGCCGGTCTCGGCCGCCAGCTTGGCCTCGAGCTCGGCGACGTCGCCGTCGCCGTCGAAGCGGACGACCTTGCGGCAGCCGCCGCAGATCAGCGGGTGGCTGTGGCCGATGGGCGGTGCGGTGTAGCAGATGTCGCCGCGCCGGTCCTGGACGCGGGCCAGCAGGCCAAGGTCGGAGAGCAGCGTGACGGTGCGATACACGGTCGCCTGGCCGACGCCGTCGCCGCGCAGGGCGTCGGCGGCCTCGGTGATGGTCGCGGCGCGGTCGCCGGCGGCGAAGAACTCCCAGATCAGGCGGCGCTGACGGGTGAACGGGATGCCCTTCTCGCGAAAGACGGCCTCGATGTCGTGCGTCGGCGGCGGATCGGTCAAGAGTGCTGCTCCCCAGGCTCCGGTTGAGAACTGTTCTCAACACGCATGAGAAAAGCTATCAATCCGGGCGTGGGGCGTCAAGTGCTGCGCGACGCGTGGACGACCGTGCCGCGGCGGAGCGGCGGGAAGCTACGCGAGCAGCCGTCGCACTTCGGCTGCGAGCGCGACGCCGAGCTTCACGTGCTCTCCCGCCTCGAGGTGCCAGCCGTCGAGCGGGCTCGTGACGACGACCCGGCCGGCGTCGAACCACGGGAAGCCGGCCGTGGCGGCGACGCGCGCGAACTCCTGCGGCAGCGCGCGCGACTTCTCCTCGGCGCCCTCCCACAGCGCCGCGTCCTCGTCCCGGCCGAAGGGCCCGACCGGCGGCGGGCAGACGAGAAGGACCTGCGGCCCGCCGCCCTCCGGGCCGGCCTCGCTGCGGCGCACCAGGTGCGCGAGCGTGCCGGCCCCGTCCGCGGCGGCCGGCGCCGTGACCCAGCTGTAGCTGATGTCGTTCGTCCCCAACTGCAGGATCACGAGGTCGAGCGGCGCGTGCGATTCGAGGGCGGGAGCGAGCAGCTCCAGACCGCTACGGTGCGGTGAGAGCGGGTCATCGATCACCGTGGTCCGGCCCCCAAGGCCCTCCTCGACGACGTGCGTCCCGGCGCCGAGCTCCCGCTGCAGTACGGACGGCCAGCGCACGCCCCACGGGAAGCGGCGGGCGGCGTCGGCCGGGTCCGTCCCCCACGTGTTCGAGTCACCGAAGCAGAGGACCGATCTGATGGCCGGCGCTCCGGCCAGCGCTCCCGCCGGCGCCGGCGGGTGGCCCTCACGCGCCGGCGAGAAGTCCTCGCGCACCGGTAGGTAATCCTCGCGCACCGGCGAGAAGACCTCGACGGCGACCGTGTCCAGGAGCACGTCGGCGCCGTGCGCGGTCCCGCCCGGGATGCACCAGCCGTCGCCCGGCCCCACGTCGAAGGTCTCGCCGCCGATCGTCATCCGCAGACCGCCGGCGACCAGGTAGCCCGTCTGCTCGTGGGGGTGCTCGTGCATGGGCAGCGCGTGCCCGGCGTCGAGGCGGAACTCGGTCAGCAGCGTCGCCTCGCCGTGGCAGAGCGTCTTGCGACGGATGCCGGGAGCTGCCGGTTCGTAGCCTTCCGGGCCGGACCTGCGGAACACGACGCCCTACCCAGCCATCCTCGGCGGGACCGCGACCTCGGCCTCGCTGGTGCGGATGGCCTGAAGGATCGCCTCGGCGACGACCTTCGGGTCCTCCGGCACGAAGTGCCCGCCGCCGCGGATCTCGCCGGCGCGCAGCGTCTGGTGGAACTCCGTCGCCGTCACGCTCGGGAGCACCAGCGACACCGCGATGCCGTCGCCCGCCCACTCGGCGCGCGCGGTCGCCGACAGCTGGTTGAGCGCGCACTTGGTAGCCGAGTACGGGCCGATGCCCGGGATGACCATGCGTGTGGTGTTGGAACTCACGTTGACGATGGTCCCTCCACAGGGGGCGTCTTGTCGAACCACGGTTGCGCGCGCTCGAGCTGGCCGGCGAGGCGGAACAGCGTCGCCTCATCGCCGAAGCGCCCGACGAAGTGCATGCCCACCGGCAGGCCGCCGGCCGTCCAGTGGAGCGGCACCGACATCGCCGGCTGCCCCGTCACGTTGAAGACCGGCGTGTACGGCATGAACGCGAACGTCTTGTCGGCCAGCGGCTTGATCACGCCGAGCGCCTTCAGCAGCCAGCCGGCGTTGAGTCGGCTGACGATCTCCACCTGGCGGCGCTCCGCAGCCGTGGGCTGCAGCGAGCCTGTGAGCACCGGCGGGCTGGCGAGTGTAGGCGTCAGGACGACGTCGTAGCCCTCGAAGAAGCGGCCGATGCGCAGTGAGGCCGCTTGCAGATAGCTCAGCGCCGCGGCGAACTCGCCCGCGCTGAAGGCCCGGCCCAGCATCGCCAGCGCCCTCGTGCCGATCTCGAAGTCGCCGAGCGACAACTTGCGGCCTGTCTGCCTCGCGGCCAGCGCGATCGTGTCGCTCGTCTCCGCCGCGATCACTTTGAGGTAGGCGACGGAGAACGCCTCCCTGTCCACCGGAGTCGAGGCCTCGACGAGCTCGTGGCCGAGCCCCTCGAGCAGCTGGACGGTCTCCCGCATCCCGCGCTCGCATTCGGCGTCGACGTCGTGACCAAGAAGGGGGAGCGACGAGAAGGCGATGCGCAGCTTGCCGGGCTCGGTCGTCACTTCCTCCAGGTAGGGCCGTTCCCGCGGCGGCGCCCAGTAGGGCGCGCCGACCTCGGGTCCGGCGACGGCGTCGAGCATCGCCGCGCTGTCGCGCACCGAGCGCGTGAGCACGTGCTCCTGGACGTAGCCGCGCCAGTTCTCGCCGACGTCCGGCCCGGCGGGAGTGCGGCCGCGGGTCGGCTTGAGGCCGAAGACGCCGCAGCACGAGGCCGGGATGCGGATGGAGCCGCCGCCGTCTCCGCCGGCCGCCAGCGGCGTCATGCCAGCGGCCACGGCGGCGGCCGACCCGCCGCTCGAGCCGCCGACGGTCCGCGCGAGGTCCCAGGGGTTGTTGGTCGGGCCGAAGGCCTGCGGCTCCGTGTACGGCAGCAGGCCGAACTCGGGCGTGTTGGTCTT
>Ga0118677_10015801_pt1 | contig 10442 bp, 7 predicted proteins | sample AliMusrvi5mmetaG_FD_86154 | JGI IMG/M metagenome (GOLD analysis project Ga0118677, IMG submission 86154)
GTCCTGTCCGATCACGATCATCTCAACAGCAACGGGGACCGCCTCGACAATGCCGCGGCCATCATCCGCCAGGACCGCGCCAATTTCCACAAACTCGGCAAACGCGATCCCGGCGATGAAAGCGACAAGTTTTTCGCCAGTGCCGACAATCGCGACATTTTGGAACAACTCCTCAAGCGCGGAGCCTCGAATCCGGCCGCATTACGCATGATCGTCAGCGGCACTCCCACCGTCACCGTCAGCATCTATGAGAACGATGCCGGGCGCGTTTATGTCAACGTTGTCGTCAATGGAGGCGGCAATGACGGTGCTGACAGCGGAAAAGTCGGAGGGGACGTCCTGCTGGAATCCTACTCGGCAGTGCTATCCGAACGCGACCACCTCAACAGCGATGGCGAACGATTGGACAACGCCGCGGCCATCATCCGCCAGGACCGCGCCAATTTCCACAAGCTCGGCAAACGCGATTCCGGCGATGAAAGCGACAAGTTTTTCGCCAGTGCCGCCAACCGCGACATTTTGGAACAACTCCTCAAGCGCGGCCACTCCAACCCGGCCACCCTGCGCACCATCATCAACGGTACGCCCACCATCACCGTGAGCATCTATCGCACCGCCGCGGGTGCCAATTACGTCAACGTGGTGGTGCGCGAATGAAACCGGCATTCTTGTTTTCGCTGGCGCTCGGCGCGTCCGCCATCGCCGGTCAGCATGTCGTGGTGATCGACCCCGGGCACGGTGGCGGTGGCGACTCGGGGTCCCAGTCCGCCCGCACGCTGTCCGCCTCTAACAACGCCACCTCGCCCGGCGGCCTGCATGAAAAGGACCTTACCCTCGAACTCTCGCTGGAAATCAGGAAACAGTTGGAAGCGCTGGCACCCGCGCACAGCGGCACCCGCATTGATTGTGTCATGACCCGGGGCAACGACAGCAACCCGGACTTCGCCAAGCGGGCTGCGCTCTGCGCCGCCGGCAAGAATCCGCCCGCGGCCATCTTCAGCATCCACTTTAACGCTTCGGAAAAGCACGACGCGCTTGGCTCGCTGACCGTCGTCCATAACAAGGGCGTCAACACGAACTATCAGCGCGACCAGGCATTCGCCACCGGCCTGACACGCGCCACCCATACCGCAGTGGCTGGATTTTTGCCGGCCTCGAAAGCACGCGATCCGATTTCGGACGCCCACCTGCACCATGGTGCCGGGTCGAACTTTTTCTATCAACTTGGCCTCCATGCCGCGCTCAAGCAAGTTCCGAAGTGTTTTCTTGAGGTGGAGTTCATTGATCGCCGGGATGTCGAGCAGAGGCTGTTGCAGCACCGCAAAGAGGCGTTTCCCGCCATCGCCCGCGCCATCGCCGCCTACCTCTACGAGTATTGCGGGCAACTTGGGCAGTGAACACCGCATTGGGATATCTGAGCCGCCTCGCAGCAAAACGCCGGCAATCTCCTTCAACCCGCATTAACTCGCCGACGCCTTGTCCATCGGCGCCACCCAGCGCCTGACCGACGAGATGAGCCACGGACTCACGACCGACAAGTCCGGCCAGCATTGGGACCTACTGCGTCATCATGGCAGCGAGCTTCCATTGGTAACTGGGGTCGGGCCTGGCGATGTAGCGATCGAGCGCGGTTTCGGTGGCACCTTTGCGGGCGAAATCGGCGGCGCAGAGGGTGCGGGACGGCAGGCCGAGATAGGCATAGCCGGCTCTATTCCTTTTTCCATCCCGGCGGTGGCGGGGTGAAGGCTCCTCCCGAGCCGACTCCTTGGTAATCGGGTTCAAGGGTGGGATGTAAGCCGTAGCTGAAACTCAGGTGTCGCACCGAACCGGAGCGGATGAATTGCGTTGTCCGCACATGGTCGGACAACTCATCGCCATAGCCGGTGCCGGTGTCTCCCCCCGCATGAAGGGCGCTTCTTCCGGCTGCCTTCTCCCCCGCTGTATCTAACTGAGGCGTGATGACGGGTGGGCCGGTTTGCTCCCGGATCGTCCAAACCCGGATTTCCCCGATGTGATCTCTCCGTCCGGTCTGTCCGGCATAGCTATCGTCCCTGTGGGTAAACGTGAATGCCGCCACCCGGTCGAGGCCCCGGCGCCATCCCCGGATGCGGGTGGTTTCTCCCGGATTGATCACGTAACCGCCGGATTGCTCGGAGGCGCGGCTCCCGTCGATGACGGAAAGACCGTCCACCCCGATGACGAACAGGATACGGTCATGCCGCTCGTGATTTGAGATCCGGATCTCGTATTCGATTCCCCACTGCGGCACGGCCACGAACGCCGCGCCACCGCGTGTCGCTTGCTGCGGCAGCGGACGCCCGGCCACGAGGAATTCGACGCTCACATCCGGGGGATCTTGCCGCCAACGGTCGGGCGGGTCGCTGAACGCATTCCCCTGGATCATGAGAAAGAGAGCGAGGGAAGCAAATACGCTCTTCGGTGGTGTCATGGCATGGTTCTCCTTTCCGCAATCTTCAGCATACACGCATCCCCCCGGATCTCAAGGGAATCCTTTGTAACAAACTCAGGGCTTGTTCACCGGCGATCTCGAAGGGAGAGCATCGGGGCCGGCCCCAACAAATACCTGGCCAAAATCGCCAGCAAGATGCGCAAGCCCGACGGGCTGTTCATCATCGAGCACCGCGACCTGCCCGGCGTCCTGAACGCCATGGATCTCCGGGACCTCACGGGCATTGGCTGCAGCAGCGGTGAGAAGCCCTCAGTCGCATCAGCCGTTCGAGGCTTGCCTTGACTGTCAAACACGCCATGATCCGCCCCGCATGAAAACGCTGGCATTATTCCTTGGTGCCGTCTTAACGGCGGGTACCGGTTCGAGGCCGAAATGCCCGGCAAGCCCCGCCAGTTCGTTCATCCCGCAATGGACGTGCACTACAACAACAAACCGTCGATGATTTCCGAGATCGCCTGGTGTCGGCCCAACCGTTTCCGCAGCGAAGCGCCGCTCTACCTCGCCGCGTACGGCAAAGGTTTTCTCGTCATCAACGCCGCACGCGCCCAAGGCGTCAGCGGCCAGTTGAAAACCGCCGGCCCGGTTCATACGAAAGATCTCGCCATTGCTTCCGACATGGAAATCGGTCACATCATCGCCGTGTCGCTCGACAACCAACCATTAGCCACATCCGGCAGGATTCTCCTTCAAATCATGTCCGAGGAAAAAGCCACCGGCTTTCGCACCGAACCGGCCACCGCCACCATCAAACGCATCACCGACATTGGCCGCGACCCGTGGCAGGTGAAAGAACTAACCGGCACCGTGCGCTTTAACCGACCGATGAAAATCACCGCGCTCGACACTCACCGCGATTACCGGTTTGCCGTCCTTGACCACCAGCGTCGGTGTCAGTGTGATCGCGGGTCTTTTGCCGGGTTTCACAACGTTGGGGTGTTTCTCGTTGTCCGGACCCGATCTGAAACTAATCAGCCGACAACCGAGCCGAATCCCCGTATCCCCGATTTCCCCTTTATCGCCCCAGCCGCTCGGAGTGGCCACCACCACATTGCCCCAGCGGTCGGCGACGATGCATGTCGTCGTATCCTGATTAGGTCCGGGGTTGCCTATATCGTGCCTCACCTTGGTCTTCACCCGGGAAATCGAATCCTGCGGCTTCAAGCTGGTGGAAGAACCCGGGGAACTGAAGACAACGCTGAAAGAGAACTACTGCGTCATCTTCCGGAAGGTGGAGGGGCGATGAAACATTTCCTCCACCTATATGACAGAGGCGATACTGACCAGGGACCGGCACCAGTGTTGGTGCTGGATGTTGTATGCCTTTTCAAAGGCCGCTGCGGCAGCTTCGCCGGCCGGATCTGTCTTAGGCCAGTTGTCCTATTCCTCAATCCAGCACGACCACACGGTAGAAATGGCGGGGAACGGCATAGGCTCCAACGTGAGTTATTTGGAGCGTGGCACCGGTGCCGGGAATATTGTCGGCCAGAGTTAGCCAATCCGCTAGGTTGTCGCTGTGTTCCACACGGTAATGATGGCCGGCGGCCGTGGCAAAGCCAATGACCTCGTCCATCCCGGATCGAGCGGCAGTCGGCGTGAGCGTGACTTGGATGACCACCGCATCGTAGGCCACGGCATGCGTGCCATCGGCTGCGCTGAGCATCAGGGTGTAGGTGCCGGGGATGGCGAAGGTGGCGGTTGTGCCAGCCTGGGTTGCATCGCCGAAGACCACGGGCGCTGGTCCCGAGTACAGTTTCCAGCCCACGGTGAGGGGACTGGTGCCCGTGACGCTGCCCTGAAGCCGGGCCACACTGCCCGCGGGCACCCATTGGTCGGCACCCGCGTTAGCGGTAGGAGCGCCCGGCGCGCGCGGGCCGTCGGTGGCTCCCGTGCTTTGCACGATCTCGAAACCGCTGATCGGCACGCTGTTGAGGATGAGGCTGAACTTCGCGCCGTTCGATGCCTGCCACGCGCTGACCGCCAGCTTGGCCTGCCATGTTTCCCAGATATAGCCCGCGCCGGGCTTGACGATGATCGCATGGCGGTCGCCACCGATGTTGGTGCTGTCCTGCTGCCACTGGGCCAGCGTGAGACTGCCGGTCCCGACAGGCCAGGATTCGACCGGGAGGTTGGCGGGTATCGGGTAAAGACCTGTTGGAGAAGTGCCACCGTCGAGATCGGACTCGTCGGGATAATCGAGGAACCGGATGGGCTGCGTCGGCTGCGAGGCCGGCACTCATGCGCCCAGAGATGATGATTGTTCAGCGTAGTTTTCCTGCCGGTTGGGAAAAAAAACCAAAACTCACTATGGATAATGCTGGCGTGGAGAGCCTGATCGCCAGAGCTGCGGCCAGACCGTTGCGCAAAACAATGTCCGTGGAATATTCTGGTTTGCGGTCTGTCACTTTACAGGGACGGGGGTGCAAAAGGATCAAAGCGCAGCCTACAAACTGTTCTTACGGGCTGCCAAACATGGTGATCCCGAAGCCATGGAATTCGTAGGAGTTTGCCATATCGAGGGAATGGGGGTTGTCCAAAACCACGCTGAGGCAATCATTTGGCTGCAACGTTCAGTCGACAACGGCCACATGCACAGCTTCGAGCTTATGGGTTGTTTATTCGAAAATCGAAAAAGTGCCCTTCAGAACCACGTGAAAGCTCACATGTGCTATAATCTGGCGTCAGCGGCTGGGTATCAAAGCGCCGCGGTGCGCCGAGACAAACTGTCTGGAATGACAACGGCGCAAATCGCCAGAGTCCGGCAACTGAGTTCAGCGTGGAAGCCAGGGATGGATATCGCCAGAATGTGAGCCACGGCACGCCCGTCATTGTCATGCACGTAGCAGTGCCGGAGGTTCCGACCGGACCCGCCGGCATTTCCAAACCCAGGAAGCTCACCCGAACACATCCCGCAGCCAAAACGGTCTGCCAAACGGTCTTGCGCCTGGCGTCCGACACGTTAGTAACTCTGGTTGATACTAGTGCTGTCATCAGGCATGCGCTCCTGTCAGGTCTGCCGAGATGGCGTCCCGATGCGTTGGGTGGATGGTCAGCCGAATCCTCGATCCGGTTTGACCTGGACGGCCTGCTGGTCGGCAGTCCCGCGACATAATCACGAGCGGCTTCCCGCGTGGCGTGCCACGAGCGAACGCGCTTGCCCTCAGGGTTGAGTCCTGCTGGAATGGTCACGCGCCAACGACTGCGGCTTTTGTCATAAACAGGCGGTTGGACGGTTTTGCGTGGCATGGCGGTCGAAGAGGGTGTGCCCAAATGTGGCGCTTGGCAAGATGCTGCGATGCCGGGTTCGTTATTTCACGGATGGCGCGGTGATCGGGAGCCGGGGGTTTGTGGACGAGGTGTTCCGCTTGTGCCGTGACCGGTTCGGGCCGCAGCGCAAGGATGGGGCGCGGAAGTGGCGGGGCAGCGGATCGGCGGCAGCGGGCACGCTGTGGAGTGTCAGGGATCTGAAGAAGGGGATCCGCTCGACGGCGATTCCGTTGATTTCATGAGCTGGAAAGGGAGATGAGCGAGTCATTGTTCCGCATGCAGATTCCTGACCAGAAAATCCGCGCGCCGCCAATTGCCGTAGGGAGTCTCCGCCGAGCCGTGGTCGGAGTTCATGACGGTCAGCAATTCGTAGTACTTGCCGGCCTTCTGCAGGGCGGTCACCACCTGGGCGGTCGATGCCGGGTCCACGTTGTGGTCGCACTCGCCAACCACCAGCAATAACTTTCCTGTTAGCTTCGCGGCATGGGTGACGTTGGAATTGCGGGCATAACTTTCACCGACCGGCCAGCCCATCCACGCCTCGTTCCACCAGATCTTGTCCATCCGGTTGTCATGGCAGCCGCAATCGGCCACACCAACCTGATAGAAATCCCCGTGATGGAGCAGTCCGGCAAGGGTGCTTTGTCCGCCCGCGCTGCCGCCATAAATGCCCACTCTTGATAGATCCATCCATGGCCGGGTCGCCGCCGCCGCCTTGATCCACGGGATACGGTCGGGAAAACCTGAATCCGCCAGGTTTTTCCAACAGACATCGTGGAACGCCTTGCTCCGCCAGTTGGTGCCCATGCCATCGATGCTCACCACGATGAACCCGAGTTCGGCCATCGCGTTTTTGTGCGACCACGCGCCATAGTTCTTGGGCACGAAGTGGTCCTGCGACCCGGCATAAATATCCTCAAGCACCGGATATTTCTTCGCCGGATCGAATCGGGTCGGTCGGATGATGATGCCATAAATGTCGGTCAGGCCGTCGCGGCCCTTGGCGCTGAACCGCTCCGGACGGCTCCAGCCGGTTTGGCGCAACGCGGAGTCATCGGCCCGTTCGAGTTCGGTGATCGGCTTGCCGTTGTCCGCCCGCCGGACTTCCACCACCTGCGGCTGATCGACCCGCGACCACTTGTCGATGATCCAATCATGGTCCGGGGAAAACTCGATGCCGTGATTGCCGTCGCCCGCAGTGAGGCGGGTGGTCGCGCCGCTGTCGATGTTCACCCTGATGAAATGCTGGTGGTAGGGATCCTGACCTTCCACCCCGACGATTTTCAGCAGGAGTTGCCGTTTCTCCTCATCCACAGCGATCACTTCGCGCACGTTCCAATCGCCCTTAGTCACTTGGCATTTGATTTTCCCCGCAATCCCGTCTATCAGATAGATGTGGTTGTGTCCATCGCGTTCGGAGGCCCACAGGAGTTCGCGGGTGGCGGGCAGGCGGTGCAGATAGAGTTTCGATGAATAATCGATGAAGGTTTTGCTGGTTTCCTCCAGCACCGTGCGGACGGCACCCGAGTCCGCGCGGATTGCGATGATGCGCATGACCTGATGGCCGCGCTGGTTATAGACGAAGGAAAACTCCGTTGAATCCGGGCTCCACACCGCATCGGTGATTTCCCACGGATTGCTGAACAACGCGTCCGCGACCGGCAGTTCCTTGTGGCCCGCTATGTCGAACAGATGCGGCTTGGGTTGTTTGATATCGTCGCCGGGCTTCGCGTAATCCAGCGTCAGGAGCTTTGGCTGAAGCTGGTCCGGCGGCGACGACTGCACGATGTGGATCTGCCGAACTGAGACCTCCTTGGCCCGCCAGGCGATGAGCCTCATCGAATCCGGCGACCACTGGAGCGGCCCGCAGAAGTCGTCTTTTTCCGTGCCGTCCTTGGTCAGGAAAACCGCTGTGCCACCCGCCACGGGTTCGATGGCCAGGTTGTGGTTGCGGATCACCGCGCGCCATTGGCCGTCGGGAGATTTGTCGTTGTCCTGTCTTTTGGGCCGGGGAGCGGGTTCCACCCTACCGGTGACGCGGGCGACCGACGGAGTGTCTTTTGCCACCACTCCCGCGAGGTCTGTGCCGGCGGCATCGGTGAGGATCCAGACATGGCCGGCATAGGTTCCCTGGGTGACGGCCCCGCCGGGAGCGACCTTGCCGTAGGATTTTCGCTGTCTGCCGCCCGCCAGCCAGAACATTTCGATTTCGCCGCCGGTGCCGTTTTCAATCGTGAGCTGGGTGGCTCCGCCGTTGCCACTGCGAACACGCGCCGCGTCCCGGGGGGCCAACAATCCGGCGTCCTGCGGCGGCACCTCGTCCGGGGTGAGTTGTTTTTTAGTGTCATCGAAGCGCCAGCCCTTGCCGAATGCCCTGAATCGGATGGTTCCGGGTTCCGCCGTGGGGTCGAGATCATCCACCGGCAAGGCGTCCGCCCGCACATTCTTTCCCGCCGCCTTGGCCAGTGCCAGCGCCAGCGCCTCGTGATCGAAGGCCGGAGATTTGGCACCGGATGTCAGATCCACCTGGAAATACCGGTGCTCTTTGCGGCCGGTGTTCACCCGATAGACGAGCCGCGTGCCATCCTTCGACCAGAACGGCCGGACGTCGTTGCGCACGACCAACGCGGACGCCTCGCGCCCGCAACGCTCGGCCTTTTCCATCGCCGGCCGCACATCCTGTGACAAGGCCACCGCTGCGGAGAAAACCGGAAATAACAATGTTGCGGCGATGAATCTCATAAGCGAAAGAAAACTCGCAGAAACCCCGGATTCTTTCAGCTGAGGTTGGGTTCAAGCCGGTTTCAGCACAATCGCAGACAAGGTCTTCGTAGGACGCAGAAGCCGACGCTCAGGTGGGGCAAGGCGAATATGGATTTTTCGTTAGAAAATCCACCCTGGCGAACATGGCGACTTGGCGGTGAATCCCCATGTTCCGCAGGAGAATGGTTTCCCCGGCACCCGTCATCCCGCGCGTCGGGCCAGTGGCACTGCCTGGATCGGAACCGGTTCCGCGAATCGGGTAGGTTGTTCGTGCAAGCCGACCTTCCAGTGATGGATTCTCAATTCATATCGTTGCGCGAGCGCATCGAGTTGATCCAGCAGATCCGTGGGTGGGTTCTGGATGGCGAGGATGATGCCCTTGAGACCGCTTTCCTTCACCAGTTTCGGCACGACGGACAGGCCGCCTAGAATCTTCAATGACCGCAAACGGCGACCGTGCAGCACGCGCATGTCATCGACATATCCCAGCACACGCATGCCGGGATAGAAATCATGGGCACTGGATTTCAGGTGATTGAGGAGCAGTGTGCCCAAGTCCCCCGAGCCGAGGATAACGACCGGTCCGTAGTCGCCGCTCACTTCTTGTTTCCGGTTGCGGTTGCGGAAACGCGAGTCCATGCCGAATTCGCGGAGCAGGTCGAGCGCCACCCGCGGCAGACACACCCCGGCACAGGCAATGACATAACTGATCACCGCCAAGCGCAGGACCTGCCATTCCAGGGCGGTGTACATCAGGGTAGTAAGGGTGAAACTGGCCATGGCAGCCAGGAACAGTCCTATTTGGAGTGCGATGAGATCCCTCATGGTGGCCCTGACCCACAAGCGCTGGTGAACACGCAGGGCCATCAGGGCGAGGCTGCCGAGGACAACGAACACCACGATGAAAGGCACCATGGGTTGCACGCTGGCCCCCCGCGTCAGGCAATTGGTTTCAATGATGACCGCCACGGCCGCGGCACCGGCCAGCACCAGCAGGTCGTATGCCATCATCATGGCCGTGGTCCGCCGCCGGTGGCGGCTCGGCAGTTTGATCGCGAGGTGGACGACGTTACCGGTGTGTTGGAATTCCACCCACGCCAGATTTCTCACGCCCACCATGGCGACTATCAGGAAACCGACCAGTGAAAACGCGAACATGCGGCCGCCGAACAGCATTGGCAAAAACGCCAGGGTGGTCAGCAGGATGGAGATGCCATGCAGGGCCAAGGCCACCTTGCGCTGCGAGCCATTGGCGTTGAGCAAGCGGTGATGCAGATGATCCTGGTCGGCGATGAAGATGCCCCCTTGGATCTTGTCGCCGCGCAACTGTTGGTGAAACCGCCGCATGCCGCGCCGCCAGATTGCCAGCAGCACGTCCAACAACGGCACGCCCGCCACCGCGATGGGTAACAGGATCACGCCGATAACCGCTTTGCGGCCCACCGCATCGGTTGCCGCCGTGGCCAGGAAAAAACCCATCAGCATGGAGCCCGCGTCGCCCAGGAACATTCTGGCAGGAGTGATGTTGTATTTCAGGAAACCGAGGATCGCGGCACCCATCACCAACAGCAACAGCGCGGAATCCGTCCGACCGTTGGCGAAAGCCATGGCCGCCATGGCCACGGTCGAGATGGCGGCCAAGCCGCCGCACAGCCCGTCGAGGCCGTCGATCAGGTTGAAAGCATTGATCAACACCACTACCCACACGACAAACACCACAAAATCGCAACCCCACGACCAACCCGGAGGAAACAATCCCAGGCGGATCGGATACAGCAGAAACATGAGTGCGGGTGCCGCGCAATGGGCTGTGAGCTTCACCCACGGCGACAAGCCCGCGCGATCATCCAGGAAGCCGGCCACCATCAGCACCGCCGAGCCTGCGGCGATCGCACCCAGCCAGGCCCACGACAACTGGCCATGGTTTTTCAACAGACCCGATGCC
>Ga0118677_10015802_pt1 | contig 10442 bp, 9 predicted proteins | sample AliMusrvi5mmetaG_FD_86154 | JGI IMG/M metagenome (GOLD analysis project Ga0118677, IMG submission 86154)
CAATCTTCAAAATCGTTCCCAATAAAAAAGGGTTTAGCCCTTAGAAATATCTAAGAGCTAAACCCTAATTATAAATCAAGTGCTAAGTGAAGCCGCGATTAAGCCGCTTTAATAGCACTCGCTTCTTTAGCTAACTTGGTGATATGCGCCCAATCGCCACGCGCAACTGCATCAGCCGGCGTCAACCAAGTGCCGCCACAAACCACTACATTAGGTAAAGCTAAAAATTGTGGTGCTGAATCTACGGTTACACCGCCAGTAGGACAGAATTTAACATCACCAAAAGGGCCAGAAAAACCTTTAAGTAAGTTAATGCCACCCACTGCAACCGCTGGGAATAACTTCAAGAAGTAATAATCGTCAGCATTTGCCATCATGATTTCAGAGCCTGTAGAAACACCTGGTAATAATGGCAAACCAATCTTGCGGGTAAACAAACCCAGCTCACTAGTGTAACCTGGGCTCACAGCAAACTGACAACCTGCATCTTTAGAAGCTTGTGCATCTTTCAGATTACGCACAGTACCTGAGCCCATAATGGCTTCTGGCAAAGCCTTAGCAATCGCTTCCATACCAGCCAATGCACATGAAGTACGTAAGGTTATCTCTAAAACGCGAATACCACCTTCAAGCAAAGCTGCTGCCATAGGCACAGCGTCTTCAACGCGATTAATAACGATGACTGGAATGACTGGGCCATAGTTGGCTAAATCTAATGTGTTCATGTTTCTACCTAAGTTAAAATTAATTGATGATTGACTGTGATTGAGCTACTCAGACAATACTGAGCATACTCGGCATAAATTATATTTTTAAACGACTATAGCCAGGTTATTGCACCCTCTTCTGCTGACAATACATTGCGTCGCATTCCACCAAATAACTCGCGACCAAAGCCGTGTGCATTCTGATGACGCTTAGTATCTGACAACTCTGCTACTGCACGCTCCGCCCATTCATCCTCATCTACAAGCACGTTGACCATACCCACAGTTGCATTTAAACGAATAATATCGCCAGTACGTACTTTAGCTAACGGACCGCCGGCAGAAGCTTCTGGGCTTAAGTGAATAGCCGCTGGAATTTTTCCTGAAGCACCGCTCATGCGTCCATCTGTCACAATCGCCACTCTAAATCCCTTGTTTTGCAACACAGCCAACGGCGGCGTTAGCTTATGTAGCTCAGGCATACCATTAGCTTTAGGACCTTGAAAACGAACCACCGCAATAAAATCACGCTCCAACTCGCCACGGTCAAATGCTGCCAAAAGCTCTTCTTGGGCATCAAATACAATGGCTGGCGCCTCAATAATGTGGCGATCTTCAGGCACCGCAGAAATCTTAATCACACTGCGGCCTAGATTACCTTTTAGTAAACGCAAGCCACCTGATTCGTTAAATGGAGATGCTGCGGTTCGCACGATAGTTTCATCGATGCTTTCTTTCGGGAGGTCTTTCCACACCAACTTTTCATTTTCTCTCGTTGGCACTTTTCCATAATCACGCAAACCACCATGCGAAACAGTACATACATCAGCAAACATATAGCCTGCATCAATTAATTCACGAATCACAAAAGCTGGACCGCCAGCAGATTGGAATTCATTTACATCTGCCTTACCGTTGGGATAAACACTTGCTAACAATGGCGTTGTTTTAGCTAAGTGATAAAAGTCAGTCCAATCAATGATAATGCCAGCAGCACGAGCAATGGCTACCCAGTGAATCAAATGATTAGTTGAACCTCCGGTCGCCAACAAGGCCACCATAGCATTCACAATCACATGCTCATCGACCAATCGACCAATTGGTGAAAATTGATCCTTCTTAGTTTTCTCTAGCACCAACTTGACCGCTTCACGCGTCAACAAATCACGCATACCATCATTGGGGTGAATGAAGGCCGCGCCAGGCACATGCAGACCCATGGCCTCCATTAGCATTTGATTACTATTTGCTGTTCCGTAAAACGTACATGTGCCGGCACTATGATAGGCCGCAGACTCTGAAGCCAACAATTCCTCGCGTGTCACTTTACCTTGCGCATATTGCTCGCGCACTTTAGATTTGGACGTATTATCAATACCGGTGCTCATCGGTCCCGCTGGCACAAAAACGCACGGCAAATGGCCAAACTGTAATGCCCCAATCAAAAGCCCCGGCACAATTTTATCGCAGATACCTAACAGCAATGCCGCATCAAATACATCATGCGAAAGGGCTATGGCAGTACTCATAGCAATCGTGTCGCGACTGAACAGGGAAAGCTCCATGCCAGGCTCGCCTTGTGTAATACCATCACACATCGCTGGCACACCGCCAGCTACTTGTACAGTTGCACCGTACTTATGCGCTTCATTGCGGATAATATCAGGGTAATTTACATAAGGCTGATGCGCTGACAACATTTCATTGTAAGCCGTCACAATACCGATATTAGGCGCTTTCTCCACGACTACGCGTAACTTATCGTTTGCTGGCATCGCGGCAAACGCATGCGCCACATTCGCGCAACCTAAACGGTCTGCGCCACGTTGCCTATTCACGATTTCATCTAAACGATGCAAATAAGCCGTTCGGGTTGGCCGGCTCTTCTCAATGATGCGTTCAGTAACTTCTAAATGGGATTGCTTCATGATGCTTGTCGTCGCTTTAATAAAATCTTATGACCCGATTATCCTAAATACAGGTGGTTAGGTCAAATCAATCCGGCTGCAATTGATTGGCTAAACCATTTATCTCGGCTATTATTAATAATTAGATGTTAAATTAATAGAAAATCACAATTCCGATAATCCAAATATTGAATTATTTTGAAATAATATAAAACATAACATCCATAATCTAACGGCCTCATTAATTAGATTTAGGATGTACTTTAGACCAAGAAAAATCTACCTTAGAAAAAACCTGAAAGCTGATGAAAATATAGTGCGCGATTTTTTTAAAAAAAACATATCAGATGCCAGTCTAAATTTGAGCAAAAAATCGCCCCGCGTACTTATTATTCGTCTCGATTACATAGGCGACATGCTTTGCACCACAGCGCTCATGTCTGCAATTAGGCATAAATTCCCAAACTGCTATCTTGCGGTGCTCGCTCAAACCTACAACCGGTCTGTGATTGAAAACAATACTGATATTGATGAAATCTTTCAGTACATATTCAGCCGTCAACTGGAAAGAAATCCTAGGCCTAATAGATTTCTCTCACTTCTAGATCGAGTAAAGCTACTTCTTAAATTACGGCATATGCATTTTGACTATATCATCATTCCTAATGGTGGCAGGTACATGAGTAGCGTTCAGTTTGCGTGGCAGTTAGGCGCAAAAAATGTATGCTCTATTGACGACGATTTCGCGTTCGATGACCGAGTTCCAGAACATGTAGCTAGTCGCACAATGGAACATGAAACCCTAGCTGGATTTCGTGTGGCAAAAAAATTACTTGGGGATATTATTCCACAGGACTATTACCTCCAACTTAACCTTCCGCTAAATTTACATAACCAATTAAGCGACAAGTTTCCTCGTTGCGACAATTTGCCTGTGATGGCATTAAACTTTTCCGCGCGTGTTCCTGAGCGAGTTTGGAGCTTGGGAAAATGGTGTAAGCTTGCCGTAAAACTTGCCGAACAAAATCAAATTGTAATTTTCGGGGCTCCTGATATGTGGAATAGCGTTGAATTTAAATTTGAAGCGGCTTCATCAGGTCTTCTTTCCCTAGCTACCGCTGGTGGCAAAGTAAAATTTTGGCCAACGGAATCATTTCTTGATATGGCTGCAGCTATTGCTGACTGTGATATTTTGGTCAGTACAGATGGGGGGGCTGTCCATGTTGGAGCTGCGCTACGCAAACCTGTTGTAGTTTTATTTGAAAATCGCCCAGAAAAGTATAAGCGCTGGTATCCATGGGGAGTTCAATATGCTGTTGTAGTATCTCAAATAGGCTTAGATGTAGCAGGTATATGCATTGAGGATACGTTTAATGCATGCATGCAAATACAATCACAGAACAAATCAATAGAATCCACTTTATAAACACTTTAAATTATGACTTATTTAGATACCTCCAAAGAAATTAGAAAATTTGCTAGCATTTGTGCGGTGCTCCTCGGCTTTTCGTTACCAATTTCTACTGGTTTAGACAGCGTACTTTTGGTGCTACTTCTAGTAACAACATTAGTTGGCTGGAATATTGAATACCCACGCCTAATAGCCCAAAACCCAGTTGCTAAATCTGCGCTACTGCTATTCTTGGTATTACTTATCGCTTGTTTCTACGGCGTCAACACCCCTACCAACGGATTAAAAGTATTAGCAAAATATGACGACTTAATCCTGATAGCCTTAATGCTTCCTATATTTTCAAGCCCCCAAATGCGACGCTATGGCCAATATGCGTTTGTAACTGCCATGGCTATAACTCTGCTACTTTCCTATCTAATTTGGTTAAATTTTTTTGCAAACACACCTTTTTTTATAGACCGCCTTCCAGATAACCCGGTGGTATTTAAGTTACACATAACACATGGTGTTTTAATGGGTTTTGTTGCGTTCGCATCAGCTGTTTATGCTGTTTATACAAGAAGTAAAATACGCTGGGCGCTGGTAATATTTTCTGTTTTGGCAACCTGCAATGTATTACTCATGACCCAAGGTCGAACAGGTTACATGGTGGTTATAGCGCTTGCAGTTTACTTAGGATTCGCGCTACTTAACTGGCGAAAAGTGATTTTTGGGTTAGGATTACTTATAATTACAACAACATTGATTTACACTACCTCGCCTAAAATTCAATCGAGAATTTCCTTAACTATCCATGAAGCCAAAATCTGGAAGCCCATGCATGGCCACAACGAAGCATCCTCTATAGGCACTCGTATGGATTACTACACCAATACAATCAAAGTTATTCAAAACAATCCAATAATGGGTGTAGGGACAGGTGGGTTTGAGACTGCTTATGCAAAAGAAATTGTGGGAACTAATATGGCGGGCTCCAACAATCCGCATAATCAATTTTTATTATTTTGGGCACAAGCAGGAATTGTTGGATTTAGTGCATTTTTATTTTTACTAACGGTGACATGGCGTGCCGCAAGTAGGTTACCGTCTATTCCAGAAACCATGCTAGCTCGCGGCCTTCTTATTACCATTAGCGCAGGCTGTTTGTTTAACTCACTACTTTTAGATCACACCGAAGGTTTATTTTTCTCATGGTGTTGTGGTTTGTTGTTTGCCGGTCTGCCGAGTAAAAATAGATCCCAATGATTTCAATTGTCATTATTACTAAAAACGAAGCACATGCTATTGCGGATTGTTTGCAATCGGTAGCGTGGGCAGATGAAATTATTGTCGTGGATTCGGGCAGCTCTGATGACACCATTAAGATATGTAAGAAGTTTGGGGCCAAGGTATCCATTACTGACAATTGGCCGGGGTTTGGGGAACAAAAAAATCGTGCTTTAGCTCTGGCTACTAAATCTTGGGTGCTATCATTGGATGCAGACGAGCGAGTCACACCAGAATTGCAAAAAGAAATACTACAAGTAATCAAAGGAAATGCTAAAGCTAGCTATCGCATGCCACGCAGTTCAAGTTACTGCGGACAGTTTATTCGCCACTCTGGCTGGTCGCCAGACTACGTAACAAGGCTATTTAGACGTGACCATGCAAAGTTTAGCAATGATCTTGTCCACGAACGGCTTATAAGTGAAGAGGCAACTCTTACTTTAATCTCCCCATTGCTACATATCAGCTACATCAACCTAGAAGAGGTTTTAGATAAAGTAAACCGCTACTCCACAGCAGGAGCCACCATGTCATTTTCACGTGGGAAAACTGCCACGCTAGGCACAGCCATTAGACATGGAGTATGGGCCTTTATACGTACCTATTTTATTCGCCTAGGATTTTTAGATGGGAAGATGGGTTTTATTCTTGCAGTTTCAAATGCTGAAACCACCTATTATCGTTATTTGAAACTTGCACTTTTAAAGAAAGAAAACGGCAATTAATAATAGCTGCACTGACTATAAGAATTAATCCTTACATTAGTTCGACAACCAATTTAGTTGTGCTCTCTGACTAAAATCAATCCCACTTAAACTTGAATCAAGCACCACTGTATCGCTCCCCTCACGACCTGCAGCACGCCATGTAGGCAGCCGCTTACCATACAAATCAACACGTCCACACAATATATTCTCAGCAGTCGCATCCGGCATAGGCACAATACAGGGTGTAGGTTCACCTAGTACATTTGCCGCCCAATGAGAATAGCCAGAGATTGGCGTTGCCAACATCACCGGCACACAAGCTAGCGCAAACAAATCGGCAACTGGATTAACCTCAGAGCGATGGTCCGCTCCCTTGTAACCATAGGGAGAAGGCGCATCGACTGTAAATACATCAAAATTTTTGCGTAAAGTTGGATAGCTATCAGGATTGCCTGTGCTCGATAATAAAAAACACACATCTGGTTGCCTAGCCACTATTTTAGCCATAACTTTTTCATACCACCAAACGGGGATGGCTGGCCACTCAACACCTTCAACCACATAGCGATCTGGATTTTCTATATGGTAATCGCCGTGACGCACATGTACACCAACGACAGGGCGTTTTAAATACGGTGAAAAACTTTGTTTAATCGCAGCAGCTAGGTGGGGGGCTAGATGAATTTTACGCGCAACTTCCAAATAAATTGGATCCAATAAATCTGAAGGGCCGTCAAGTGAACGTAATACTAAGTTTTTATTTTTCAGGTCTTTAAATTGCTGAGCATCACAGTTGCGCACGCGCGCTGCGCCAAGTTTTTGCCAAAACCCTATCTTGCCAGTTTGAGTTTGATCTACACTAAAACTATCAAGCTCATGCCAATCTAATATAATGGTGTGTCCAAAGGCTTCTTTTAGAGCGAAAGCCAAAGGCAACGTTTCTAGACGGTTGGTTATCCCGACAAATTCATCGATGTAAAGTTTGGGCATTTACTTTTATTCCTGTACGAAGCATTGCGATAGCACGTTATAATCAAAATTTGACCGATTATATACTTAATATGGGTACCACTCACAACTCTACTGGACTGACACTGGCCAAGCGATTCAAGCTTCGCCCTCCCAGCACGATACTTGTGATTATGACTCGGCGCATTGGCGATGTGTTACTAACAACGCCGCTCATAGGCTCACTTAAATCAGCATGGCCAGATTCAAAAATTGATGTCTTAGTGTTAGAAAACACGCGTGATATCTTATCTAGGCACCCTGACATACATCAAATAATTTCCACACCTAATCGCGCATCAAAACTAACTACAACAAAATGGTTAGTGTCTTTATGGCGTCGCTACGATCTTGCTATTTCCGCTTTACCAAGCGACCGTGCAATCCTGTATGCCGGAATCTCTGGAAAATACAGCTTAGGCTTACTAGAAAATAAACCTTCGCAAAAATGGAAAAAAATATTACTTAATGAATGGGTTGCATTTGATGACATTAAAACACATACCGTCAGCATGGCACTTCAACTGGCAAGTCAACTAGGTCTAGACTTGCAATACGCGTTTAAACTGTGTTGGACAGACCATGACAGCAATAAAGTAGACGAGTTACTGCTTAAACATTCGATTGAGCCTAATCAAGCTTATGCGGTATTACATACGTATCCGAAGTTTGCCTATAAAATGTGGCCGCCTCATGCTTGGATAGATTTAATTATCTGGTTAAATCAACAAAATATTCAAGCAGTACTTACAGGATCTGGTGATTCAGATGAAATGCTTTATATCAAAAATTTGATGGCTGACTTGCCTGTAAATGCAATCAACCTAGCTGGAAAATTAAACTTCGCACAAACGACATATTTGTTAAATAAGGCTAGTTTATTTATTGGTCCAGATACAGTAGTTACGCATTTAGCAGCGGCTGTGGGCACACCATCTATAGCACTATTTGGCCCAAGTAACCCAGTAAAATGGGGGCCATGGCCTATTGGTTATCGAGCTAAAACTAGCCCATGGAAAATGGTTGGGCCAACGCAAAGAGTTAATAATGTATTATTAATACAAGGAATGGGAGATTGCGTTCCCTGCCTTAAAGAAGGTTGTAATCGAAACATCAACAGTCATAGTCAATGTCTTGATGAGCTGAGTGCAAGTCGAGTCATTGCCGCTGCTCAAAGTATGCTTTCATAATGCGCATACTAATCATAAAATCCACCTCCTTAGGCGATGTGGTTCACAACCTACCTGTGATTGCTGACATCAAAAGGCGGCATCCAAATGCGGCGGTTGACTGGGTCGTTGAAGAAAGCTTTGTCGACATACTCACCATGCACCCAGGAATTAATCTAATCATTCCTGTAGCCGTCAGGCGCTGGCGTAAAGTCCTATTCTGCAGGGAAACTTGGAGAGAGTTGGCTGCATTTAAGCGACAGTTACAGGCACATACGTATGACATAGTGATTGATACGCAAGGCTTGCTAAAAAGTGCCGTCATTTGTTACCTAAGTCGTAGCGCAAATAAATGTGGCTATGACAAAGTCTCTGCACGTGAGTCCATAGCAAGCTATTTCTATCACCACCGATTTTCGGTGTCTCTCGCCTTACATGCAGTGCAACGCAATCGTGAACTAGTCGCATTGGCGCTTGGGTATACGATAGACTCAAATTTATTAGATTATGGAATTCAATCAAACTCAGCCTTAGTAGAATCCAACTCATTGCCTGCGCGCTACATCATGGCACTGCACGGTACCAGTCGCGACTCTAAATTATGGCCTGTGGCACAATGGATTTTGCTAGGTAGATTATTGGAATCTCAGGGCTTAAGCCTGGTTTTACCATGGGGCAACCAAGTTGAACTGGAACGAGCCAAACAAATCGCCAGTGAAATTAAACTGGCTGTTTTATTACCAAAACTGAGCATTGCTGCTCTAGCAAAAATTATTCAAGGGTCGCAAGCCGTTATTGGTGTTGATACCGGCCTTGCTCATTTAGCAGTAGCGCTGAACAAGCCCGTCATCGCTATCTATACCGATACAGACCCTAGCCTGACTGGGCTATATGGAGCCAATCAACGAGCTTGCAAGAACCTGGGGGGGAAGCAAATAGACACTTCACCACAAGAGGTATTAATGCAACTTAAAACATTTAAAATCTTGCCAAATGAATAAATTTAAAACTTTTCTAAAAAATACAATCACAGTGATGCTTGTGCAAAGCCTGAAGCTACTCCGCTTCATGCCCCTACCCGCCATTCACACCTTGAGCGTTTTCATCGGCATTTTGAACTATGTATTTAATAGCGATCGTCGCGCCCATGCCAAACGCAACCTTATGCAGAGCAGACTGGTTACGGATGCTCTAGCTTTAGAAAAAATGCTATTTAAAAGTGCGCTTGAAAATAGTAAAGGCGTATTTGAATCCTTTGCTATTTGGTTTAAAGCACAAACAGAAACGTTGGCTTGGGTGAAAGATGTTAAAGGATGGCCAGCAGTTGAGATGGCATTACTCGAGGGTAAGGGACTCATTTTCATCACCCCCCACTTGGGTTGCTTTGAAATCACTTCACTCTTTTATGGCTCACACCACCCAATAGCAGTGCTATATCGCTCACCACGACAACCTTGGTTGTTACCTCTGATTAATGCAGGAAGACAACGCGGTGGTGTAAGTTTGGCACCGGCTAACGGTCATGGAGTCAAGCAACTATTGCAAGCACTTAAACGTGGCCAAGCTATCGGCATACTGCCAGATCAAGCACCACTTGAGGGTGAGGGAGAATGGGCACCCTTCTTTCAACGTCCAGCTTATACGATGACATTGGCGTCAAAATTAGCGGGGAAAACAGGCGCACAAGTATTTATGGCGTTTGGTGAGCGCTTAAGTTTTGGTCGTGGATACTATATTCATATCCGGCCGATTGTAGCTGGGGGCATCGATACACCAGCCTTACTTAATGCTGAAATTGAAAACACCATTCGACAATGTCCAACGCAGTATTTATGGGGATACGATAGGTATAAAGATCGCCAACAGAACTCCCCGGCCAACCATTAGCAATCAAAATTTATACCCCTAAAATTGTAGATTTAAACTTTTGATAATTATTTATCATAATTAATCTTGAGATTTGGTAAGTAGCCCCCATTGTCCTCTCACTGTACAAAAAAATGAGGACGCTTCATGACCGAAAATAATCAAGAACCCCAAGTTGACGAAACTGGCGAGAATTTAGCCACAGAGTCAAATGACCCGTCAATCCGCATCGCAGAATTAGAAGCTCAGCTTGCTGAAGCGCAAGCTGCCGTGCTTTATGTAAAAGCGGATGGCGAAAATATACGTCGCCGCGCGCTAGATGACATTGAAAAGGTGCGTAAGTTTGCCTTAGAAAAATTCTCTAATGAGTTATTAGCAGTAAAAGATAGCTTAGACGC
>Ga0118677_10015803_pt1 | contig 10441 bp, 18 predicted proteins | sample AliMusrvi5mmetaG_FD_86154 | JGI IMG/M metagenome (GOLD analysis project Ga0118677, IMG submission 86154)
CAGCATCGCCGGCGTCACTTCCGCCCCCGCCTCGAACTGGCCGAGGTCGGCGACGTTGACCGGGATGAATTGCTTGTGGGCCGGGTTGGTGAAGCCCATCTTCGGGATGCGGCGGGCGAGGCGCATCTGGCCGCCTTCAAAGTCGGGCTTGTGCTTGTGGCCCGTGCGCGCCATCTGGCCCTTGTTGCCCTTGCCGGAGGTCTTACCCTTGCCGGAGGACTCACCGCGGCCGACGCGCATCCGGACCTTTTTCGCGCCCGGGGTGTTCTTCAACGAATGCAGATTGATGGTCATAGACGTTGCCTTCCTTAAGCGACCACGGCGCGCAGCGCCGCGATCTCTTCACGCGTGCGCAACTGGCCGAGCGCCACCATGGTGGCCTTGACGACGTTGCCCGCATTGCGAGCGCCCAGCGACTTGGAGAGCACGTCCCGGATGCCGGACAGCTCCAACACCGCCCGCGCGCCGCCGCCCGCGATGACGCCCGTGCCGGGCGAGGCCGGCCGCAGCAGCACCTTGGCCGCTTCGAACTTGCCGGTCACCTCATGCGGGATCGTGTGATCCTTCATGCGGATGGTGACCATGTTGCGCTTGGCCTGCTCGGTGCCCTTGCGGATCGCATCGGCGACCTCGTTGGCCTTGCCCAATGCGAAGCCGACCTGGCCCTTGTGGTCGCCAACCACGACCAGCGCGCTGAAGCTGAAGCGCCGGCCGCCCTTGACCACCTTCGCGCAACGGTTGATCGCAACCACGCGCTCCACGATGTCCGACTTCGGACGATCGTCACCAAAATCACGTTTCCTGCGTCTCTCTGCCATGGGTGCTACCTCGTTAGAATTTCAAACCAGCTTCGCGCGCGGCATCGGCCAACGCTTTCAGGCGCGCCTTGAAGGCGAACCCACCGCGGTCGAACACGACCGTCTCGATTCCTTTGGCCTTCGCAGCCGCCGCGGCCGCCGTGCCCAATTGTTTGGCGACCGCGACCGTCAGCTTCGCGGCGTCCAGCACCAGCGTCGACGCGCTGGCCAGCGTGGTGCCGGCCGCATCGTCCACGAACTGCACATAGATGTTGCGGTTGGAGACATAGACGGACATGCGCGGCTTGGCCGCGGAGCCGACGACCTTGCCGCGCACGCGGAAGTGGCGGCGGATCCGGGATTGATATTTTGTAGTTACTTTCATGATTAGGCCACCGTTTTGCCCGCTTTACGACGCACGCGTTCGCCCTTGTAACGCACACCTTTGCCCTTGTAGGGTTCCGCCGGATAGAACGCGCGCAGGCGCGCGGCGACTTCGCCGACCTGCTGCTTGTCGATCCCGGCCACGTTGATCTGCGTGCCGTCGGTCACCTTGACCGCGATCCCTTCCGGGACCATGAACTCGATCGGGTGCGAGAAGCCGAGCGACAGCGTCAGCTTCTTGCCTTGCAGCGTCGTGCGGAAGCCGACGCCCTGGATCTCCAGATCCTTCGCGTAGCCCTGCGTCACGCCGATGACCATGCACGCCAGCAGGCTGCGCACGGTGCCGAACAGCGCCTTGTCGGCCTTCACTTCGCTCGGGCACGTCACCACGAGCTGCCCGTTATCCAGTTTGACGGTGACGGGCGCCTTGACGTCCAGGGCGGATTCGCCCTTCGGTCCCTTGAGGGTCACCTTGCCACCCTGCAGGGTGGCGGTCACGCCCGCGGGCAAGACCACCGGTTTCTTTCCTAATCGCGACATAGCTCACTCAACCTTTTTTTTCACCACACATAGGCCAACACTTCGCCGCCGACCTTCTGCTGGCGCGCCTCGCGGCCGGTCATCAGGCCCTTCGAGGTCGTCAGCAGCGCGGTGCCCATGCCGCCGAGCACGCGCGGGATGTCCGCAGTGCCCGCATAGCGGCGCAGGCCGGGTTTCGAGATGCGCTTGATGCCCGTGATGACGGACTTGCCGTCCGGGCCGTAGCGCAGGGCCACGCGCAACACCTTGTGCGCACCGGCGCCTTCGGTCACGTAGGCCTTGATGTAGCCCTCCTGCTTCAGCAGCCGGGCCAGTTCGACCTTCAGCACTGAAGACGGCATCGGTACATTTTCAAGGCCGGCAGACGCGCCGTTGCGAATCCGCGTCAACATATCGGCAATGGGATCACACAGACTCATGCTTAGTTCCTCTCTTACCAGCTGGCTTTCACCACGCCGGGCAGCTTGCCTTCCAGCGCTAGTTCGCGGAAGCAGATACGACACAATTGAAATTTATTCATGAAGGCATGCCGCCGTCCGCACCGCTTGCAGCGATTGTAGCGCCGCGAGCTGAACTTGGGCTTGCGTTCCGCCTTCACCATCCAGGATATTTTGGCCAAAGCAGTCTCCTTCCATCACTCAGGCTGCGGCAAACGGCATGCCCAGCAGTTTCAACAATTCCTTCATCTCCGCGTCCGTCTTCGCCGACGAGACGAACGTGACATCCATGCCCTGCGTCTTCTTGAGCTGGTCGGGCCGGATCTCCGGGAACAGCGACTGCTCCTTGAGGCCCATCGAGTAGTTGCCCCGCCCATCGAAGCCCTTGACCGGGACGCCGCGAAAGTCGCGGATGCGCGGCAGCGCCGCGTTGATCAGACGGTCGACGAACTCGTACATCCGGTCGCCGCGCAGGGTCACCTTGGCGCCGATGACCATGCCCTCGCGAAGCTTGAAGTTCGAGATGCTCTTCCGGGCCTTGCAGATCATCGGCAGCTGGCCGGTGAGCGCGGCGAAGTCCTGAAGGAGCGACTTCTGCGCGTCCTTCTCGACAATGCCGAACCCCATGTTGACGACCACCTTGGTGAGGCGCGGCACGAGCATGGGGTTTTTAACCCCCAGCTTGGCGTGCAACGCCGGCACCAGTTCCTTGCGATACTTGTCCTTGAGTCTGGCCATGTTCGCCGCTCCTCTACAGCAACTTTCCGGAACGCTTGGACCGGCGCGTGAGCTGGCCGCCCTGTCGTTCGCGCGTGATGCGCGTGCCCATCTTCTTGTCCGGATCGTAGGGCATGAGATTCGATAGATCGATGGGTGCCTCGCGCCGCACGAAGCCGCCCTGGGGCGCTGTCTGCGATTTCGGCACGGCCTTCTTCGCCACGTTGATGCCCTCGACCACGGCCTTGCCGCGGCCGGGCAGGATCCGAAGGACCTTGCCGGTCTGTCCGGCGAAGACGCCCGTGGTGACGAACACCGTGTCATCCTTCTTGATGCGTGCCACGCTCATTCAGACCACCTCCGGCGCCAGCGAGATCACTTTCATGTAGTTCTTGTCGCGCAGTTCGCGCGCCACGGGGCCGAAGATGCGCGTACCCAGCGGATTCAGCTTGGCGTCCACCACCACGCAGGCGTTCTGGTCAAACCGCACAACCGAGCCGTCCGCGCGGCGGATCGCATGACCGGTGCGCACCACCACTGCCAGGCAGACCTGACCCTTTTTGACCGCACCGGTCGGCAAGGCCTCCTTGACGGCCACCTTGATCACGTCGCCGATGTGGGCATAGCGCTTGCGCTGGCCGATGACACGGAAGCACATCGCCAGCTTGGCGCCGGTGTTATCGGCCACCACCAGTTCGGTACCTTCCTGAATCATGCCTTCTGCGCTCCTTCAGCGGCCGGCGTCACCGCCACCAACCGCCAGTGCTTCAGCCGGCTCATGGGGCGGCACTCGGCGATCTCCGCCAGGTCGCCCACCTTGGCTTCGTTGCGCTCGTCATGCACATGGTACTTCTTGAACTGACGCATCACCTTGCCGTACTTGGGATGCGGCCGGCGGCGCTCAAACCGCACCACGATGCTCTTGTCGCCGCTCTTGCTCAGCACCACGCCCTTGCGGTGCTTGCGGCTGCCGCGGTCCGCCGTCTCAGTCGTTGTCTTCGTCTCGGCCATCACTTGCCTGCCTTCCGCACGTGCGCCACCGTCTGCATGCGCGCCACTTCGCGGCGCAGCAGGCGGATGCGCACGGGCTTGTCGGCGCCCTCGCCCGTCCGGTGCTTCAGTTGCAGATCACGCAGTTCCTGCGTCATCTCGCGGATGCGCCCGTCGAGCTCCTCCGCCTTCAATTCTCTCAATTCCCTCGTCTTCATCGGTGCCAAGTCTCCTGCCGCTACCGGCGGCTGACCAACTGCGTGCGAAGTCCCAGCTTCGTGGACGCCAGCCGCAGGCATTCGCGCGCCACAGCATCGGGCACGCCGCCGACCTCGAAAATCATCTTGCCCGGCAACACCACCGCCACCCAGAACTCGGGCGTGCCCTTGCCCTTGCCCATGCGGACCTCGATGGGCTTGCGGGTAACCGGTTTGTCCGGAAACACGCGGATCCAGAGCTTGCCCTTGCGCTTCATGAACCGGTTGATGGCGACGCGGCAAGCCTCGATCTGGGTATTCTTGAGCCAGCCGCGATCGAGCGACTTCAGGCCGAACTCGCCGTACGCCAATTCCGTGCCGGAGGTGGCGTAGCCGCTGCGGTTCCCTTTGGATTGTTTGCGGTGCTTGACCCGCTTAGGCATGAGAGGCATTGGTGCGTCTCCTGGTGTTCGTACGCGCCGGCTGGAAATCGTCCTTCTTGCAGATCCACACCTTGACGCCGATCAGGCCGGCCGTCGTGTGCGCTTCGGCGAATCCGTAGTCGATGTTCGCACGGAGCGTGTGCAACGGCACCTTGCCCTGCTTGCTCCATTCGACGCGCGAAATCTCGGCGTTGTTGATGCGGCCGCTGCAGCGGATCTTGATCCCGTCGACGCCCATGTCCATGGCGACCTTCTCGGCGCGCTTGATGGCGCGCTTGATGGCCACGCGGCGTTCGACCTGCTGCGCGATGCTCTCCGCCACCAACTGGGCGTTGGCGTCCGGATCCCGCACCTCATGGATCTCGATGTAGATTTCCTTGCCGGTCCTCTTGGCGAGGTCGGCGCGGACCTTGTCGATGTCCTGGCCTTTGCGGCCGATCACGATGCCCGGACGCGCGGTGTGGATGTTCACCCGCACACGGTTGGCATAACGCTCGATGACGATCTTGGCGACCGCCGCATTCTCGAGGCTCTTGCGGACTTCTTCGCGGATCATCATGTCCTCCGCGAGCAGTTCGCCAAAATGCTTCTTCCCGCTGAACCAGCGCGAACGCCACTGTTTATCCAGGGCGAGCCGGAAGCCGATCGGATTGACTTTCTGTCCCAACGTGCCGCTCCTTCCCTACCAAAATGCCGGTCTATACGGCCGGATTGTCCGGCTGACCATCCGTCAACACAACCTTCACGTGGCATAGCCGCCGCGCAATCGGGCTGGCGCTGCCGCGCGCCCGCGCCCAGTGACGCCGCATCCGCGTCCCCTCGTCGAACACCGCCAGCTTCACGCGCAGGTGATCGACATCCAGGTTGGCTTTGGCGCGCGCATTGGCCAGCGCCGACTTGAGCGTCTTGCCCAGCGTCAGTGCAGCCTTCTGCGGACTGAAATCGGTTACCTGCATCGCCTGCGCGACCGGCAGCCCCTGGACCTTGCGTGCCAAGGGGCGGCCCTTCAGCGCCGAAAGACGCACATTGCGCGTTATGGCTGTCACTTCCATGCTGCTCTCCTACCGCGCCACAACCTTGTCGGTGTGGGTGCCGTGCGCCCGGAAAATGCGCGTGGCGGCAAACTCGCCGAGGCGGTGCCCCACCATGTTCTCGGTGATGAAAATCGGGATGTGCTGCTTCCCGTTATGGATCGCGAACGTATGCCCGATGAAATCCGGCATGATCATCGAACGCCGCGACCAGGTCTTGATCGGAACCTTCCGGCCGGACTTGTTCATCAGCTCGACCTTGCGGAGGAGCTTGGGATCCACATAAGGGCCTTTTTTGACGGACCGCGACATGGCTTACTTTCTCCGCTTCACGATGAACTTGCTGGTCGGGCTGCGGCGCTGGCGCGTCTTGCCGCCCTTCGCCAACTGCCCCCACGGGGACCGCGGGTGGCCGCCGCCCGAGGTGCGGCCTTCGCCGCCGCCCATCGGATGGTCCACCGGGTTCATGGCCACGCCGCGCACGGTCGGACGGATGCCCATCCAGCGTTTGCGGCCGGCCTTGCCAAATTCCACGCTGCCCCACTCCGCGTTGCCGACCTGGCCGATGGTGGCCATGCAGCGGATGTTCACGCGGCGAACCTCGCCCGAAGGGAGCCGCAGCGTCGCAAAGCCGCCCTCGCGCGCCATGACCTGGCAACTGTTGCCGGCCGAACGGGCAAGCACGCCGCCCTTGCCGGGAACCAGTTCGATGTTGTGGACGAACAACCCCAGCGGCACCTTCTCCAGCGGCACGGCGTTGCCCACGCCGGGTTCCGCATCCGGGCCCGCCAGCACCAGCGCGCCCACGACCAGACCCTCCGGGGCCAGGATGTAACGCTTCTCGCCGTCCACGTAATGCAGCAGAGCCAGGTTCGCGGAGCGGTTCGGATCGTAGGCGATCGCCGCGACGCGCGCCGGAATGCCGATCTTGTCGCGCCGGAAATCCACCATGCGATAGCGCCGCTTGGCGCCGCCGCCGTGATGGCGCGTGGTGATCCGGCCGACGTTGTTGCGCCCTGAACCGCGCTTCCGCGACTCGGTCAGCCCGCGCTCCGGACGCCGCTCCGTGATCTCGTCAAACGTCTGGGCCACGTGGTGGCGCTGCCCATCGGACGTCGGTTTAAAAGTTTTGAGCCCCATGTCAGATTCCCTCCGGCGGCGTTACACAGCCTCGATGCGCTCGCCCGCCTTCAGCGTTACGATGGCGCGCTTCCAGGCGGAAGTGCGGACCGTGCGGCGGCTGCGCAGCACGCGCAGTTCGCCCTTGTAGTTCTGGGTGTTGACCGCCAGCACATGCACGCCGAACTGCTTCTCGACGGCCTGACGGATCTCGGGCTTTCGGGCCTTCGACGCCACTTCAAGCTGGAACTGGTTTTGCGATCCCAGGATCGTGCCCTTCTCGGTCACCTGGATCCTGCGGATGATACCGGCGTGCTTCATGCCGCCACCTCCGCCTTCTTCGCCATGCGCGCCGTCAAGGCCGCCAAACCCGCACGCGTCGTCAGGACCGTGCGGTAGCGAACCAGATCATATACACCAACATCGGCCGCTCTGACAACAGCAACCTTGGGAATATTGCGCGAGGCACGCACCAGTTTTGCGTCCGGCGCGTCCACGACGATCAGGCAACCGCGCATAATTCCAAGCTTTTTGAACAATACCGCGAGCGTTTTGGTCTTGGCGTCGGCGAGATCGAAACTCTCGATGGCCAGCACGCCGCCCGCCTGGATCCGCGCGCTGAACGCATGCCGGAACGCGAGCTGGTAGACCTTGCGGTTGATCTTGGTTTCGAAACTGCGCGGATGCGGGCCGAACGCCACGGAGCCGCCGCGCCACACGGGCGACTGCCGCAGACCGGCGCGTGCGCGGCCGGTGCCCTTCTGCTTCCAGGGCTTCTTGTTGCTGCCGGCGACCTCTCCCTTGGAGAGCGTCGAGGCGGTGCCGGCGCGTCGTGCGTTCATCGTCGCCACGACCACGTCCTTCACGGCCTGTCCGCCGCGGTCGAGGACCAGCAGCGCGTCGTCGAACGCCACATCGCCGCCGGCTTCGCCGGTGGGCTTGTACAGCTTGATCGAACTCATCGGATGCCTACCCCTTCTTCAGGGCCTTTTTAATCACTACCACGCCACCCACCGGGCCGGGGATCGCGCCCCGGACCAGCAGCAAATTGTCGTCCTTGCGCACCTGGACCACGGCGAGGTTGCGCGCCTTGCGCGTCACCGCCCCCATGTGTCCCGGCATGCGCTTGCCCTTGTGCACCCAGCCGGGCAGATCGCGCGCGCCGATGCCGCCGATGCGGCGCTTCGAGTGGCCGCCGTGCGTCATCGGGCCGCCGGCCATGCGATGGCGGCGCACCACGCCCGCGAACCCGCGTCCCTTGGTCGTGGCCGACACGTCCACCTGCGCCACGCCCTCGAAAATTCCAACCGTCACCTGCTCGCCGACCTTGACGGCTTCGCCGTCGTCGAGCCGGAACTCGCGCAGCGCACGGCAGGGCGCGACGCCCGCCTTTTCGTAGCGCGCGGCCAACGCCTTGGGAAGCCGCTTGGCCAACTGCGCGCCGTAGCCGAGCTGAACCGCCGAGTAGCCGTCCTTGTCCGGCGCCTTCACCTGCACGACCGGGCATGGCCCGGCCTCGATGACGGTCACCGCGACACGCTTGCCCTGGGCGTCCCAGACTTGCGTCATGCCGATCTTTTTGCCGATCAAACCTTGCATGGTTGCTCCATCCCGCCTAGATGCGAATCGAAATGTCCACGCCCGCGGGCAGATTCAACTTCTTCAGCTCGTCCACCGTCTTGGCCGTGGGGCTGACGATGTCCAGCAGCCGCTTGTGCGTTCGCATTTCAAACTGGTCCATGGACTTCTTGTCCACGTGCGGGCTCCGGTTCACGGTGAAACGCTCGATCCGCGTGGGGAGCGGAATCGGTCCCACCACCTGAGCCCCGGTGCTGCGGGCCGTGTCGATGATTTCCGTCACCGCCTGGTCCAACACCCTGTGGTCGTACCCTTGCAATCGAATGCGTATGCGCTGACTTTGCATTCTCGCGTCACCTGTTCAGTAGTTGTTCTCTCACTGCCTTCGGCACCACGGCGAACTCGTCGGGCTCCATCGTGTAGCTGGCGCGTCCGCGCGTGAGCGATCGGATCGCCCCCGCGTATCCGAACAACTCCGCCAGCGGCACGTGCGCGCGGATGAGCTGCGTGTCGCCACGCATCGTCATGTCCCGCACCTGTCCGCGCCGGCCGTTCACGTCCCCGATCACCTCGCCGACGTGTTCCGGCGGCGTGACAATGTCCAGGCACATGATCGGTTCCAGCAGCTCGGGGTGCGCCGCCTGCGCCGCCTCCCGGAACGCCATGACCGCCGCCGTCCGAAAGGCCACATCCGTGGCCATTTCTTCGTCCGCGATCGCGACTTCCTTCACCCGCGCCAGCACGTCCGTCATCGGGTACCGCGCCAACACGCCAGTCAAGATGCCATCCGTCAGCCCCTGCTCGATGCACGCGCGCAACTCGTCGCCGTTCTTCAGTGCGCGCAGCGCGCCCGCCGCGACTTCCGTCGCATGGCCGCTGCCGCGTTCGCGTGGCACCACCTCCACCGTCACACGGGCCCAGTGGCGTTTGCCGCCGAGCTCGCGATCGAAGAGATGCGTGGCGCAGGCTGTCGCCGTCACCGTCTCGTAGTACGAGACCATCGGCTTGCCGGTATTGGCTTCCACCGAAAACTCGCGGCGCAGACGGTCCACCAGGATCTCCAGGTGCAACTCGCCCATGCCGCTCAAAATCGTCTGCCCGGTCTCCGGGTCCAACCGCACGATGCAGGTGGGGTCCTCGGAAGCCAAGGCCTTCAGTGCCGCTTCGAGCTTTTCGCGGTCGGCCCGCGACTTCGGCTCGATGGCCATGAACATCACCGGTTCCGGCGCCTGGATCCGTTCCAGCGCCACGGGCTGATTCTCGGCGCACAGGGTGTCGCCGGTGGTCGCATCCTTCAGCCCCACGCTCGCCCCGATGTCGCCGGCGTACAGCGACTCGCATTCGGTCTGGGCATCCGCGAACAACCGCACCAGTTTCAGGATGCGCTCGCGCTTCTTCGTGCGCGGGTTGAACACGTTCTGCCCTTTGCGCAACCTGCCGGAGTACACGCGCAGGAAGAAGAGCCGCCCGACATAGGGGTCCGTGGCGATCTTGAACACCAGCGCGCTCAAAGGGTCCGTGTCGTTCGCTTTCCGCTCGATCGGCTTCCCGGTCTTCACCTCCGTGGCCACGATGGCCGGCCGTTCGTCCGGCGACGGGAGGTAGGACACCACCGCATCCAGCAGCGGTTGCACGCCCTTGTTGCGCAGCGACGAACCGCAGAGGACCGGCACGAGCCTGCCCGCGATGGTGGCGCGCCGGATGGCCGGCCGCAACACCTCCGCCGGCAGGTCCGGCGTTTCCAGATACTTCGGCAACAGTTCTTCGTCCGCCTCGGCGATCTGCTCGATCAACCGCGCACGGGCCGCTTCGGCCGTGTCGCGCAGCTCTTCCGGAATCGGCTGCCGCAGAATCTCGCGGCCGCTGGTGGCCTCGTCGAAAGTCAGCGCCTGCCGTTCCAGCAGATCGATCACCCCCTGGAATCCGGCCTCGCGGCCCCAAGGGAGGAAAAGTGGCGCCGGGTTGGCTCCCAGCTTGCGGCGAATCTCGGCCACGACGGCGTCGAAATCGGCGCCCATGCGATCCATCTTGTTGACGAAGGCCAGCCGCGGCACCCGGTACTTGTCGGCCTGTCGCCAGACCGTCTCCGATTGCGGCTGCACACCGCCGACTGCACAGAACACGCCGACGGCACCATCGAGCACGCGCAACGAGCGCTCCACCTCGATGGTGAAATCCACGTGACCGGGCGTGTCGATGATGTTGATC
>Ga0118677_10015805_pt1 | contig 10440 bp, 10 predicted proteins | sample AliMusrvi5mmetaG_FD_86154 | JGI IMG/M metagenome (GOLD analysis project Ga0118677, IMG submission 86154)
GCAACGTCCCTGATGAAGGCGCCCGCCGGGGTGTCGACGATCCTTCGGGTGGAAGCGCCGATCGCCTGGATAAAGAGGGAAATGGTGCCGGCCTCGGGATCCGCGTCACCGATGGTAAGCGGTATGCGTTCCTCGCCCGGGGCGAGCCGGACCATGACGAATTGGCCGGGTTTTCGTGCGCGTGCCACGCGCGGAGCCGATACCACCATCTTGTGGAGGTTCTCGGCGAGGATCTCGTTACTGAGCACTTCGAACATGGGAATCACCTGTTTTTCGGGGGATTGATCGGGGACTGTTCCGCCTGCTAAGAGCATATCAGCAGCCGGAATGGGGGGCAAGCAGGTATACGTAATGGAAAAAAGTATACGGGGCGGGGTAGACCAATCAGCCGTGTACAGGGGTCTTTTTCTTTTCCAGCGAGGCGCAGAGAATCCCCACAAAGATGAGCATTTCGACGAAGTCCCGGATCACGGCGCCCTGGGGAGCCGTCACAATACCGATCCGGAGCGGAAATCGCGGCAGCGGGCGTTTGCCAGACGCTTCGAACAGGCCCTCTTTCAGTAATCGCGACTTCAGCTGATCGAACGCGATCTGCAGCGCGCCATGCCCCTGCGGCTCGATGGTCTCCACCACGAACTGGTACTCGCTGCGCTGCTCGTAGATATCCACCCGGCCGCGCACCAGAACCTCGACGCCGTCCTTCGGTTTGAACTTCAGGCGCCAGTACGAGAGCTTCCAGCAGACACACTTGATCTGGGCTTCGGAATCTTTCAGCGTGAAGTAACAATGTCCGCTGGGCAGCAGTCTGGTGCCGGAGATTTCGCCCGAAAGCCAGATATTCGTGAAGCCCCGCTCCAGCGTGCCGCGGATTGCATCGCTCAGCTCGCGCAGGCTGAAGACGCGGCGTTCCGGTATCACCGGCTCGGAGGTGAAGCTGAGGGCGAACTGTTCCATCCGTCTTGAGTGTAGCGGCCGGATCTTCGAAACAAGGTAAGCTGGACGAGAAGTCCCTTACGTCAGGAGAAATCAAGTGAAAACCAAAATCGTATCCGTGCTGGCGCTCGCCGTGGCATGTTCGCTGTTCGCGCAGGATAAAGCGGCTCCGTCGTCGTCCCAGATTCTGAAGGCTGCTTACGCCCGAATCAAAACCAATTTCCAGAAAGCCGCCGAAAAGATGCCGGAAGAGAACTACAACTTCAGGCCGGCCGATGGCGTCGAAACTTTCGGCCAGCGCGTCGCCCACATCGCCAACCAGATGGGCACCTGTTCGGCTCTGAACGGCCAGCGCAAGCCCAGCAGCGCCGCCGGCAAGACCAGCAAGGCCGACCTGGTGGCCGCGCTCTCCGAATCGTTCGCGGAATGTGACAAGGCTTTCGACGCTCTGACGGATGCCAACGCCATGGAGTCCGTGTCCGCCGGCCGCGGCATGCAGCCCCGCATCAACGCGCTTTACGGCATCGTGGTTCACGCCAACGAAGTGTACGGCGCCATGGGTGTCTACATGCGCGTGAAGGGCCTGGTTCCGCCATCGAGCGAAGGCCGCTAATCCGTTCCGCTTTCGTCCGGAGCGTGGCGCGGCGTCTCACGCCCGCTCCGGATAAAGAAAGCCCCCTGCGATAGAATCGACGCGAACCCATGCGTCGCGTCCACATCACCTCTCTGCTTGTTCTTTCCGCCTCCGCCGTTTTCGCGGAAAAGGTCCCCGCCGACAAACTTCTCCGCATGGCCCAACTGCATTCGCCGGAACTCGAACAGGCGCTGCGGGACACCTTTGCCGATCCCAAAGACGACAAACTCGCAAAGGGCACGGCGTACGCCGGCGAGCACGGCCAGTTCCTCTTCGCCGTCGCCTCCGAAAAACAGCCGTTCCTGCAGGTGAATCAGACAAAGCCCGAGCCGGCCACCCGCGCGGGCAGCCTCTGGATCTTTCAGGGTCCCCTCAAACAGGGCACTTCCTACCGCTACTCCTGGCTGGTGGATGGCAAGGTTATCGGCGGCGCGAACGACGTCGCGTCGTTCACTGAGGAATCGTACCCGCAGCCCGGCGTCCCGCAGGGCAAGCTTTCCGAAGCCATCAACATCGAGAGCAAACTCTATCCAGGTCTCAAGGCCCGCATGTGGTACTACACGCCCGCGCAGTGGGACGGCCGCACGCCGCTGCCCGTGCAGTTCTGGGGCGATGGACAGTTCTACACAGCCAGCCGCAACGACGCTTACCATCTGCTCGACACCTTCGACAACCTGTTCGCCGAGAAGCGTATCCCGCTCATGGCCAACATCTTCGTGGAACCCGGCACAGCGCCGCAGCGGAACATCCGGTCCATCGAATACGACACCGTGGACGACAAATTTGCCCGCTACGTCCTTGACGAAGTCCTGCCCGAGGTGGAAAAGCATGTGCCGCTGCGCAAAGACGGTTACAGCCGCGCCATGGTGGGCGAAAGCTCGGGCGGCATCTGCGCCTTTAACGCCGCTTTTCTGAAGCCGGACCAGTTCTCGCGCGTGCTGAGCTGGATCGGCAGTTTCGCGGCGCTGCAGACCTCGGACCAGCAGCCCACGGGCGGGGCCGCCTACCCGATCCTTGTGCGGCGCACGGATAAGAAGAACATCCGTGTCTGGCTGCAGGATGGCGCCGAGGATCAGGAAAATCCCCGCGCCGGAAGCTGGCCGCTCGCCAATATTCACCTGGCCAATTCGCTGAAACTGAAGGGCTACGATTACCACTTCTCGTTCGGAGTCGGCACGCACAGCCAGCGCCAGGGTTCGGCCGAACTGCCGGATTCCCTGGTCTGGTTATGGAGAGATTACGACCCCGCGAAAACCTCGCAGGAGTTCACCCAGGAAGCCGGCGAGAAAGACAAGCCGATGTGGCGCGTGGTGCAGCTGAATCGCGAATAATCAGCCGGGCGGCAGGAGTCCGTGCGAGGCTGCAACCTGCCGGATGACCCCGCCCAGTTTCAGAAATTCCCCCAAATCGGAGGGTTTTCGGAAGAAATGTGCCGCGCCCAGTGCCGCCGCGCGCTCGCGGTCCGTCTGCGCGTCGGACGACGTCACCACAATCACCGGTGTATGAACACAGAGCGGATGCGCGCGGAACATCGCGAAGACTTCATGTCCGTCCGCTTTCGGCAGATTCAGATCGAGCAGCAACAGATCGGGACAAGGGGCGTCCGGATCGGATCCCATCCGCTCAATGAACCGCTTCGCCTCGAAGCCGTCCGTCGCGAGCGACAAATGGCAGACGATGGCATGCTCACGGAGTGCCACCCGCACCAGTTCCACATCGCCGGGATTGTCCTCCGCCAGAAAGATCCGCAGAGACGTTTGCGCTCGGTCTCCGCTCATTCCGGCAGTCGTCGCGTGTGTGTTTCGATACCGAAGTGCATGGGTTGCAGGCGTTATCGCTGATTATAGCCTGGCGCAAAGAAGGCGCTAACCTGTAGAATTCCATGCTACTGCGCAGAAGCTTTCTGGCCGCCGCCGCCGCGGGAGCCGCCACCGGATGCTCCCGGCTGAAGTCCATGCTGCCCTATCAAAATCCGAAACTCGCGATCGACAAACGCGTGGAAGACCTGCTCGCGCGCCTGACGTTGGAGGAACGGCTCGGCTTCCTGAACGGAGCCGGCTGGATGACCAGCCGGGGCAACGCCCGTCTGGGAGTCCCTCCCATCCGCATGACCGACGGACCGGTTGGCATCCGGAACTGGGCCGGTCCGGGAGATCCGGAATCGCCGCTCGCGCCGGCGGCTCTGCACGCCACCGCCTTTCCCGCGGGCATAGCGCTCGCCGCCACCTGGAATCCGGACCTTGCGACGCAGCAGGGGCGCGCTCTCGGGCAACAGGCTCTCGCGCTCGGTCGCGACCAGATCCTCGGTCCCACGGTCAACATCCAGCGGACGCCCTTTTGGGGCCGCAATTTCGAAGGGTTTGGGGAAGATCCGTGGCTCACCTCACGCATTGCCGTCGCCTGGATCAGCGGCGTGCAGGAGCGCGGCGTGATCGCCACCATCAAGCATTTCGCGGTCAATAACCAGGAGTTTCGCCGCAACTCGGTCGACGTGCGCATCGACGAGCGCGCTCTGCAGGAAATCTATCTTCCCGCGTTTCAGGCCGCCGTGGAAGAGGCGGGAATCTGGTGTGTAATGTCGGCCTACAACAAGGTGAACGGCGCGTTCTGCGCGGAGAACCCGCACCTGCTGACGGACATTCTCAGGAAAAAATGGGGTTTTAAAGGCTTCGTGATTTCGGACTGGGCCGGCACGCACAACACGGAAAACTCCGTTAATGCCGGGCTGGATCTGGAAATGCCGTCCGCCTCGTCCATAACCGGCCTGGTGGGTTACTTCAAAGACCAGCCCGGCGGCAATCCGGGCTTCGACGGCGGCTATCTCACGCGGGACAAACTCAAGCCGCTGCTGGCTTCCGGCAAGATTAGCCAGGATGCCGTTGACGAGAGCGTCCGCCGGATCCTTCGCGCGACGTTCGCCATGGGCCTGTTCGAAAGACAGCGCCAGACCGATGGCAGGATCGATACCCCGGCAGACCGCGCGTTGGCTCGCACCGTGGCCGTCCAGAGCCTGGTCTTGCTGAAGAACGAACGGGCACTGCTGCCCATCGGCAAAGACCACATTCGGACGCTTGCCGTCCTCGGCCCCAACGCCGATGTGAACCAGACTGGTGGAGGCGGCAGTTCCGAAGTCACGCCCGCCTACTCATCGAAACCGCTCGACGCCATTCGGGAACGCGCCGGCGCGGCCTTCAAAGTGGAATACGCGCGGGAGGGCAGGGAAGCGGTCGACCTTGCCGCGCGCGCCGACATCGCTATCATTTTCGCCGGGAATAATGGGAAAATCGAGACCGAATTCACGGATCGAAAGACGCTCGATCTGCCGCCCGGCCAGGACGAACTGATCGAAAACGTGGTGAAGGCGAATCCGCGCACGATTGTGGTTCTCAATGCCGGCGCCCCCGTCACCATGAGCAAATGGCTGCAGCAGGTCCCCGCGGTCCTGATGGCCTGGTTTCCCGGACAGGAAGGCGGTCACGCCATCGCGGATGTGCTCTTCGGCGATGCCACTCCGTCCGGCAAGCTTCCCGTCACCTTCCCCCGCCGTGCGGAAGACACTTCGGCCTTCGGACACTACCCCGGCGAGAACGACCAGGTCTCCTACGACGAAGGCATCTTTGTCGGCTATCGCCACTTCGACAAGGCCGCGATCGAGCCCCTTTTCCCCTTCGGCCACGGCCTCTCTTACACCACCTTCGAATACAGCGATCTCCGCATTTATCCGCGCACGCCGCGCTACGGGCAACTGATCGAGGTCATGCTGAAGGTCCGGAACACCGGCCCGCGCGCCGGCGCCGAGGTGATTCAGTGCTACGTACACGACGTGAAATGCAGCGTGGAAAGGCCGCGCCAGGAACTGAAGGGGTTTAAACGCGTGGAGTTCCGGCCCGGTGAAACGAAAGACGTGCTGATCACGCTTGACCAGCGGGCGCTCTCTTTTTATGATCCTATTGTGAAGGAATGGGCCACGGAACCCGGAGAATTCGAGGTGTTCGTGGGCTCATCCTCTCGCGATATCCGTTTAAAAGGCAGCTTCGAATTATTCGAATGATCAGCGCAGCACGGGCTCAAGAAGTTCTTCTCGCCATGCCACTGGTGCAGGAGAAACTGAATCCGGGTTACCCCGATTTCCGTGTTAACGGAAAACTTTTTGCCAAACTCTGGCACGGCGCGGGCTTCGCCAACCTCAAAGTCGGCCCGGAGGAACAGATCATGTTATCCAGCCAGAGCAAAACGTTCAGCATTCCCAAAGGCATCGACAGCAATGGCTGGATCAGCGTCAAACTCGGGCTGATCGACGAAGAAGAATTTCTGGACCTCGTCTGGAAAGCCTGGCGGCGCGCCGCGGGGCCGCGCCTCGCTTTGCAGTATTAGAGAAGCTTTGCAGTATTAAGAAACATTGCGGAACTCGCCGACCTTATCGAGTTCCAGCAGAATGTCGCCGCTCGGCTCCACGCGGAAGGCGGGCAGAAATTTCGCGCCCCACACAATCTCGTCCGCGCGGTAGGAAAACCGCGTGTGCACCACCTGGCTGAAGGTCTCGTCGAAGCCTTTCACCAGGATCAGAATCTCCGCCTGCAGCGCCTTCAGATCCTCGGCGCTTTTGCCGAACAGCGGACTGCTCTCGTCGATCGGATGCACCACCGTCCACGTCAGCGGGAAGAGCAGCACGGAAGGCCGCTCCAGCGTCAGCAGGTCGAACTTCCGTTCCAGATTACCGGCCGTCCCGGTCACCTGCATCAGCAACACCTTCGCCTCCAGTTCCATCAGATTGTTGGAACGTTCATTGGCGATCCGGAACATCAGCGCGGAGCCGTTCTGGTAGGGAGCCACCAGCGCGTTACCGCTGAACTGGATGCGCGCGGAGGGCCGCGCCACCCGCGCGACCAGCAGCCCGGTGATCACCGCGAAGCCCAGCAGCCCGACCAGCGCCTCCATGGTCGCGGCCAGATTCGCCGCTATGCCCCGCGGCACCAGATTTCCATAGCCCACCGTGGTCAGCGTGTGGCCGCTGAAGAAAAAGCAGTTGAGAAACCGGCCCGTTTCCGTGGGCGCCGCGGAGCCATGGACGGCGTCCGGACCCAGCGCGAAATAGGCGCAGGCAAACGCCAGGTTGATGCCGAAGTAGAAACACGCCACCAGCATCGCGAAACCGGCCCAGCTCATGCTGACGATATGCAGCCACGGATGGAAGGCGCGCCAGCTCACGCCGCTCCGCCGCACATTGAACGAGCCGTCGTAATTGATGGCCCGCCGCAGCGGCGCTCCGAACTGCTGTGTTAAACCGGGATCGAAAGACGGCTTCTGCACTTACCGGACAGTTTAGCGGCTCTGCCGCATTTCCCGCAGCAAGTCGGTGAGGTCGTCCACCTTCTCGTCCAGCAGATGCAGCTTTCGCGAGAGGCCCTGGATCTCGGCTTCCGAACGCCGGTTCACGTCGAAATCGAGCTCACCCCGTAACCGGTCTTTCTGGTCCTGCCGGTTCTGGCTCATCATGATAACCGGCGCCTGGATCGCCGCCAGCATGGAAAGAAACAGGTTCAGGAGAATGAACGGGTAGGGGTCCCACGCGGACTTGCCCATCACGACGTTCACCACCGTGTACACCACCAGCACCACGCCGAAGGTAATAATGAAGCGCCAGGAACCGCCGAAGCGGGCCACTTCATCGGCGATGTGGTCCCCCCACGTAGCTTCCTCTTCGATCACGTCATTGGGGTTCTTGGCGGCGCGCAGCCGGACCAGTTGTTGGGAGGCGTGAAACTGCCTGCCCAGCACGGACAGCATGTCGATTCCGGAATGCGGCTTCTGCTGCAGCAGCGCCAGAATGTCGTTCCGGTCCACCTCGACGCACACCGTGTCTTCGAGCGCCAGCGCCGCCGTCTGGTGCGGCGTCTCATCCATCATCGACGCGAAGCCGAAGAAATCGCCCGGACCCGGCTCGTCCACCAGCACTTCCTGCTGGTCGCCGTCCACGGTTGTGACCTGAACCCGGCCGGACACCATGACATACGCGCGCTCGCCGGCGTCTCCCATCTTATAAATTCGCTGGCGCGGGGCAAAACGGCGCTCCTCCACCTGCGCGGCGAGGATGGCGGCCTCGTCGTCGTCCAGCAGGGCGAAAAGCGAAACATTTTTGAGGATTTCGGGGCTACATGGCATAAGGAAGCCTCTGGAGGCTCTCACATTATGACCGTTAGTGGGTCAGGTCGTAAATAAAATAGTTCATCGCGATCTTGTAGGCAAGACCGGCCCACTCTTCCTTGTATTCCGGTTCGTCGGAATGCTCCCACGCATCGCCCAGATCCATGTTGTGGCAAATCACCACCATGAGCCTGCCCTTGTCGTCGTAAATGCCGCGCCAGTGCGGTTCTTTACCGTTGCGGTAGTCGGGATCGGACCCCTTCTCATAGGTGAGGCCGCTGTCAAAATACTGCGCGCCAGGAATCTGAAACCGGCGGTCCAGATCGTAAATCGTGTGGAACACCGGATTATTGCTCTCCAGATCCTCGATTTGCCGGTCCGGAAACACTTTGTTCATACTCGCGGTGAAGATCTGCCACTCGCGCAGGCCGTGAAAGTCGTCCACCATCAGGAAGCCCCCGCGCAGCAAGTACTCGCGAAGTTGTTTCGCCTGCTCGTCCGGCAGGAGCCAGTGGCCCACTTCCACGCCGTATAGGACCGGCCAGTTGTAGATGTCGCTGGTGCTGTCGAGCGAAACCACCTGCTCCACGGAACGAGTCTCAATTCTGGTGAGCCGCCGCACGCCCTCCAGCAAATGGCGGTCGGAACGCGGATAATCGAAAGTCCAGTACCCCGGAAAATCGCGGCCGTCCTGCAGGGTTAATTGCCGGAACGGATAGCCGACGATATCGGGATAACGAAGGCGCGCCCTCGTCCATTCCGCTTTCTGCTCCCAGCCGGAAGGGAGGGGGAAATGGTCGTATTCGATGCCGGGATATTCCTTGAACGGCCTTTGCGCGATTACCGCAGAGCCGGCCGCCAACCCCAGTGAAGCGACAAGTAAAACTGTGCGTAGCCGCATGAAGACCGTGCGTTGCTGCGTGTGGTCAACGCCGAACCGCCTTCAGAATAGCACTGCGGAATCAGCCCTTCCGCGCGACAGCGGGCGTGACGTGCGCCGGGGCGGCGGCAGGCGTTTGAATCGCCCGCCACGAAAGTTGTCCGCCGATATAGATCAGCCACACGCAAAGCGCCAGTCGCATCTTACGGGGCGAAACGACAGTTGTCAGTTGCGTGCCGATCAGCACGGCTGGAATGCCACCCATTAACAGTTTGATCAGGATGGACCAAGGCACACCGGTCATGCTCGCGTGAATCCCGCCCGCGAAGACGGAAAGCAGCAGCCCGAACGCCAGATCGGTGCCCACCACTTCCGCGGGCAGCAGACTGGTGAACCGCATCAGCGCCACGGTGCCCAGGGCGCCCGCGCCCGCGGAGGAAAAGCCTACCTCGAATCCGATCGGCGCGACGATCCATGGCAACCACTTGACCGGCACGGGCTTCGAGGCGACTCCCGCCGGCGACATGCTGCGCCAGAACGTGCCCAACGCCGAGATCACGACCGTAATGCCGACGATGATCAGAATCGGCCTGGTCGCGGCGTTCTTATCGAAGAAACTGAGCAGCACGCTGCCAATGATCACCGCCGGCAGCCCTCCCAACGCCATGAACTTCAGCACCCGCAGGTTCACATGGCCGCGGGCGAGGTAGATCGGCGTCGCGATCAGCTTCACAACCGTCCCGAACACCAGCGCCGTCGTCACCGCGTCCGAGGCGGACTGATGAAAGAACAGAATCAGGATCGGGGCCGTAATGCTGCCCGCTCCAACTCCCGTAATGCCGATTGCAAGGGCGATCAGAAAGCCCGCAAGAATTTCCACTAAGCCAGTATACCCTCTTCCCGATGGGAATAGGAGGGAACGCTCTTTTTTCGCCGGCGTTATACTTTCAGATTGAAGATGAGCCTGCGCGCTGGCATCCTGCTCTGGATTTGTTGTGCCCTGGCGTACCCGCAAACTCCGGAAGTCCGCTTCGAGTCCAATGTCCGCCAGGTTCTTGTTCCTCTGATCGTGACGGATAAAAAGGGTCACCACGTCACGGGTCTGAAGGCCGGCGACGTCCATATTTATGAGGATGGCGTGCTGCAGGAGATTTCCAACTTCCAGACCGAGGCAGCCGCAAGCATGGGGGGCATTGTGCCGGATGCGCCGGGGCGCACGGTCGTTCCTGCATCCTCCTCGCCCTCACCGGCGAAGCCGCCCGCCCGCCGCACCTACGTTATCTGCTTCGATACGCTCCATTCGTCTTTTGCCAATTTTGGCCACGTCCGCGACGCCTTGGAGCAACTCTTTAAACAGGACCAGAGCGGCGGCAACGCGCAATACGTGCTCATCGCGCTCGGCCGCCAGTTGCGCATGATCCAGCCCGCGACCGCGGATTCCGGCCTCATCCTCTCGAAGCTGCGCGCGAACTCGTTCCTCTCCAGCCTGAGCGGAGTCGACGCCCAGGCGCTCGCTATCGAAGTCAACGACGTCAAAATTCGCATGGAACGCTTCTGCCGCACCTGCCCCTGCGGCCCGGCGGCGAAATCGCAGGCTTGCTACCCCGAACGCCAGACGCTTCGCCAGGAAATCGGCGCGCTTTCCGAGCGCTCCGGCCTGATGACCCGCAGCTTTCTGGAAAGTCTGAACAGCCTGATCTCGGAACTCGCCAACGTGCCCACCGACCGCTCCGCCGAGGCCTGGCTGAAGGAGCTGGAGGAGCGCGGGGCGGGCGAGATCCTGCTCACCTCCATCGACCGCGATGGCACCGAGACCGGCTTCGACCTTGAGCTCATGGACCTGGCCGCC
>Ga0118677_10015806_pt1 | contig 10439 bp, 8 predicted proteins | sample AliMusrvi5mmetaG_FD_86154 | JGI IMG/M metagenome (GOLD analysis project Ga0118677, IMG submission 86154)
GACCAAGCGGTTTGGCGATTTTATCGCGGTTGATGCACTGTCACTCACTATCTCGGGCGGAGAGATTTTCGGTTTTCTCGGTGCGAACGGGGCAGGCAAAACCACGGCAATCAGAATGTTGACCGGTCTTCTTGCCCCCACTTCCGGCAAGGCCACGGTTGCAGGATTCGATCTCTATACCGGTGCAGAGGGGGTGAAACGGAATATCGGCTACATGAGCCAGCGCTTCTCCCTCTACGACGACCTGACGGTGCGAGAGAACATTCGTTTCTTTGCAGGTATTTACGGCCTCACCAATCAGGCAATCAAGGAGAAGAGCCGCCAACTGCTTGACTCGCTCAAACTGGTGGCGGTTGCTGATACACGGCTTGCGTCGCTCCCCCTTGGCTGGAAACAGAAGCTCGCCTTCTCCGTCGCCATCCTGCATGAGCCAAAGATTGTCTTTCTTGATGAGCCGACCGGCGGTGTCGATCCGGTGACAAGACGTCGCTTCTGGGACATGATCTATGAAGCTTCAGAGCGGGGATTAACCATCTTTGTCACCACCCACTACATGGACGAGGCCGAATATTGCGACAGTCTCTGCATCATGGTGGATGGCAAGGTAGCGGCGCTTGACCGACCGGATGCGATGAAGCGGCATTTCGGGGTGGAGAGCATGAATGAGGTGTTTATTCAGCTTGCCAGACCGAACCAAACGGAGTGAAGGGAATGCACAGTTTTCGAGGCTTTCTGCTCAAGGAGTTTTATCACATTTTTCGTGACCGCAGAACGGTGGCCATACTCTTCGGGATGCCGCTTATCCAGTTGCTTCTCTTTGGTTTCGCCATTCGCAACGAGATTCAGGAGGTTAATCTCGGAATATACGACCAGTCGCATGATGCTGTAACCCGAGAGATTATCGACAAGCTTGCTTCTTCGGGCTATTTTGTCATGACGCAGGAGCTGCACTCCATAGCGGAGATTGAGCATGCTTTTGCTGAGGGGAGCATTGCTGAAGCGATTGTTTTCGGGCCGGGCTTTGCTGCACGCATGTTACGGGAGGGGAGGGTAACCGTTCAGGTCGTGACCGACGGATCGAACCCCAACGTTTCGAAAATTATCACCGGCTATACCGCTTCGGTCTTGCAGGATTACCGGAACACGGCACTCAGAACGGCAGAGGTGGGCGTTGAAGCCGTGCCGCTTATGATGTTCAACCCTGAGCTGAAAAGTGTATACCTCTTTGTGCCGGGTTTGATGGCGCTTATTCTCATGCTGGTCTCAGCGCTGATGACCTCCATCAGCATTACACGAGAGAAAGAGAGCGGCACCATGGAGGTGCTGCTGGTGTCGTCGCTCAGGCCGGTGGAGATCATTATCGGCAAGGTTGTGCCCTATTTTCTGCTCTCCTTCGTTAATGTGGTGACGGTGGTAGCGCTCGCCTCCTTTGTCTTCGGTGTGCCCTGCAGGGGGAGTGTCCTACTGCTCATGCTCGAATCGCTGCTCTTTATTGTGACGGCGCTTTCGCTCGGTATCTTTATCTCCACCATTACCAGCTCACAGCAGGTGGCCATGATGATATCCCTTGCAGGGCTGCTGCTACCGACGATCCTCCTTTCGGGCTTTATTTTTCCCGTGGCGAGCATGCCGTTGCCTCTGCGGATAATCAGCAACCTCATTCCGGCAAAATGGTACCTGATCATTGTCAGGGGGATCATGCTGAAAGGGACAAGCTTTGGCTATATCTGGAAAGAGACACTTGTGCTTGCCGTGATGGCGACGGTGCTGATGGCGGCAAGTATCAAAAAGTTCAAGACAAGGCTTCAATAGCGGTAAACAGGGGAGCAGGCCGATGCGTACGATATGGTTTCTGCTGCAGAAAGAGTTCCTGCAGATATTCCGCAACCGGGGCATGTTGCCGATTATCATTATCATGCCCTTTATTCAACTGGTGATCCTCTCCAACGCTGCAACCTTCGACGTCAAACAGGTGCCCCTGCACCTGCAAGACAGGGATCGCTCGACCCTCTCTGAAAAGCTGGTGAAACGATTCACCGCCTCAGACTATTTTCGTCTGACAGGCTACTCCTTTTCTGATCGAGAGAGCATTGGGGAGTTGCTCAGGAGGAACGCCGACCTTGTGCTCGTTATTCCGCATGACTTTGAGCGCGACCTCACCACAACCGGCCATGCCAAAGTGCAACTGATGATAAATGCCGAAGACGGCTTTTCAGCAGGCGTTATCCAGGCTTATGCCAGTGAGATTATCGGAACCTTCAACCGAGAGGAACTTCCGAAATCAGGAGTTAACGCCACCGTTCAGGCTCCGCCGGAGATCGGCATCATCTCTTCAGGGTGGTACAATCCCGAACTTGAGTACACCCATTACATGGTGCCGGGTATCCTCGTCATTCTGGTCACTCTCATCGGTCTCTTTCTCTCAGGCATGAACGTGGTGCGGGAGAGGGAGATCGGCACTATCGACCAGATCAACGTCACCCCGATCAAGCGCTATCAGTTTATCACCGGCAAACTGCTTCCACTCTGGATTATCGGACTTGCCGAGATGAGCATCGGATTGCTGATTGCCCGTCTCCTCTTTCATGTTCCTATGCTTGGCAGTTACTGGCTGATCTACCTTGTTTCAGCCATCTACATGCTCGTTGTGCTCGGCATGGGGCTCTTTATTTCCACCATCACCGAAACCCAGCAACAGGCCATGTTTGTGGCATGGTTCTTCATGGTCATCTTCACCCTGATGAGCGGCCTCTTTACCGCCATAGAAAGTATGCCTCATTGGGCACAAACCATGACTCTGCTCAACCCCGTCAGACACTTCGTCGACATCATGCGCCGCGTCATGCTGAAAGGGTCAGGATTGATGGAGATCCGGGCGCAGTTGCTCTGGCTGATTGGTTATGCCGTGGTGATGGTGACGCTGGCGGTGAACCGGTATCGGAAGGTGGCGGTGTGAGCGGAGGTCAATTACCGATTTACGACGCATCGATCTGACGAAGAATTTCGAGCAGTGAACCAGACGTTGACAGCTTCTCCTCGTCGGTGGCGGAATTGTAAAATGCGATAATTGCCTTGCCGCCGATACCAATCGGGGGATACTTCTTTTCGGCAAGCATTGGCATCAGAGCAAGGAATTTGGACACACCCTCTCTGTCCATACCGTTGATTCTACTGACGACATCTTCGGCGATACCGGCAGAGGCAGCCTCGTCCAGACCTGCAACGTAAGCGGCGCTCTGCACGGCACCGTACTGAAAACCAAGCACAGCAAAAACGATATCCCTGTTCGTGCTGCTTTCGAGTCCAGCCGGGCATTGCCCGATCGCTTCAGCAAGGAACTGCAGTGACATTTTCGTTACTGCCTCGATGTTTTCTTCAGAATTGTTATGCATAACCATTAATTCTGTACCATGAAATGACCGGGGTTCTGTTTAGCCGATTTCAATGAACTTGCTTCCTGGAACATTGCAGATGGGACAGGTGTCCGGTATAGTGTTCTCGACGGTGTTACCGCAGACTGGACAGATGTATATCTTCCCTGCGGGCAGGTCTCTGCCGCCTTGTACGGCTTCAAGTGCTTTTGCGTAGAGCCCGTGATGGATCTCTTCTACAGCCAACGCATTCTTGATGGAAAACTCGGCCGGTTTGTTGCCTTCCTGCTGTGCTTCAACAAGATAGTTGGGATACATCTCGGTAAATTCAAATTCTTCGCCCTTGATGGCTTCCTGAAGGTTTTCAGCGGTGCTTTTTATTCCCCCCATCACACGAAGGTGCGCAAGGGCGTGGACGGTTTCCGCTTCAGATGCGGCGCGAAAGAGCTTTGCTACCTGGAGCATTCCTTCTTCTTCCGCTTTTTTCGCAAACGCAAGATATTTCCGGTTTGCCTGACTTTCTCCTGCGAAAGCGTTTTGCAGATTTTCCATTGTTGACATGGTGTTTTTCTCCTTGGGGTTTTATGCCTCTCCCTGTTCTTGTCGGGAGATTACGGTTGATTAGACGTGCTCAATAGAGGTATGATTGGAAATTTCGGAATTGGTGGTACATAAATCAGCCGTCGAGAGATGGTGAACATTATCATTGCCGGTCAGGCGTGCAAAGTCCCGGAGCTCTTCGGTGACGGCTTTGAAAAAGTTTGCGACGCGGACGGCGGATTTATCGACATCCAGACGGGAACGAAGGGCCGGATCCTGCGTGGCGATGCCGACGGGACATTTGCCGGTATTGCAGATACGGTACTGCTGACAGCCTGCGGCCATCAAGGCTGCGGTCCCGACAGCTATGGCATCGGCCCCCATTGCCAGCGCCTTGGCGAAGTCTGAAGAGATGCGCAGGCCACCGGTAATAATCAGGGAAACGGTATCGGCCCCTCTCGAATCAAGTATTTTTCTTGCTCTTGCCAGAGCGAAAATGGTTGGCACTGACGTAGCGTTTTTGACAACTTTGGGAGAAGCGCCAGTTCCACCTGCCCGGCCGTCAATAGTGATGAAATCCACACCCGCATAGAGAGCTATATCGATATCTTCTTCGATATGGCCAGCCGCAAGCTTGATGCCAATTGGTTTCCCCCCAGTTCTCAGTCGCAAATGAGTGACCGTGGCTTTCAGATCCTCTTTTGAGCGGATGTCGGGGAAGTGCGAAGGGCTGATGATATCTTGTCCCTCCCGACATCCCCGGATTGCAGCGATTTCACGGGTTACCTTGCTCCCCGGAAGATGCCCTCCCATTCCCGGTTTTGCGGACTGTCCGATTTTGATTTCCACGGCATCGACCAGCTTCAGGTTCTCGTCGGTTACACTGTATTTGTTGGGAACATATTCGAAAATGTAACGGTACGAGGCCGCAAGTGATTCAGGCAGAATACCCCCTTCACCCGAGCACATGGCTGTTTTTGCCTGCGCGCTGCCTTTGGCAAGAGCGAGCTTTGCTTCTCTCGACAACGCGCCGAAGGAGATATGGGAGACAAAAACCGGAGTTTCGAGCATGAGTGGGAAGGCTGCAGCAGGACCAATCAGCGTTTGTGTGGCAACCGGCTGTGTTTTGTTGAGCGGCACTTTTGCAAGCTGCGCACCTTTAATGAGGATTTCATCCCAGGAGAAGGTGGGAATGCGTGTCCGCATAGGTTCGATAATCGACTTTCCCGTCATGGCAAGGCGGTGGATATCTGCCATGTTGACCTCGAAATCGTCGGCCAGCCGTCGCCATTCCCCTAGGTATTCTTCTCCCGAACCTGTTTCAGCGCCTATCGAGAGGGCTGCTGGCCGGTTGGATGCTGCAAGGCTGAAGCTCTTTTTGCCTGAGCCGCAGACAGGACATGTCCAGTTGTCAGGAAGAGCTGACCACAGGGTGCCTTCTTTTGCTTCATTATAGGCATAGGAGCAGAGAGTGCATTCATAGATGTTTGTGGAAACGGATTCGCTTTTGACTGCCGGAACCACGGGTTGTTGTTCTTTCAGCGGGATAAATGAGGATTTTGGCGAGCCGCAGACTGGGCATATCCAGTCATTCGGGAGGGCCTCCCATGCGACGGATTCTTTGTTTTCATCGTAAATATACGAGCATAGCCCACATTGCCATTTTGCCATACAAATCGGTAGATGATATGATTACTGCAAAATATGATTGATTATTATAATAGGAATTTTTCCTGATTGAGATCAGGAAAAGAGGCTTCTTTTTTTTGTCGGTATATCAGCGCTATCTGCCTACGAAAGAGAAGCTGAAAAGCTAACTGGAAGAGGCTGCAGTGTAGAATTGATTACCAATGCACTCGATCATATTCCAGATGACCTTGGCATATCCATTTCTTTTCAATAAAGGTTTTTTTAGATTCGCAAATTGTGATACGGGCAGGGAAGGAGGAAAAAAGAGGGTGAATAAAGGAGTTTGCAAAACCACCCTCAGAAACCACAATCCGTTCAATTACTACGATCGCACCATCATCTCGATTGATAAGCTCAAAAACAAAATCTGGAGTAAAGGAATTATCTTTAGAATGCGTGGTGTGACATCATCATCATTGTTCTACCCCGCGTAACGTGTATGCGGCTATGTTCTTCCCTCCGTATTCAAGCGGGTCTATCTTCTGCAACTGTTGCCGGATCACCGTGCGCATCTGCACGGCAGGGCGTAAACAGTATCGCTTGAACTCCCCCTTGTCTATTCCGTCCGACTCTGTGATGTGCGGAAACAGCAGTTTAAGATAGGCCGTGCACAACCGTAAAACCGCTTCCGTGTCGCGGGTGTCTGCCCCGGGAGGATAGTCAACCAGCCTTTCAACAACATTCCGGTAAATCAGTGTTTCCGCTGGCTGGCGCAGTAGATGCATGATTTCGGAAAAATACTCGGTGTTCAGTGCCCAACCGTTGATTTTCAGGTTCTCACTCATTCGAGGAATGTCACGCCCCCGGATAAAACCATGGAAGCGGTCCAGTAATGCAGACTCGTGAAACACTTCCGGTAACCGTTGGAACATGTCTCTGGTTTCATCCATCTCTGTTTGTGGGATGTTCCCCAGCAGGATGACACCGGCCCCGCCAATGATACGGTTCTTGCCGACCGAGATCTCCCCACTTTCCATGTAGGCTTTCAGTCCCCCCTGCATCTCGCTCGGGTCGTGGAAGTTGATTGACTGGATTTCGTCCAGCGCAACAAAGTCATTCGACGCGATTAGACCGGGGCTCTTTCCATTTATATCGCCGAACATCTTTGCCCGCGTCAGCGTCCCACCGCTGACCAGCCAGCCGTATTTCCCTACCTGCCCGAACATATACGACTTGCCTGTTCCCTTGGGTGCCAATTCCACCAAATTCAGACGCGGCTCGATAAACAGCAACAGACGTGTCAACACCGTGTGTTTTTGTACCCAGTCTTCGTATCCCTCCGGGCTGTAATCTATCGCTCCCAACACAACATCGATCCACTCCTCGGCAGTAAACTGACTGCGAGCCTCTCTATAGGCATCCAGATCAATCGTGTAAGGACAAAAATTCTTGTACTCTAAGAGCGTGAAACATCCACGAGGATTCTCGTTGTCCGGGCTCCGATAACCAAGTTGTACTAGTCCCCAACCACCAGCAGTTTTTACGACATCATCTTTGATGCGGTTCCAGATATAATCCTCAATCAACGTTTCCGAATGCTTCAGACCCAATTCCGTAATCGCAAACGTGTACTCGTCAGACCGTACGCTGAATTGGATTTCAATTTTAGCCAGAAATTTCTTCGTGTGCCCCTCAGTCCGCGCAGCAGTCTGTAAATCCAGAAGATCTTCTCGACGCGGAATAATTTCGTAGATGTATTTTCGCAATGCCTCGGCATCGTGAATTTTTCCGTCCGACTCCGCCTTGCGTTTCAGAATCCAGTCTCGTAAAAACGACGGAATCGACGCCGCTTTGAAGATAGCCGCGATGTTTGGGTCCTTGAAGACCGTCGTGTCTGGAAATGCCTCTCGCAATTTTTGAGTATCGACCATAATTGATTACCCTTGTTAAAACTACAAATCAAAATCGTCTTTCTCTACAATTTGTGCTCGCTTGCCACCGGTCTTCGCCTTTGGCACGAATTGCCCCGTCCGCGAGAAAATCACCACCGGTACCAACCGCTCCTCCAGCGTCGCGCCACCGTGTATCTCAAAGCCCTGTCCTCCGCCTCTTTTGGATAAGCGGTCATATCCGCGTACCACCCAATGCCTGCCATCCAGTGTTTCTTCAAGTTCCGGCGGACATCCACCTTGCGCCGCTCGTTCGCAGTAGCGCCAATCGGCAACATCTCCTCCTTCTTCGCAAACAAGCGTCTGTGCAAGCCTTGGCTCAGCCTGCCACGCCAGAGCTGCAAGCCGCGAACTTCCATGGTCTGCTGTGACAAGTACCCGCTCAAAACGCGCCAACCCCTCTGACACACGCGGCAAAACCTCGCTGCCAATCACATCCAATGCTGCTGCAAGATTTTCCTCTGCCTGCCGCACCTCGTGCGTTTCCACGCCGTTGTGAGCAATGTTGTCGAAGCGCTTGATGTCTGGCAACCGCCGAGTGGTGTCTGGCCAATGAATGTTGTTGAATTTTGTCGATGTCGGCAAATGCCCCTCACCGACTTCCAACGAATGCACGCCTATATTCCGCTTCTGCGCCAGTGCTACCAACATCGGCAGCCACTCTGCACCCATTGCATCCACTACAAGCAACGCGTAATTGTTGTAAGCTGCATATCGTTGCACCATTGCATCCCGCGATTTTACCGAGTTCGGAAGCTTCACCCGTTCAGCTTTTACATAAAACTCCGGTGTCACGCGACCAGTTATTTTCAGTTCACGGTACTCCTTAAAATATTCTTCCAACACCACGTCGCCGAAAACGGAATCTGCGTTCAGGTACATTGCCAAGTCAGGATATATTTCTTTTGCGGCATCGGAGACACGGCGATCCACCGTACAGCGCCGCAATATTTCCGCTTGCTCCATGTTCGACCCGCAATTCAACCACGGTGCGACTCGCGACGTTGATTCGTCCGTGCAACGTGCGACGAATTGCCGGATGTCCACGCTGGACATTATTACATTGGCGTACTTTATAGCATCCCTGCGTTCGCCAGCATAAAATACAGATTCATCCAGCCAGTCCGCCGCGCCCATTACGTATGCGGAGCGGAAGTTGGCTACAAGAACCCCCTCTTGTCTTGCGACACACTCAAGATAACTTCCTTTGGATGCAATGTGTTTAACCAGCCACAGCAACACTTCACGTTCCGGACCCTTGCGTCCATCAAAAACATGCAAAACGCATTTTTCGACTGCACCTTCAGGAAATAACAGTCTTTTGAGCGTTTTGAGCATTTCCGTCAATGTCTTCGCCCCACCATCTTTACCCCGCTCGCAGATCCACCGCAAGGCATCTTCGGATAATTCTGCATCTTCCACACCGTAAAACACGCGAGCGAAATCCTGGAGGCGCACCACCTGAACCACCTCAGAACTTAGACCTGCCAATTCCCGCCCTTCTGAGGCTACAACAATACGCCGGAAAGAACTATCGTTTGGGAGTTCCTCTGTATATCGCAAATACTTCTGGAATGTGTCGCACGCTTCTGGAATTAAAGATGCCAAATCGTCTCCGACCAGCATCACTTCTGTACGCCCGACCTCGAACTGAAGCCCGACCTTTTCGGTATCAATTTCAATCAGTTGCTTTCCCTGGCGGTAGCGCGGATTGGTGAAAATATCCTTGAGTATCAATCCTGTGCCATCATCGCTCCGCAAAAAGCAAACAGCTTCTCTCCCAGATGTTTCGTCCACCCATTCGCGTAAAGCAACAATTGCAGCCCGTTTATTCTCCTCCGTTAACAACGAAAGATAACCGGGCATTCCCAGCAATAAAAAAGCGTTACCGTTTGTCGCCTGAGCAGTCATGGCATTGCGAACGCGCTCGAAAACTTCGTCAGGCATGGGAAGCCACGCGCGTTCTGTCACCAGTTCGCTCAAGCGTAACTCAATGTCACCAAGCACTTGGTAGAACCGGCGCAACACCGTCCAGCTCTCTCCCGGAGGCACGATCACCACTCGCACCTTCGCCTCCGCGTGCGGATTCCTGATGTATTCGCAATAATCGATGAGTTTCATAGTTTTACTCCAGAACTGAAAGCCCTACATCGGGAATTTGATCAATCATCTTCAGGAGCAGTATCTTCGCCTCAGAATCGGGAAGCATATTTACCTTTGCCGCAGCCTGCTTCCGGGTATGAGTGTCATACCCTTGCTTGACAAACGTATCAATTGCTTCAAGAAGCCCTACATCCGTTAGCCATCTCCCCGGTGCGTCGCCCAATTTTCTGCAAAACCAATTGCTCAGTTCTTCTACTCTGAACCCAATTTTTTGATATCGCGGAGGCAGCACCCTGTTGAGGAATTTTTCACCCGCCGTTGTCAAATCCACAAATACACCCTTTTTTTTAAGTTTGTCATGCACGAACTGTAAGCGTTCAGCAGAAACTCCTTCCGGTTTCGCGACCGCATCGACGATGCTCTTGGCATCATCTTCTGCCAAAAGACATTCAGCGGGTAGCGCGTATTTGCGACTCCATTCGTCAGGCGACTCCGTGCCTGTATGTTCACGCCACAGCACCGCCACCTGCTTGGAAACCAACGCTCGACTATATTCCTCAATCTTGATGCGCCCCAGTGTCTTGAAACTCTGCTCATCGGTTTTCGCCGAATCCGATGGTAAAGCATTGTAAAGCTCGCGACCTTCAGCGATTGCCATAGGCCAGATCTCTCCGAATATTTCTCGTATTGCACACAGTTGCTGCGTTTGAGCAATGTCGAAGAACACCTCTCGAATAACTCCCATTTGTTGTTCAAGAATCTCTTCAAAAGCTTTCACGTCATCGCCAGTCATCGCAGGCCTGCCGAGCAATTCAAAGAAACGCTGCAAAGCTGGATGTTTCTTCGC
>Ga0118677_10015808_pt1 | contig 10439 bp, 11 predicted proteins | sample AliMusrvi5mmetaG_FD_86154 | JGI IMG/M metagenome (GOLD analysis project Ga0118677, IMG submission 86154)
CATCATACATCATCCCAACCGGAAATTTTGGGTCCTTGAGCATCCGCCAAAGAACGTATGGCCCTGTGTATTAGGCGCTTTCAGCTTGTGAAAATAGTCCACTTTTGAACCGTCGCCGACAGCCGGAGAAATTTTTGCTGGCGAATCGCCCGGATGGTGGTATCTGGACATTTCATCCCAAAATCACCATGAGCGTTCTTGTTGGAAAACCCGCACCCGATTTCAAAGCCGAGGCCGTCCACCTCGGGCAATTCACCGAGACCGTTCTGTCGAGCTACCGGGGGGACAAATACGTCGTCCTTTTTTTCTACCCGCTGGACTTCACGTTCGTCTGCCCGACCGAGCTCCATGCGTTCCAAGAGAAGCTCGAGGAATTTCACAAGCGCAACGTCGAGGTTATCGGCTGCAGCATCGATAGCAAATTCTCGCACCTCGCCTGGCTGACCACCCCGAAAAAGCAGGGAGGGATCGAGGGCGTCCAGTATCCGATCGTCTCCGATCTCCAGCGCACGATCTCCCGCGATTATGATGTGCTTTCACCCGATGGCGTCGCCTTCCGCGGGCTCTTCCTGATCGACCGCGAAGGAATCGTCCGCCACCAGCTCGTGAACGACCTCCCGCTCGGCCGCAACGTGGACGAGGCGATCCGCATGGTGGATGCCCTCCAGCATTTTGAAAAGCACGGCGAGGTCTGCCCGGCGAATTGGGCGCAGGGAAAAGACGCGATGAAGGCGACGAAAGACGGCACCGCGGATTATCTCAGCAGCCATTAGCGGAGAGGGTTCCTCCCCTTCCCGCAAGCTGCCTGCGGAAAACATTTCGCGGGCGACGACAATTTCTGGACGCCAAGGCCGGGAACGTGCAGTTTCTTGCGGTTGCCGTTTCAAACGGCCAACATCGTTTCTGCCGCTGTGTAACAATAACTTCTCCGCATGTCGTCTCCAACAACACCTTCGAGAGCTTTCCCTCCAAGCGGTGCTCCGGCGGCGGGATCAGTTGCGGGTGCCACGGCTGAGGCCCAGAGGAAACTCGTAGAAATCTGCGGGAAGTCCGCCGCCGAGGCGCTCGAGGGCATGGGTGCCGGGGCCGGCGGCCTCTCGGCGGAGCAGGTGGAAAAAGCCCTCGAGGAGTTTGGCCCCAACGATCTTTCCCACCGGAAGGAACTGGGGTTTTTCGGGGAGATTCTCCAGCGATGCCGAAACCCGCTCGTCATCCAGTTGCTGGTCATCTGCGCAGTTTCGATCGGCATGGGAGATCTTCGCATGGCAACCGTTGTGGGGGCCATGGTGGTCCTGAGCGTGGGCCTGGCCTACTTTCAGGAACACCGGTCCGGCAAAGCGGTCGAAAAGCTCCGCGAAATGGTGCAGACCCAGTGCCTGGTCACGCGCGACGGCTCCGAGGTCGAGATCCCCGCTTCGGAAATCGTCCCCGGCGACATCGTCACCCTCCAGGCCGGCGCGATCATCCCCGCCGACCTCCGCCTCATCGCCGCCAAAGATTTTTTCGTGAGCCAGTCGTCGCTGACCGGCGAATCGATGCCGGTGGAAAAAAGCGCCGACCCCGCGGAGATTGCCGGCCGTGGGGTCATCGAGCTTCCCAACGCCTGCTTCCAGGGGAGCAACGTGCTGAGCGGTTCCGCGCGCGGCGTCATCGTGAATACCGGGATTCGCACGCAGTTCGGATCGCTCTCCGAAAAACTCTCCGGCGGGCGCGTGCAGACGAGCTTCGACCGCGGGATCGCCGGGTTCACGTGGCTGATGATCCGCTTCATGGTCGTCATGGTGAGCGTCGTTTTTCTCATCGTCGGGATCACGAAAGGCGACTGGGTGGAAGCGCTTCTCTTCGGCCTCTCGGTCGCCGTCGGCCTCACCCCGGAAATGCTGCCGATGATCGTGACGGTGAACTTGTCCAAAGGCGCGATGGCCATGTCGAAAAAGAAGGTCATCGTCAAGCGGCTCAACTCGATCCAGAACTTCGGTGCCATCGACATCCTTTGCACGGACAAAACCGGCACGCTCACCCAGGACCGCGTCATCCTCGAAAAGCACGTGGATGTCACGAACCGCGAAAGCGACGACGTGCTCCGGTATGCGTACATGAACAGCTATTACCAGACCGGGCTGCGGAACCTGCTCGACCGGTCGGTCCTCTCCCACTCGGATCTGGACGTGGACAGGGACTGCCGGAAAGTGGACGAAATCCCGTTCGACTTCCAGCGCAAGCGCATGTCGGTCGTGGTCGATTACGAGAGCGACCACGTGCTGATCTGCAAGGGCGCCGTCGAGGACATCTACAAGGCCTGCACCCATTACCAGGTCGATGACGAAATCCATGTCATGATCGACCTGATCAAAAGCGACCTCCTCGAAGAATACGAGGAGCTCAGCCGGGACGGATACCGGGTCCTCGGCATCGCCTACCGGGAGTTCCCGCAGACCAAGCAAGTTTTCTCCGTCGCCGACGAAAGCGATTTGATCCTCCTCGGCTACATCGCGTTCCTCGACCCGCCAAAGGAATCTGCCGCCAAGGCCATCGCTTCGCTCAAGCAATACGGCGTGGCCACAAAAATCCTCACCGGCGACAACGCCCTCGTGACGAAAAAAATCTGCAAGGACGTGGACCTGGAATTCGGGGAAGTCATTTCCGGCGACCATCTGGCCGGCCTGAGCGAGGACGAACTGGGGGACCTCGCAGAAAAGAACAATGTCTTCGCCCGCCTCACGCCCGCGCAGAAGGAAAGCATCATCCTCGCGCTCCAGAAGCGCGGCCACGTGGTCGGCTACATGGGCGACGGCATCAACGACGCCCCCTCGATGCGCGTTGCCGACGTGGGGATTTCCGTGGATACCGCCGTGGATGTCGCCAAGGAATCCGCCGACATCATCCTCCTGGAAAAAAGCCTCATGGTCTTGGAGGACGGGATCATCGAAGGCCGGAAGGTCTTCGGGAACATCATCAAATACATCCGCATGGGTGCCAGCTCGAACTTCGGCAACATGTTCAGCGTCGTGGGCGGAAGCTATTTTCTGCCGTTCCTCCCGATGGCCCCGATCCAGGTGCTCGTCAACAACCTCCTCTACGACGCCTCGCAGGTCGGGATCCCCTCCGACCACGTCGATCCCGAATATCTGCTCACCCCGCGGAAATGGAACATCGGCAACATCCAGCGGTTCATGGTCCAGATCGGCCCGATCAGCTCGATCTTCGACTACGCCACGTATTTCCTGATGCTCTACTTTTTCAACTGCATCCTGTTCAAGACCCCGCAGGCCATCCCGCAGGAAACGCTGGATTACATCGCGGCCCATTTCCCCCAGCTCAAGAACCCTCAGGACTACTTCGAGCACCTTTTCCAAACCGGCTGGTTCGTGGAGTCGATCCTCACGCAGACGCTGATCGTCCACATTATCCGCACGAGAAAAATCCCGTTCTTCCAGAGCATCGCCAGCCCGTTCCTCCTCCTCACGACCGCCGTTGTCATGGCCATCGGGGCGTGGCTGCCTTACAGCCCGTGCGCGAATTACCTCGGGCTCGTCCCGCTGCCGGGCATTTACTGGCTGTGGATTCTCCTTTTCCTTGTCTGCTACTCCATCCTCACCCATTTCGTGAAAGTCGCCTTCCACAACAAGCACGGCATCGACTGATATGAAAAGCCTCCTCCACGCCCTGAACGACGGCCGTCTCATCGAACTGCCCGACAACGACAAGACCATGGCGCTCGAGTATCTGGCCGCCCTCCTCGAAGCGATTCCCGACATCCATTTCGGCGACGAGGGCATCGCGGAAAGAGTCCTCTCCCGGGAGCAGTCGTTCAACACCGGAATCGGCAAAGGCTGGGCCTGCCCCCACGCCCGGTTCGCTGGCGACGGCGAAGTCGTCTGCGCGGTCGGATGGAGCCCGGACGGCATCGACTACGGCGCGCCGGACGGAATCCCGGTCCGTTTCATCGTGATGTATTTTGTCCCCGAGTCGCAGAAAAATTCCTACCTGAAGGAAATTTCCTCGCTGGCCAAAGCGATCACCACCCTCCCGGCCCTGCAAAATCTGGAGGCCCTCACCGACCTCGCCGAGGCGCGCCACCGGCTGCTCGATGCCGTGAGCATGGCCGTGGAATCGACCGCGCCGGACGCGCGGGCCCGCATGATCCGCCTCGAAACCCGCCACGCTCAGTCCGAAAGCGCCGAAGCTCCGGTCCTGCTGGACGGGCTCCTCGGTGCCCTGACTCCCCTGAGCATCGTCTCCCTGGCCCCATCCCGATTCTTTGTTCTCAGCCAGAACGATTCGCTCGTCGAGGCCCTCGAAAAGCTGGAAGACCTGCCGGGCAAACTTCTCAAGGACGGCACGTTCACCCACGCGGACCTCCACGTCGTCCTGAGATCCTCCGCCCACTACAAGCCGGACCGCACGGTCCACGACTGTCTCTGCTACTCGCTGAAGCGGACATGAACCTCCCCGCAAACTCGGAATCCGACCGCCAGTCTCTCCTGTTCGCGATGAACCTCTCGCTCGCCGTCGGGCTTTTGATGTTCGTGATGAAGATGGGGGCCTACCTGCTCACCGGTTCCTCCGCAATTTTGAGCGACGCCGCCGAGTCGGTGGTCCATGTCGCCGCAGTCATCTTCGCGTCCTTCAGCCTGCGTTTGTCGTTCCGTCCGGCAGACCAAGAGCACCAGTTCGGACACGCAAAAATCTCGTTTTTCTCGGTCGGCTTCGAGGGGGCGATGATCATCCTGGCCGCCGTCTATATCATTTACGAATCTGTCCACAAATGGCTGACCGGTCTCGAACTCTCAAATCTCGGTGCCGGCTCGATCCTCACGGCGGCCGCAGTGGTCATCAACGGTGGGCTGGGCGCCTATCTCGTGTGGCTTGGCCGCCGCAGGAATTCCCGCATCTTGGAAGCCAACGGCAAACACACACTGACCGACTGCTGGACGAGCATCGCCGTGCTCGTCGGCCTGCTGCTGGTGCTGACGACGAGGTGGCTCCCGTTCGATCCGATCTGCGGCATCCTCATGGCCTGCAATATCCTCTGGTCGGGAGCCGGACTCGTGAAATCCGCATTCTCCGGCCTGATGGACGAGGCGGACCCGGAAGCCCACAAGGCCCTGGTCGGAATTCTCGACCGAGAGACGAAAGCGCGCGGGCTCGCCTACCACGACCTCCGCCATCGGAACACGGGCGACGCCCAGAGCGTGGAGTTCCACCTCCTGTTTCAGGAAGGCGAAACCCTCCAGCACGCCCATCTCATCGCAACGGAAATCGAGCGCGCGATCGAGGGTTCGCTGCAGCCCCGGGCCTTCGTGACCACTCACCTCGAATGCGCGTCCGATCACGAGATGCTGCATTCCGCGTGAGGGTGCCGGAGCGTTTCTCCGCGCGGAAAATCCCGCTTGCAAAAGTAAGAAACCGGGTAAGGATAGTTGGTATGCAGGCAACGCTTACATCGAAAGGGCAAATCACCCTGCCCATCAAGATTCGCAGAAAGCTCGGGCTCAAAGCCGGTGATACGCTGGAATTCGATGAGACCGTGCCATTCATCAAGGCGCGAAAGCCGTTCGACAAAGACGCGATGCGCAAAGCCATCGGGCGGGGGAAATCGCGGAAGCCCGCCCGGACGAGTTCGGAGTGGCTCGATGTGCTGCGAGGCCCGGTCGAGCGGCCATGACAACGGCGGTCGATACGTCCGTTTTGATTTCCATCGACCAGGGAGAACCGGATGCCGGAGCTTGGGTGGATTGTCTGGAGAAGGCCAGAGAGGCCGGAGAATTGGTGGTCTGCGATGTCGTTGCCGCCGAGTTTTTTGCCGTCGTCATGGATCGTTCTGCTTTCCTTGAGACGCTGGACAACCTGGGTGTGCGGATGGTTTCTACCAGCCTCGAAGCCTCCTGTCTGGCCGGCTCAACCTTTCGCAAGTATCGCGATGCCGGAGGGCCGCGCGAACATCTGATCCCCGATTTTCTCGTTGCGGCGCACGCGAGGATCGACTGCGACGCGCTGGCTGCTGCGGACCGGGGTTATTTCCGCCGATACTTCCGCGACCTCAAGATCCTCCGTCCCCGGTAGCGTTTTGCCGATCGCCCTCGGTCATACGATTTCGCGGTAGGCGTCTGGATGCGGGCGGGGAATGACCACCGCATTGACCAGCATGCCGCTCTCGGCGATGACCTGCTGGCCCGCTTCCACTGCAGCCTGCACGGCCGCGACATCTCCGGTCATGGTGCAGAACGCTTTGCCGCCGAGCGCCATCGCCAGGCGGATCTCCAGCAACTGCACGTTCCCGGCTTTGACGGCGGCGTCCGCCCCTTCGAGCAGCGAGCTGACGGTGAAGGATTCCAGAATGCCGAGCGCCCCGCCAAACTCCGGGACCTGCGAGCGGCCCATGGCGGCGATGACGTCCGGGTGGGGATTCGGAAAGACGTATTGGGCGATGAGGCAGCCGCTGGCGACAACGGCACCCGCCGTGACCGCGCTTTCGACCGCATCAACCGGCCCGCAGATGACCACCATGTATTTGCCCGAGCAGATGCTGCGCGAGAGCACGATCCCGACATTCGCGGCTTTGAGCATGGCGTCGGCCACGGCAAATCCGGCGGCGACGCTGGTGAGTTCGATGATGCCAATGGATTTCTCGTTCATGATTGTCTTTCCAAAATGATGCGGTCGCCTGTCACAGCGGTCACCGTGCCGGCAAACGGCGCGTGGATAATCGCGCCGAGGGCATCCTTGGGAATCTCGCCGATCGGCTGCCCGGCCCGGACCATGTCCCCCTTCTTCACCAGCGGATTGTTCGGAACGCCGGCGGCCTGTTTGAGCAGCAGGCTGAGCTGGCGAGGCTTGAGCTCGGCCTGACTCCATGGTGCTGGCGAGTCGTATTCCCCGACGTTCAGGCGCTGCACCAGCAGCTTGATCGGCACCTTGCGGCCGTCGTGCATCGCGTGCGCCCTGGCCGGGGCCTCGCCGGCCCACTTGATGCCGGTCTCCCGCATCCCGGCCTTCGAAGCGTCGCACGCCTCTTTCGGGTAAAGCTCCTCGGGGCAGGAGTAGAGCGTGCAGAGACCGCATGCGCAGCAGTTGGCGGCCATCTGGTTCCAGTATTTCTTGTCGGTCGCGGTGAAGGAGAGGCTGCGCATGACCTGGTGCGGCTCCACGGCGTAACCGAGCAGGTAGCGCGGGCAGAGCTCCGTGCAGAAGCGGCACTGGTCGCAGGCGGATTTGCCGATGCGCGCCTGGACCGGCGCGGGCTTCAGCTTGCGCTCCGCCATGTGATGGGAGCGTGGAAGGATCACCGCGCCGGTGCTCGTCTTGCTGACCGGGGTGTCCAGATCGTCCGTGAGCTGGCCCATCATCAGGCCGCCGAGAAAGATCACGGGGTCATCGGTCGCGAGCCCGCCGCAAACTTCTACGACCTCGCGGAACGCCGTTCCCACCGGCACGGTGAGTGTCGTGGGATTTTTCACCGCACCGGCGAGCGTGATCGTCTTCCGCGTCACCGGGACCCCATTTGACGCGGCGGCGATGTTGGCCAGTGTTTCGACGTTGCTGACCACGACGCCGACCTGGAGCGGGATGCCTTGCGGGGGAATGAGCCGTCCGGTGACGGCGTGGACCAGCTCGTATTCGTCGCCTGCCGGGTAGTAGTCGCCGAGCAAGTGGAGGCGGACGGATGTTCCTTTGCAGGCGGCCTGGATGGCTGCGACGGCATCCTTTTTCTTCGCCTTGATGCCGACAACGCCGTCCTTGGCCCCAACGGCCTCCATGACAAGCCGCACCCCCTCCACAACCTCTGCGGCCATGTGCTGCATGACGGCGGAGTCCTTGTGAAGCAAGGGTTCGCATTCGGCACCATTGGCGATGACGGTATCGGCCCGGCCTGCGAGTTTCACATGCGCGGGAAACCCTCCGCCTCCCGCGCCGACCACCCCCGCCTGTCTGACTTTTTCGACCAAGCTCATGGGAAAAAATCTATTCCCGCACCGGCACGACGACGACCGGGCACATGCTGTGCTTCAGGACGCCGGTCACCACGCTGCCGCCAAAAAGATGGTAAAGCGCACCGTGCCCGTGAGATCCGAGAATGATGTAGTCGGCCGCCCGGGTTTTCGCCTGGTCGAGGATTTCGTCCACCGGGATTCCAAACGTGGCCTCGCTGGCAACGTCGAGGCCTTTCGCGCGGAGCGGGGCCGCGAGATGGTCGAGCCGGTTCTTGGCGGCATCGACAGTCTCGCTGTCCAAATCCGGCGGAGCCGTGGCGACCAGGTCCATGGCGGCACCGACGGGAACATACGTCGCGACCGGCTCGATGACGTGAAATAGGATCACCCCGGCATGGAGTTGCAGGGCGAGCGCCTCGGCTTCGCCCAAAACCTTGGGGGCAATCTTGCTAGTATCCAAGGGAACAAGGATTGTGGCCATGCGGACTTTGTAGCCCATCGATTCTTGGCTTGCGAGAAAAACCCGCGATACTCGGCAACGTGGATGAACTTTTTCCAGTCGCTGTTTCGGAGGTCGCCGCGGATGCGCCGCTGGCCACCCGCATGCGCCCGCGCACGCTCGAGGAATACGCCGGCCAGCAACACATTCTCGGGCCGGGCAAGCTCCTCCGCCGCGCGATCGAAGCCGACCGGATTTCCTCGCTCATTTTGTTTGGTCCGCCGGGCACCGGAAAAACCACCCTCGCGCAGGTGATCGCGGGAGCGACCCAAGCAAAGTTCGAGCGCCTCAGCGGTGTCGAGAGCAACGTCGCCGACATCCGCCGCGTCGTGGCTGCCGCCTCCGCCCGCCGCTCCCACACCAAGACGATTCTCTTCATCGACGAAATCCACCGGTTCAACAAGGCCCAGCAGGACGTCCTTCTGCCGGAGGTCGAGAACGGCGTCGTGCGTCTCATCGGCGCGACCACCCAGAACCCGTTCTTCAGCGTCAACAGCGCGCTCCTCTCCCGCTCGCAGGTGTTCCAACTCCAGCTGCTCTCCGAGGAAGATCTGACCTCGCTCATGCGCGCCGCCCTCGCGGACAAGGAACGCGGACTCGGAAACCTCCCGGTCGTCCTCGAACCCGAAGCCGCCGCCCATCTCGCCAAACTCAGCGATGGCGATGCCAGAAAATCCCTCAACGCCCTCGAAATCGCCGCCCGCACGACCGCCCCGGACCCGGACGGCGCCATCCGCATCGACCTTCACGCCGCCGAGGAAAGCATCCAGCAGAAGGCGGTCGTCTATGACGGCACCGGCGACGAACACTACGACACGATCAGCGCGTTTATCAAAAGCATGCGCGGCAGCGACCCGGACGCCGCGCTTTACTGGCTCGCCAAAATGCTCCACGCCGGCGAGGACCTCCGTTTCATCACCCGCCGGATCGTGATCTGCGCGAGCGAAGATATCGGGATGGCGGACTCGAACGCGCTCGTCGTCGCCATGTCCGCCCAGCAGGCGGTCGAGTTTATCGGGCTCCCCGAGGCGAACCTCATCCTCGCCCACGCGACGGTCTATCTGGCCACCGCCCCAAAAAGCAACCGCTGCACTGTCGCCATCGGCAAAGCCTCGCAGGAAGTCCGCGAGGGCAGGACACTCGCCGTCCCTCCTCACCTCCGCGACGGCCACTACAAAGGCTCCGAACGCCTCGGCCACGGCAAGGGCTACCAATACAGCCACGACTTCGATGGTTCCTACGTCCCCCAGGCCTACCTCCCCGAAGGCCGGACCTACTACGAACCCACCGAAAACGGGCTGGAAAAACGCGTCAAGGAACGCCTCGCCCACTGGCGCTCGATCTACGACGCCGCGGCTCAAAAAACCAAGCCGTAGAGCATTGCGCGTGGCTCTTCTGTCCCACAGAGTTGACATTTTATGGGACAGAGCACAGCTTGGTAAGCGAACCAGAATCACTTATGGCCGAAGGAATCAACGTCAGATTTGCAGGGGCACTGCAACAGTTCATCCACGAGCGAGCCGGAGCCAAGGGGCTTTACGGCTCTGCCAGCGAATACATCCGCGATCTTGTGCGGCGGGATTATGAGCGGGAGGAGAAGCGCAAATGGGGCTGGCTGCACGACGAGCTGAAAGCGGGTGCCAAGGCGGACGAAAAGCAATTTATTCCGCTGGATGCGGCGACGGTCCTGCGAAAAGCCAAGGCCCGCTAAAATCTTCGCGGCTGCCGAGTCGCGGCTCATCGAAATCTGGGACTACCTGCCGGACGAAAAGTATCACCGACCCGGCTCCGATTGATACTTGACAATCGATTTGGACCAGAGACGTGAAGATTCCTATTGCTATTGAGACGCTTTCTCATATTGTGGATTGCAATGAATCGCGTTCCGTCCACGAAGCTCGGGAAAGTCGCGCATGCGCGGTCTGTCGAGATCGTTGGGATTTCGAGCGATTGCGGGCGGGCGGGGCGGTTGGCGGTGCTGGGGTTCCTGCCGGGGCGGCGCGTGA
>Ga0118677_10015103_pt2 | contig 10436 bp, 2 predicted proteins | sample AliMusrvi5mmetaG_FD_86154 | JGI IMG/M metagenome (GOLD analysis project Ga0118677, IMG submission 86154)
GCATTCGGCAGCGGCACAGGGATGGGCGGCGGCTATGTCGTCTACAAGGGGAACGCCGATTCCGTGCCGGTGACGAGTCTGACGGCCGGTCACACCTACTACGTGTCGGTGTACGCATTCAATGGATCGGGCGGAACGGAGAACTACCTGACGACCCTGCCCGGCGTCTCCAGCAATACCACCGCCCTGCCGACGGATCCGGCGCTGGGGCGCGGACCGGCCACGCTTTCCTTCAGCGCCTACCGGGGCGGCACACCGGCCTCCCAGAACTTCGCCGTCACCAACACCGGCTACGGCACGCTCGTGTACACCAACACCCTCTCCTGGGGCGCAGGCGCAAGCGGCTGGCTCACCGTCTCCCCCGCGACCACCAGCCTGACTTCGGCGGCCTCCTGTACGAATGCGGTATCGGTGATCGCCAGCAACCTCGCGCCGGGCACCTACACCGCCACCAACACCCTCACCGGCAACCAGACCAACGGCACCCCGAACGTGACCATCGCTTTCACCGTGAATGAACTGCCCGTCCCGACGTCCGTCAACGCGTCCGCGATTTCCACGCGGAGCGTCACCGTCAACTGGGCGGGCGCCGGTTACGATGTGATGGTCGTACGGCGGCAGGGGGCGCCGCCGGATGCGCCCGCCCAGGGCACGGCCTATGCTCACGACGCGGTCTACGGCAGCGGCAACCAGGTCGTCTACGCGCATGGTGCCGGCACATCCGATACGGACACCGGCATCCTTCCCCAGACGATTTACTACTATGCCTTCTACAGCGAGAATTACTCATTCTACTCCCCTGCCGTCTCCCTCTGCGTGACGACCCTCGCGGCCAAGATCGACGGCGTGGCGGATGAGTGGATCGGCATCCTCCCCGCCGTGGTCAACTCCTCGACCATCACCTCCAACGAGTTCATGTGGCGCGACAAGGAGTACGAAGAACGCACAGATCCGGCCAACGGCAACGAGGTCAATGCCGACATTACCGAATTCCGGATTCGTGCGGATTCCTCCAACCTCTACTTCTATGTCAAACTCCAGGGCATCACCGACATTGCCCTGCCTTATATCGCGGTCAACATCGACACCGACCAATCGGCGGCCAGCGGCGGGATGAACTGGATCGGAGACCAGTCCGGCATGACCCTGGGCGGCAATTACGCATCCAACGGTGTGGCCGCCCTGCATTATTCCGAACGCAACATGATCGTTCACAACGTCAACAGCATCGGCCCCGTGATCGAACTCAACGCGGGGGCCTCGTGGTATGCCCCGCCCACGCTTGGACAGGGCGCCAACTACATCAACGCCGCCAGCAACTTCATCGAGTGGGCCGTCGCGCGCAGCGATCTGGGACTCAGTGGCGTCTCCACGGCGCGATTCACGGTGGCGTCGTTCCTGAATGTAACGCCCGGCGGATGGGCTAACGACATCGACACCACCGCCAACTTCACCGGCGGCGACGCCCTGGACAGCCTGTCCATCACCCCCTTCGGCACCAATGATCCCGCCGGTAACATGAATGCATGGAATGAGGATATCAGTGATGGCAACATCGATTTCTTCTTCGATGTACGCCTGGATGGCAACGGACTGGTGGCCACCCCGATTCCCAATGCGCCGGATGTGGCTTCCCTGTTCCCCGGCAACAACACGGTGATCGAACAGGGACCCCTCACGTTCAGTTGGGGTGCGGGAACCGTGACAGGCGGCACGATCAACAGCTACTTATTTGAAGTCTCCACGAATGCCTCATTCAATGGCGGCGAGAACATGTCCATCACCTATCGGGCGAATACGTCTGCCTCAAACCGTTATTTTCTGGCCGACTCGCCGGGGGCCACGCAATACTATTGGCGCGTCCGCTCGCGCGACTTGGGCGGCGCCCTGTCCGGTTACACGACCGCGTCGTTCCAGATCGGACCGCCCGATGACGACACCCAGGGACCGGTCCCCTCTTTGATCTACATCGGTCCCAGCTACACGCCCGGCCTCTCGCAGACCAACATCACCGACGCCGACTTGGCCAACACCAACAACCTCGCCGACATCGCCGTCCAGTGGACCGATCCAAGCGGAGTTTTCCTGACCAACCATTCCGCGTACGGCAACAACAACATCCTGGCCTCGATGGGGCGGGTGATCCCCAACTGGGACCTCTACACCACCAATCTCCACACCGGCGCCACCCAATCGTTCGGCTACGATCAGCCCTTCACCGAGTTCTACGGTCACAACGGCGACACCACGGTCACCACCGTGTACCACAACGCCTTCGCCATCATGGATATCGACACCAATAACATTTTCTTCCTGACCGTGAGCGCCGAGGACGAGGACAATGATCGCGGCACCTACCCGGCCCCGCAAGGATTCGGCGACCCCGTCCCGTGGGACCGCGCCATCACGATCAACGCCATGGTTCAGTTCTTCGTGACCGATGACGATTCCGCCGGTCCCGTGTTCTCGGGATTCACTGTCAACGGCGCCATCTTCACCAACTGCCAGTTGTCCGCCGGGCTGACCGTAACGGGATTGGTCCAGGATGTCGGCAGCGGTGTTGCCGGCAACACCTGCGTTTACACGCTCTACCGCGACGGGACCCAGGTCGCCAACGGATCCTTCACAACCCAACCCTCAACAGACGGCGCCGCCAAAACAAACCCCGAACCCCTGGGCGTCACCTTCCCGGTCAGCATCGTCGGTTACACCGGAACCTACCGACTGGTCACCTCGGGCTGGGATGCGGACAACGACAAGCCGAACGACAGTTCCCAGGGGTCGAACGAATTTGTGTTCACGGTCGCACCCCCGCCCAGTTTCACCACCAAGATGGCCGTCACCGTAAACTATGACCGGGCGGAGCCCCTCACCAACTTCCCGGCCCTGGTCGTTTTCAGCCCCGGTCTGCCGGGCTTCAGCTACAGCCAATTCGCCTCGCCACGGGGTTATGACCTGCGCTTCTCCGACGCCTCGGGCGTGAATTGGCTGAACTACGAGATCGAGAGCTGGAACACCAACGGCAATTCCTATGTCTGGGTTCAGGTACCCCTGCTCTCCGCCGCCTCGAACTCCTTCTGGGCCTGCTGGGGAAGCGCCCGCGAGACCAACCCGCCAGCCTTCACCACCAACGGCGCCGCCTGGTCCGCGGAGTATCGCGGCGTCTTCCACCTGCAATCGACCAACGGAACCATGGCCCTTGACTCCACCGCCAATGCCCGCAACGGCCTACTGGTAAACCCGTCCGCCACCAACTGGGCAGGCGGCCAGATCGGCAATGCACTCAGTTTGGCGGGAACGGGAAGCTACATCTCCAACACGCTGGCCTCCGGTCTGAACGGCCCCTACACCATCTCCTTCTGGGCCAAGGCGAATGCGGCAGGCCAGGCCGTTGACACGGGACTTTTCGGTTCCGGCGCCAATGGGTTCCAGATCGAGACCGACGGCACCAACCCCGGCCGCTACCGCTATGCCGGCGGCGACACGGTGATCGTCGGCGATGCCACCTCCACCTGGGCATTCGTCACCGTCACATGTGATGGAACCACGACCCGCACCTACTACAACGGCGACCCTGTCGCCTCGGCCTCCGAGGCGCGGACAACCTTCTCCCGATTCGATATCGGCGCCGGCACCAACCGTAACCTCACCTTCAACGGCCAGATCGACGAACTCCAGATCGCGGCGACGGCGCGTTCATCCAACTGGGTCTGGGCCCTGTGGCGGAACGAATGCTCGAACGGCGTCTCCTCCGGCTTTGGAACCCCCGAGAACAAGGGCACCTTCTTCCAGGTCGATGCCGACACCTCCGCCGCCGGCATCGGACTGCCCTACACCGAATCCTTCGAGACCCTCTCCACGGGCTCGCTAGGAAGTCAAAGCAACTGGAACGCCTCCGGCGCCACCGTGCAAGGGAGCGAGGTCTACAGCGGCAGCCGCGCCGTCCGGCTTGCCAACGGCTATGCCTGGCATGGGCTGCAACCGGTCTCAGGCACGAATGTCTGGGTGGACTGGTATGCCCAGCCGGTCCGGCGGAGCATGACGCCCCAGGATATCGCCGATCTCAACTGGAACTCCACCGCCGCCTTTTATGTGGACGAAAGCGGCCATGTGGTGGCGCGCAGTAACACAACGTGGGTGACCTTCCCGGATGTAACCATCGCCAGCAATGCGTGGACCCGTTTCACCGTCCACCTCGATTACATCAACCACACCTGGTCTCTCTACGCGGCGGATAGCGCACCCAACGCACTGGGCGCCACTGTCGCCGTAAACCTCCCCTTCAATTCGACAAATGTGAATGCCCTCGTCAGCTTCCGCATGACCGAGGACGCCACCACCGGTTATTCCTACCTCGACAGCCTGTCGGCCGGCTCCACGGCTCCGCTCTCCGTGGACGAGGACCACAACGGGTTGCCCGACACCTGGGAACGCACGTATTTCACCACCAATGGTGTCTCGCCGGATGAGGACAGCGATCACGACGGCATCGACAACCGCCATGAACTTCTGGCCGGGACCAATCCCGCGGATAGCAACTCCTTCATGCGGATCCTCGCCATGGGCACACCCTCATCATCATCATCCAACCTGGTCCTGACGATCCTCGGCGGAGGCCAGGCGGGCGGCAGCCCCTACACGAATACGGGCGACCGAGCCGCGCGGACCTTCATCATCCAGCGGGCCTTGAACGACGTCACCCTGCCCAAGACCACCGTCGCCAGCATCAGTGACGCGGGCACCGGCACCAACACCTGGACCGACACCGGCGCGACGGCATCGGAAGGCCACCGGTACTACAGCATCGCCGTCACCTTTGCCGGTTCGGGGTACACCAACCTCGAGGAATGGGCGGTGCACACCCAGACCCGCCAGACCGGCAATCATTACCTGGTCACCGTTCCGGTGGACTACGGCAGCGCCGCCGCCAACAATCTCAACTCGACGCTGGGCCAGCACCTCGCCAGCGGCCTGCACCCCGGCCTGACCGCCACCGACGCCGACGCGGCACGGCGCTGGGATTCGAGCGGGAACTGGCAGGAGTACTATCTGTTCAACGACCTGCACGGCGGCGCCTACTGGTCGGCGGATCTCGGTGGCTCGACCACCGCCGATGTTCCCGTCACGGTGGGAACCGCCTTCTGGGTGGTGCGGGGAACCAACACCGCGCCACGCGGTAACACGGTGTTCGCAGGCCGCTCGTATGCCTCCGGGACGGTGGCCAACACGACCTTCAAGACCACGCAAGGCGGCTGGACCATGTTCGGCTGGCCGCTACCGCAACCGGGCCGGCACCAGAATCTCGGCGCCGCCACACCGGCCAATCAACTGGGATTCTCGACGCTGGGAACGGGGGGCAAGGATCCGGCCAGTTATCCCGGCGAGGAGGGCGACCGGATCTATGTGTGGGAGTCCAACACGTGGAAGCACTGGTACTGGCTGGTCGGCAACACGGGACCCGCCTATGACGGACGGTGGTGGGATAACAACTATACCGGCACCGGTGTCTGGCATTTCGCGGATTTCTCCCTGGAAGTCGGGAAGGCGTATTATTACTGGCATCCCGCTCATAACGGGGCCACCAACTTTGTGTGGCACCCGACATTGCCATAGACGCACGAACAAGATGATGGTGACATGAAAAGTCGAATGAACAAATCAGATCCGCGCCGACAAGGCCTCCGCAAGACCTCTGCAGGGCTCGTATGCGCCGTCCTCGCCAGCATCCTCGCCGGGATGAACGCACAGGCCTGGACCCCGCTCGACCAGACAGAAACATGGACCGCTCCAGGGACAGCCGGGTGGAGCAATACGGTCGCCGGGGTCACGCTGACCAATTCGGCGGGGTACCTCAATTTCGCGTTTCCCTCGCAATTCACCCCGGCCTTCGTGGGCGGTCTGGCCAAGCGGGCGGTCGATCCCGGAACCCTGCTGACCAACATCGCATTCCGGATAGCCGCCTCCAACACCCCTCCCAGCCAGCTCACCTTGTGCCTGCACTCGCGCCTGACCGGGAACACCTGGTATTGTCCACTCCCCGCCCCCGCGGCCGGAGCTGAAATTGACTGTGAGGTTCCAGTCGAGTATACTAAAGGCTGGCGAATGGGGCCGCTCAGTACCCCGGAGGCGTTCAGCATCGATGTGAAGACGGTGGACTGGATCGGGTTGTATGTCCGCCGGAACGGTGATACCACCGCCCAGTCGTATGCGCTGGATGATTTCCGCGTGAGAGGGCAGTACTGGCCGGAAGACCGCGATCTGGATGGGATGGAAAACGATTGGGAAACCCGGTATGGTTTCCTGCCGGATGATCCGCGCGACAGCACGGATGATCCGGACCATGACGGGATGTCAAACTATGCGGAAGCGCGCGCCGGCACCGATCCAACGAATGGGGCGTCAGTGTTCCAGGTCCACATCCAGGTGCAACGGGACTCGGGCGACAGCCCGCCTCGGGTCATGGTGTGGTGGAATTCGATCTCCAACCGGTCGTACACGGTCCGGCGGACGGATGGCGCAGGCAAGGCTTTCGGGAAAGTTATGGCCGGGATGGCGTCAACACCCGGAACCAACGTGTTTGAAGATGTGGCGGCCACAAATGCGGCGAGCGCATTCTACCGCGTGGACGTTGATCCGTGACGGTATCAATAGGAAGACGTGCAGGACTATGATGCAGACGGGACAAGGTATAGTGTGGCGGCGGTGGCTGGCGCTCGGAGCGCTTGGCTTCGCCTGGAGCCTGCCGGTGGAAGCTGATGTCATTCTCGGCTCGGACAACTGGGACGATGCGTCCCAGGGGTTGGCGGGATGGCAGAGTGCCTCTGGCTCAAGTGTGGTGAGCCGGCAGGATCCGGGCGGCACTCCCGGCGGGTGGATGCAGATCGCGTTCCCGGAGATCGATCCGTTTAGTTCCCCGGGGTCGTCCTGGTACGATCTTGCCTATACTCCCGCGACGAATCTTTTCGCAGGCACATGGACCACCAATATGTTCGTCCAGTTCGATTTCTGGGCATCCAATCAGATTCCCAATCAAGTTGCGGTCCGATGGCAGTCGTTGACAAACAGTTACGTGTGGAGTCATAGCGTGAGTATCGACTCGCTGCAGACCTGGTCCTCGATGTCGGCCTCGCTTTCCGATTGGCAGTCCTGGGTGCTGGGACCGGGAGCCAGTGAAGACATGTTCCTTTCCGACCTCGCCTCAATCAACTGGATCGGAGTCTACATTGAACGGAATGGGGCCGGGGCGCAGAACTATGGTCTCGACAACTTCGACCTCATGGTTCCCGAGCCGGGTGAAGTCACCATGCTGGTCGTCGCGCTTATTTCGGCCTGGGGCTTGCAGCGGCGCCTTCGTGCAGGATCCGGTTTGCGGCCATGACATCCTCGTAACGCGCCTTGTGGCTGTCGGCCAGAATCAGTTGAGCCAGCCGGCGCGCTTCCTCCGGCCGCCCCGTGAGCACCGCGATATCCGCCCGGTGCAGACAGACCCGGGACCGCCACCGGGGATCCGCATCCTGGAAACGCTCCAAGCGGGCCACCCACGGCTCAGCCTCCTCCGGATTACCGGCCCGGATCCAGATACTGGCGATCGTGTCCAACACCTGCGGATTGTCCTTGGCGCGCAAGACCAGTTGCGGAATCATTTGCCTGGCCTCAGCCAGAGTGGCGGGATTCTGAGCCAGGGTATAGGCAAGGTTATTGAACAGCGCGAGGTCCCCCGTATAGAGGGACAACCCCTGCCGCAAAATCTGCGCCGATTGATCGATCAAATTCATCTGGCGCGCGGCTTCCGCTCCCATGACGAATATCATGCGCTTCTTCGATCCGTCCTCTATCGCTGTTTTGGCCTCGCCAAGGCAGCTCATCATCTCCGTCCAACTTTCCCGGTGGAAGAGGATGTACGTCAGCATCTCGGCCCACAGGGCATTGCCGGGTTCCGTCCGCTGGAGATGTTTGAGCGTGGCAACCATATCGTCATCGAGCGGCGCTTCGGCGCCCCCTCCCCTGAGTTCGACCATGATCTTATGCAGAACCGGAAGCGGGGCGATACTCTCCCGCATCGCCTGCCGGGTGGACTCCAGCGCCCACTCCTTGTCCTTCGTCCGCAGCGCGCAGCGAAGCGCCAGTACGCTGGCGGGCAACAGACTGCGGCTCCGTTTCGAGGCATCCCGTGCCGCAACCGAGGCCGCTCTCATGAGCCCCCCCCGGGCAAGATACTCCCCCGCGCGGATGACGGTTCCAGCTGAAAAACAATCCCCACGCGCAACCCGGTCCATTTCCAAGTCCGCCCAGCCCGAGAACGCGCTGTTTGTCAGGACGTCACCGGTTTTCTGCTGGCTCCGGGCGACAATCTCCGCCAGCCAGAGTTCCGGATCCGTTGGACAGGCCTGCCGGGCACGGCCGATCACGCCTAAATCGGCGTGCGCCAAACTGACGGCAATGCGCCAGAGCGTGGCGGATTGGGGCCAGGCCTGCACCGCGGCCTCGGCCGCGCGCCGCGCGCCAGCGAGGTCACCCCGCCTGCAGAGAATCAGGCTGAGCTGGTTCAGGGCCGTCGCCTGTTCCCGGACATCACGGCCGCACGCCCGCCACCGGTCCAGTGACACCGCATCCCCCCCACCCCGATTCTCGTATGCGGCAAGCCACTGGCTCATCAAGGCCCTCAAAAATGGACTGGACGCCGTCTTCAGGTTTCGGCGCAAGGTTTCCGCCGTCCGGGCGAAATCCGCGTCGGAAGGCAGGGACACACGGTGCCACAACACGGCCTGCTCGGCGGGCGGGAGGAAAAGAGACTGCTGGGGCAAAAGCCCGGCATCAATGCCCGGCAGCGACGCCTCCTCGACGAACCGGATCAACTCGCTGAACCGCTGCGTCATGAAGAGGACCTCCGCTTCAAGCATGTCGGTTTCCGGATCCCTGCGGAGTCGCGGTCGGCTTAAGAAGAACAACGCTTCTTCCGGCGACTCGTACTGCCGCAGAACCATGGCGCGCAGGCGAATGGCATCGGAGGAATGGGGATAGGCCTCAACGGCCCGATGCGAATGTTCAAGCGCGGCCAGACCGAGATTGAGATGCATCTCGGCCCGGCACAATCGCAGCCACAGGGCCAGCGGCACGTCCGGACGATCCACCCAGCCGCGGAGGATCTCGTAAAGCGTCTCCCAGTCCGCCCGTCGCTCATGGATTTCGGTCAGCACCAGGGTCGTCCGCGCGGCCTCTTCGGGATATGCGGCGGCGGTGCGGGCAAGCTGCTGGGTGGCGCCGGCCAGGTCTCCCGCCATCTCCAGCGCCCCCGCATATTCGTACTGCATCATGCGGGAGAGCTGGCCGGAATCGGCTCGCCGCTTGAAAGCCGCCAACGCGACATCCAGCGCTTGCTTCCGGACGGTTATGATATCCTCGCCGACCAGTTCCGATGCGCTGGGGATGTGCTGCCAGAGTTCACGCCAGGGAGACAGGCGTCGGCCAAGCCGGAGCAACGGCTTAAGGTCTGTCCGGTCAGTGGCGATTGGCGTCTCCATCGCCAGATGCCTCGTCCGGAATGAAAACCAATCCGAGCCGAACCGTGCCACGCTCATCGGCAGCCCTGGATGAGCGGCGTCGACCTCAGCCAACCGGCGGTAGACCAGCCACCCCAGGTCAGGGCGGGCCAGGGCGAAACATTTCTCGAACAAGCCATAGATTTCGTCCGGTTTGTCCATGCGCTTCAGGCACCGCATCAACGCCGCGGAAAAACGGTCTTCCCAGATCGTATCCGGCTGCTTGGCGGCCATGTAGTAGAGTGGCTCCAAGATACGCGGATCGTCAGGCCAGGATTGCAACGCTTCGGCGGCCAATGTCGCGACTTCCGGGCTCCGGTTCAGGTTCATCGCCGCCTCGGCCGCGCACAGGACCTGCGCGGGATCGTGGTACGCCAGTTTCCGGTCCGATCCGGCAATGGCATCCCACTTGCGATTCTTGCGCAGATACGGGTACAACTTGCGGATGCGGGGCAGATTCGGCGTCCAGCGTGAGGCGATCATGACATAGTCGGCGGCACGATCAGAATCCCTGGATTGAACGGCGAGTTCCGCCAGAATCATGGCCGTGCGCGGATCGGGGTTCTTCGGATCATGGGGCAACTCGCGGACAATGCCCGCGGCTTCGGCAATCCGGCCCAAGCCCATCAGGCAGTAGGCCCGAAGTATCCGCTTCTCGGTTTCCGCCCCGCTGTCTTTGCCGGCATCCTGGTCCAGCCGGCCCAATGCCTGGGTATAGTCCCCCCGCTGGATCTGAATCCGCAACACCGTTAGAGACCAGGCTTCATCCGCGGGATGCAGGCGCCGGATCTCCTCCCCGAGCCGGAAGGCCGCCTCCAACTGGTCCTCGCGCTGCATGCCGTCAACAGCCGCCTTCAGCATGGCCAGACGGTGTGACGGGAGGCTCTTGTAGACCAA
>Ga0118677_10015812_pt1 | contig 10436 bp, 7 predicted proteins | sample AliMusrvi5mmetaG_FD_86154 | JGI IMG/M metagenome (GOLD analysis project Ga0118677, IMG submission 86154)
GTAGATCGTCGGCAGCGTCAGATGTGTATAAGAGACAGGAAGGTGGCATAACCCCCGCCAGGAGGAAAAAGCTTTGCCACATGGCCATAGCTGTCATTAAACATCAATCCGTAAAAAGCGCTATCTAAAATATTACCGATAGCTCCTGCCATAATCAATGAAAAACAGGCTACAAGTCCAAAGGGGACCTCCCTTTTCCATAGTTTAGTTATATACCATCCAATGGCTCCGATAGCCAGAATCCGAAAAATGCTAAGGAAATACTTGCCAACGCTGTTCCCAAATTCAAGTCCGAAAGCCATCCCATTATTCTCAATAAAATGGATAATAAACCAGTTTTTGGCTATAATAAACTCATCCCCAAGCATCATATTGGTTTTAATCCAGATCTTAAGGGACTGATCCAGGAAGAGAATAATCAGAATAATTAATATTGATTTGACCTTTGAACTCATAAATATAGTGTATTGACCCAAAAAAGAAAAAAACGGGGCAAAATTAACCACCCCGCAATTAAAAGATTTAATTTACCGAAATTAAAAGTTGTGCAACTGCGTTATCAACGTTGATTATTCTTGGCGTCGATTGAAAGGGTTGCATGAGGTACAGCCCTCAGACGCTCCTTTGAAATAAGCACTCCTGTCTCGCGACAGATTCCATAGGTCTTATTTTCAATACGAACAAGCGCAGCCTCAAGATACTGGATAAATTTCAGCTGTCGCTGAGCAAGTTTACCGGCCTCCTCCTTAGACAAGGTTGCGGCACCCTCCTCTAAAACTTTAAATGTTGGTGAGGTATCCTCGGTATCGTTTCCATCACCGTGGGTAATTGCATTCTTATACAGCTTATAATCTTCCCTGGCTTTGAATAGTTTGTCCTGGATCAACTCTTTGAACTCCTGGAGTTCTTCGTCTGAATATCTCGTCTTCTCACTCATTGTGTTACCGTTTTTGTAAAAATAATATATTTAGGTTCGATTTATAGCTATTACCAAAAAATAATCTGTCATCCTCTTTAACGAATCTATTGTACTTCACGTTCTACGTGAATAAATGTTTCAATCCCTTTTTCAATTTCAATCAGTTTTCCTATCCCATCATCAAGATGTTCGACAAGTTCCACTTTAGCTGCAAGTGTCTGAATTCCAATATAATCACAATATTTATCAAGTGCTTCACTGAGCTCCGGGTGGCGAACAATCCGAAGGATAATCTTATCGGTTACTTCAAAATCGCTCTCTTTTCTCAGATTCTGAATCCGGTTCACGAACTCCCTGGCAATCCCCTCGAGTCGTAATTCCGCAGTAACGTTTATATCAAGCGCCACTGTAATTGCCCCTTCACTGGCGACCTGCAACCCCGGAATATCTTCCGACTGGATTTCAACATCTTCAAGCGAAAGGGTGACCTGTTCACCCTCGATGAGGGTGTGGAATGTTCCATTTCGTTCAAAGGAGGCAATTTCACTCTGGCTCATCCCCCCGATCAAAACCGACACGGCTTTCATTAGTTTACCATACTTGGGACCAAGTGTCTTGAAGTTTGCCTTTATCTTCTTTTTGATCACCCCTTCAGAGTCGGTCAAATATTCAACCTTCTTGACATTAACTTCAGTGAGGATTATACTTTCGACAGCCTCAAACTGCCTTCTGAACTTCTCATTGAGTACAGGAACAATTATCTTGGCTAAAGGTTGACGCACTTTCAACTTCTCTTTTCTGCGTAGTCCAAGAATCATCGATGACACCTTTTGTGCAATGTCCATTTGCTCTTCAAGCTCCATATTAATCAGATCCGCGTTATAGCTCGGGAAGGTGGTCAAATGGATCGAATTATCTGCCTCATGACCGCTAATCCGGTTCAGATCACCATAAAGCTGATCCATATAAAACGGGGCGATGGGCGCAGCCAACTTGGCAACTGTCTCAAGGCAGGTATAAAGTGTCTGGAATGCAGAGACCTTATCGGTATCATATTCACCCCCCCAGAAGCGTTTCCTGCTTAAACGGACGAACCAGTTTGAAAGGTTCTCGGATACAAACTCCGATATCGCACGGCCGGCCCGCGTAGGTTCATAATTTTCGTAATCGTCTGTAACGTTTTTAATCAGCGTATTCAGCAGGGAGAGGATCCACCGGTCAAGTTCAGGGCGTAATTCAAGGGCTAACGGCTCCTCATTATAGGTAAAACCATCAACATTTGCATAAAGTGCGAAGAAATTATAGGTATTGTAAAGGGTTCCAAAGAATTTACGACGAACCTCTTCCACACCAGCTATATCAAATTTAAGGTTATCCCACGGTTGGGAATTGGTAATCATATACCATCTTAACGGATCGGATCCATATTTATTAATTGTCTCAAAGGGATCTATTCCGTTGCCAAGTCTCTTGGACATTTTATTTCCCTGAGCATCAAGCACCAGTCCGTTGGAAATAATATTCTTAAAGGCAACTGACCCTTTTACCATCGTGGATATGGCATGAAGGGTAAAGAACCAGCCCCGTGTCTGGTCGACCCCTTCAGCAATAAAGTCGGCAGGGAAAACCTCGTCGAATGTCTCTTTATTTTCAAACGGATAGTGCGCCTGTGCATAAGGCATTGCGCCGGAATCGAACCATACGTCAATCAGGTCATGTTCGCGAACCATCTTTTCACCCCTGGGAGAAACAAGTATAATTTCATCTACATACGGACGGTGAAAATCAATTTTTTCGTAATTTAATTTCGAGTAATCGCCCACCTTAAAATCCTTAAACGGATTTGCCTCCATAAAACCGGCAACCACCGATCTATTGATTTCAGAAATCAGCTCTTCAGCGGATCCAATGCAGATCTCTTCAGTACGGTCTTCGGTGCGCCATATTGGAAGCGGAGTTCCCCAATAACGTGAGCGGGAAAGATTCCAGTCAACCAGATTCTCGAGCCAGTTTCCAAAACGTCCTGTTCCTGTTGACTGCGGTTTCCAGTTAATTGTTTTATTTAATCCGATCATTTGATCCCGGACTACAGTAGTTTTGATAAACCAGGAATCCAGCGGGTAATATAACACCGGTTTATCGGTCCTCCAGCAATGTGGGTAGCTGTGGACATGCTTCTCAACCTTAAACGCGCGGTTCTCCCTTTTTAACATCACCGAAAGGTCGATGTCAAGGGTTGAATCATTTTCGGTTAATGTTGCATCGTACTCGTTTTTTACAAAGCGTCCGGCATATTCGCGATATAATTCAATGTCCATATTCGCAGAGACAAAATCTTCGGCAAGGTCTTCAAGCCGGAAAAACCGTCCCTGACGATCTACCATAGGTTGTTGCTTCCCCTCCTTATCCAAAAGCATCAGAGGGACGATGCCGTTCTGCTTTGCAACCCGGTCATCATCCGCTCCAAATGTTGGGGCAATATGGACAATTCCTGTCCCGTCTTCGGTTGTCACAAAATCACCTGCAATTACCCTGAACGCATCACCCGATGGCTTAACCCAGGGAACAAGCTGCTCATACGTTACACCAACCAGGTCCTGACCCGTGTATTCAGCCAGAACTTTGAAAGGAATATTTTTACCATCTCCTTTATAATCGGTTAAAGATAATTCTTCGTTCTTCTCGGAAAAGTAGTTCCGGAGTAAATCCCTGGCAAGAATTACAGTAACCGGTTCCGAAGTATAGGGATTAAATGTATTTACTTTTACATAGCGGATATGTCCTCCCACAGCTAAGGCCGTATTCGAAGGCAATGTCCATGGAGTTGTGGTCCAGGCAAGAATGAACAGATCAGAGTCAGTATTGGCAAAAAGCGATTTCGACTTCTCATTATTTACAACCTTAAACTGGGCGATACAGGTCGTATCCTTAACATCGCGGTAGCAACCGGGTTGATTGAGTTCATGCGAACTTAAACCGGTACCTGCAGCAGGGGAGTAAGGTTGAATGCTGTAACCCTTATAAAGCAGATTCTTTTTATAAAGATCTTTTAAGAGCCACCATAATGTTTCGATATACCGGCTGTCATATGTGATATATGGATCGTCCATATTGACCCAATAACCCATTTGGTGAGTAAGATCTTCCCACTTATCGGTATATTTCATCACCTCTTTGCGGCATGCGGCATTATAATCGGCTACAGTAATTGTTTTGCCGATATCCTCCTTCGTAATCCCCAGCATCTTCTCGACTGCAAGTTCAACAGGAAGACCATGGGTATCCCAGCCCGCTTTACGTTTTACGAGAAAACCCTGCTGAGTTTTGTACCTGCAGAAGATATCCTTAATAGCGCGTGAAACTACATGATGGATTCCAGGTAAACCATTCGCCGATGGGGGACCTTCATAGAACACAAAAGTCGGTCTTCCGGCACGTGTCGAAATCGATTGATGAAACGTGTCATTCTCCTCCCAGTATTTGAGGATATCGCGGTTAATTTTCGAAAGATCAAACTCCTTGTATTCCCTGAATTTCTTACTCATAGCATTATAAATACTCCCTTAAAAAAGAGTACAAATATAGGAATTATTTCAATCGGTAAAGGGGCAATGAGTAATACAAACGGGATACTTAAATTGAACCAAAATTTAACATTTCGGGCTAGAGCTTTTCTGTGAGAGTCAGGGTCAGTATTAGTCCGGGTGCGACTTGGAGTCGCGCTCGGACTCTCCTTATTATGTGTCCGATTTAAAAATGTTGTCCATTACTTTTTAGGATTGTGCAACAGCTTCCTGCATAAAGAAAGTGGCGTTTTGTTTAGAACCAATGCTTTGATGCTCATTCCACCTTTCTTTTTGGATGCAGGTGCCTATTTAAAGAATAAAGAACCATCAATATTAATTAGGGACTACGCTTTACAACATAAATTCTCTATCTGAGTGTCTTTCGTCACATCTTTACAGCATAAATCCATTCTTTATTGTTTATCGAATAGTTCGGATCTGGCTTTTATACGAATAAGTCCGAGCAAGGCATCTTCATTTCCCAAACAATCCAGACCCGGACTAATTCATTCCCGGACTTATTTTAAAACAACTTATATAAAAAATTTGTACTTTTAATAGGTTTAGTTTCTAATCTCTAATTTAATCAAATCAGTTATGGACTTAAAAGGTAAGACCTATTGGGAAATGGAGAAGGAATCAATTTCCTATATTCATAAAAATGAAAATTTATGGATGAAGCATTCCGTAATTGCGGACAATGTCAATGCACTAGAAACTAATGAGCACGATCTTGACCTGGCTTTTAAAGCGCAAAGCGAGAATGATCCGGGCGGATATGTGGCTCAAAAAAACGAGCGGTTTGGCTCATTCTTTAAAAAGATATACCGGTTAAGCCGGAAACTTTTATTCTATGCACAAGATACAGGAGATCAGGTGCTGGCAAATGCTGCAGCAAATGCCGAATCAACATTTATTCTCTTACCGGAAAAGGAGGCTTTAATCAAATGTAGTAATATCATAAAACTTGGCAATGATGTACTCACCAAAGCTGCCGATTACAGCATTACAGCAACAGAACTTAAAATCCTTGCCGAAGAACTTGCCGAGCTTGAAAAAATTCAGCCGATGATAGGAATGATCACAAATGACCGCAAAAGTGCCAGACACTCTATAAGAGAGTTGATTTCCGAGGCCCGCTTTATCCTAAACAAACTTGACAATGCTTTTGAAGGAATTATTGAGGATGAAAATTTTATAAACGGCTGGTTTGGCGTACGGAAGATCAAGGGGCGGCACCGACCAAAACAAAAAAATATACAAGAACCGGTTGTAAACCCTTGAAATAGTGATGAATTTGAAATATTGCTTCTTCTTAAATTCTTTTTCCAAGAATTTAAGAGCTTCTTCTAAAATGGATTACCCCGACTATTTGTATTTCTTTCTTATCCAGGTTCACCCTAAAGTATACTCCATAGGGGAATTTTTTGATAACATACCTTCGCAAACCTTTATAAATCTCTGCACAACTTAAAGGCCTTTCGGATATAAAGCGCACAGATTTATCCACTGATTCGTAGAATCTTTTACCTAATCCGATTTGATTCAATTCGTACCAAACGAAAGCTTCATCAATATCAAGTTCTGCCTCCGATAGAATCAGAACATTGTAATTCATTACAATTCGCGATATTTTGTTTGGACCTCTGACCACGGTTTTAAAAGGGCATTGCCTGTGTCAATCTTCTGTAGCCGCTCATTCAGAATTTTTTTATGCGCCTCCGTCAATCCTTCAATAGATTGCTCTTTGGCAATATCGTCCCATAAAGATTGTACAACTTTGATTTTATCTTTAATTGACAATTTGTGCAATTCGGACATTTGTAATCTTGTCATCACTATTTCTTTTTTACAAATATAAAGAAGATCCTTCAATTTCACGAAATCTCAGGGCATAGTGGCAAACCTAAAAACTACGCCAAGCGTTAACTACGGAATCTTTCAAGATGTTGCTTCCCAAATCTCTGGTAGTAAAATGATAATTAACTCAATGAAAAATCTCCCTTGTAAAAACAAACCCTTTTGCATACCTTTACAAAACATCGGGAGGAGGGCCCTCCTGCAAACAAAAATTAAATTGAAACAGATCGACAAGAAAAGGCAAATATAAGATTTTCAATATATTAATATAGCATTTAGCTATTGTTCGCACGCTCGAAACCTAGGAAATTTCATTTAGCGAACGCCATAAAGAATAAGTCAGCAAAATGCTCACGCCCAACGGCGTGGGCTTTTGACTTATCTTATGGCGTGGGCTTCCTAGGGCCCCGAGCGTGGGTAAGGCTTGGTCCACGCTTTTTTTGTGGATAAAGTTTAGGGCAAGAAAGCGTAATGCCTTAACAACCCAACTAAAGAATGAAGCTTTACGAATCGCTTGAAAAGGCGCTAAAAAAGGAACCCAATTTTGTTGCAGACAACGGAGAGATAAAAAAATGGGTGATAATTACCAAAGCCCAAAACCATGATGTCGAACTAATTTCATTGTTACTCGGTGATGATGAGCTAAAAGAAAAGTTCTTCATCAAAGTAAAAGATGTTTTGGTGTTTAATCAGCCCTTATTTGTTCAGTTTATGGAACAAAAGAACTATCTCAATGACAGTTATACCACCTACAAAAACAAAGTCGGATTAACCATCGACGGCAGGTATCTGAAACAACGGAACGAAGTAGCTCTTGTCTGGCCATTTAAAGATTGTGTGTTGGAAGGCGGGCAAAGCCGGGAAGAAGATAAACGGGAAGAAATATTCTTCAATGAAACCTTGGCTCAGGATGAAATTACCCAACTTTTAGAACCCAAAGTTTTATCCAATGCCAAAAGATTTACAACCGAAGGAGAAAACCCATTTGACAAGTTTAATCGTGATGAATTAGGAGTAATAACGGACAATGTTATTTTAAAAGGAAACAATCTTTTAGCTCTGCACACATTAAAGGAAGAATTTGCAGGAAAAGTAAAACTAATCTACATTGACCCACCTTATAATACTGGAGGAGATGGCTTTAACTATAACGACAGTTTTACTCATTCTTCTTGGTTGACTTTTATGAAAAACAGATTAGAGGTTGCTAAAGAATTATTGGTAGATGGAGGTTTAATTATTGTACAAATTGATGCTTCTCGTAATAATAAAAATGGAAGAGTTGGTGCACCTGAGTTACCATATCTTCATATAATAATGGATGATATATTTGAAAGGAAGAACTACATCGGTCATTTGCATTGGAAAAAGAAAAAACAACCTTCTTTTTTATCCAAAATTGCGGGTGTTATGGAATCAATTATAATATATTCAAATAATGAAAGCAAAGTAGAAAAACTTCAGTTAGGAAATACATCCGATACTACAACTAGAGTTGATAATGCAGATAATAACGTTTCTGAAATGCTTTTAAATCGTGGAATAAGATATATGGGGGAGAGTGATTTAATAATCCCTAAAGGAGTTTATAAGAATAAAACAATGTCCACCGAATTTCTTATTGATGTTATTGTTAAGAATGGAAGAACCACAAATGATATAAAAGTCAAAGCCAAATTTAGAACATCACAAACACAAATTACCAAATTCTGTGAAACTGATTTAATTTATATTACAGAACGTAATTCACTGCGTAGATTTAAAACTGAAGAAGAGAAAGAAAAAGGAAAAACAATTACAGACTTATTGCTAGACTGGGGTCAAAATCAAGATGCAACAGATGAATTACGAAAATTATTTAACATAACAGATGATTCAAAGCCTTTTGATACTCCTAAACCAGAGCTGCTCCTTCATAACCTAATTTCCTGTTGCACCAATGAGGAAGATTTAGTATTAGACTTTTTTTCAGGAAGCGGAACGACTCAGGCAGTTGCTCATAAATTGAAAAGACAATACATAGGTGTTGAACAATTAGACTACATTAATACAATTCTGGTTGAAAGATTAAAAAAAGTAATTGCAGGTGAGAATGGTGGAATTAGCGAACTTACAGAATGGAAAGGAGGCGGTGCATTCGTGTATCTCGAACTCAAGAAGTACAACCAGACTTTTATCGAACAACTAGAAGACGCGAAGGACACGGATAGATTAATGGAAATCTGGGAATTGATGAAAGCCAAATCGTTCCTGAATTACAATGTGGATTTAAAAAGACAAGAGGCACATATCGAAGAGTTTAAATCGTTGACTTTGGCAGAACAGAAACACCATTTGGTAGAGCTATTGGATAAAAACCAGTTATATGTAAACCGTTCATTGATAAACGATGCCGATTTTGCGCTAACCGATGAGGAAAAGAGAGTGACGAATGATTTTTATCAAATAAAGAAATAAGGCGCTATGAGCTATTTATATGATGCGCTGGTAAAATATTTTGGAGAAAGAGAAATTAAACGAACTCCTGTTCCAAATACAATTCTCGACAATTTAAAACCTGGCTATGGTCAAAGGCCCTATCAAATGGAATCGTTCCAAAGGTATATTCTTTGTCATAATGAAGATTTTGCTGCAAAACCAAATAAACCATTTCACCTGCTTTATAACATGGCCACCGGAAGCGGCAAAACCCTGGTTATGGCCGGGCTAATGCTTTACCTTTACGAAAAGGGATACCGGAACTTTCTGTTCTTTGTCAATTCCAACAATATCATTACTAAGACAAAGGACAATTTTTTGAACCCGAAGGCATCAAAATACCTTTTCAGTGACAAAATTGTTATTAATGGAACAGAAGTATATATCAAAGAAACAGATACGTTTGAGAGCGCTGATGATAAGAATATAAACATCAAATTTACCACCATCCAGCAACTGCACACAGACCTGAACAACACCAAAGAGAACAGTATTACCTATGAAGACTTTGAAAACAAAAAGATCGTATTAATTGCCGATGAAGCGCATCACTTGAATTCGGCAACTAAAAGTAATGGCGAGTTATTTGGCAGTTGGGAAGGAACCGTCTTAAAAATATTAAGTCAGAATTTTGATAATATACTTTTGGAATTTACAGCCACATTAGATTACGATAGCAAAGAAATAACCACAAAATATCAGGATAAGGTTATTTTTAAATATGATCTGGCTCAGTTCAGGATGGATAAGTATTCCAAGGAGATCAATCTCATAAGATCTTTGTATGACGAAAAAGAAAGAATTATTCAGGCCTTAATTTTGAATTTATATCGTCAGGAAATTGCCTCAGACCAAAATATTAATCTAAAACCAGTCATTCTTTTTAAAGCAAAGAAAACCATCAAAGAATCGGAACATAATAAATTGAATTTTCACCTCCTGATTGACGATTTGTCGGCAGAAACAATCGAGGATATCAAAATTACATCCACTGTTGCTATTGTCCAAAAAGCATTCCGGTTCTTCGATACCAAAAATATAACTACTTCTGCAATTGCCGAAAGAATAAAATCTAACTTTAAACCGGAGAATTGCATCAGTGCCAACAATGATGAGGAGGCTGAATTAAATCAAATCAGGTTAAATACGTTGGAGGACGAGAATAACCCAATCCGTGCAGTCTTTGCTGTTCAAAAACTCAATGAAGGTTGGGATGTGCTGAATCTTTTTGATATTGTGCGGCTATATGAAACAAGAGATTCAAAAGATGGAAAAGTCGGAGCCACAACTCTGTCGGAAGCACAACTTATCGGACGTGGAGCCAGATACTTTCCATTTGCGATTGATAAGGGACAGGATAAATTCACCCGGAAATACGATGAAGATCTTACAAATGATTTAAAAATATTAGAAGAGTTATATTATCATACCAAAGAAGACAGCAGGTACATCTCCGAACTAAAGAAAGCATTAATTGAAACTGGTGTTTATGAGGATGATGACAAATTGGAGACAAGGCAACTCTCCCTAAAACTCGATTTTAAGGAGTCAGAATTTTATCAGAATGCCAAAGTTGTTTTTAACAAGAGGATTGAAAAAAGCTATGATAATAT
>Ga0118677_10015813_pt1 | contig 10436 bp, 16 predicted proteins | sample AliMusrvi5mmetaG_FD_86154 | JGI IMG/M metagenome (GOLD analysis project Ga0118677, IMG submission 86154)
CTCCCGAAATGGCCGGGGAGCGGCCGATAACCCCACCCCCGTCTGCCCCCCAAGGGCTCGCAGGGGCCCAGCGGATTGGTAGTACCTGGTCGAGGAATTTTTTCCGGTTCGCAGGAAAGTTCCAAAATCCTAAACGCTCATATAATAAATTGCCGCAGTGAACGCCGCCCCTGCCGGCCTTGGTGTTCTACGGGTGTAAGGCTGGGCCTCGGGCTGCTGCTGGGTACCCCGGGGTTGCAGAGGCGAGCTCCTACTTCAAAGCAAGAGGTCTGCGCGTTCGCAGCATATAATTAAGGTCCGATAAAATTTTATCTGCGTCTACACCGTCTTCGTCATTCTCCAAAACATCCATCAGTAGAGCCAACATCTTAGGACATTTTTCACTTAGTCGCAAAGCAACAACGGCTTCTCTCGGCAGTAAATCCTCTAGTTGCTTCGCGACATTATCCCCAAGAGCAGAGGCTAGGCGCAATGCTGTCTGTAATTCAGGGCGCTTTCCGGGCTCTGACTTCAGGTACTTATAGACAGTTTGGACATGTACCCCGGCCCTGTCGGCTATCTCTGTAGCTCCAACGCCACTTTCCTTGAGCTGGTTGAGCTTTGAAACTAAATTTGTATAGAACCTTTCAAAGTCTTCGTCGGTTAAGACCATCGCAAAAACCTTCCTCTCCCACCTTGGGCGGGACTTTAAGGAGCCTGGGCGGGCGCATCGGCTCCCTCAGAGTCTATGAGTATATACTAAATCGGCCCCGCGTGGGTGGAATATTCTTGACGATATGTTATATGAGTGTAGAGGCCATGGATGCAAAGCAAACTGACCACCATCGCCGAGAAGAAGGGGCTTTGCCCGACCGAGCTCGCGGTCATGACGGGCCTTGCCCGGCCGACGGTCTATGCGCACCTCTCTGGGCGTAACGGGATGAGTGTGGCCGCTGCGCTGGCCTACTCCCGCGCGCTAAAGACGCCCGTCGAGGCCATCGTTGAGCCCAAAAAACCAGCAACGCCCAAGTTGAATTCCTAACTCGGCCACCGCAGATGGCTTGTGTGGGCTGTATGCGATGCACAAACCTAAGCGTAGAAAATTCTTGGATGTAACTTTTCCAAGGGTGTTGTTTTTATATGGCAATTTTAGCCAGATATACGAGAAAAGCCCCGACCGTAATACGACGGCCTGGGCTGAAGGCTTGGAAAGGACAAGTAGATGCACATGGAGTTAGACCGAAAAACAACCCAAGTCAATGACCAGCCCGCTTCGGGCACCCCTACACTTGAAGCCGAAAGCAAACACGTTAACCTTTTCCAAACGCCCCTGGATGGTGCCCTTTGGGCCATCGGCCGTGCGCTGCACGTTGCCCCGCTGACGCCGATGGCAAAGAAGCCCCCGCTGGGCCCGTGGAAAGAGCGGTCCACGCGCAACAAGGCCGAGGTATTGGCCATGGCTGCCCAGCATCCGGGCTGCAACTGGCTGATCGACTGTGGCAAGTCCTGCATTACAGTCCTGGATGAGGACGTTGGAGAGGGCAAGGATGGTAAATTCACGACCACCATGCTCGAGATGTTCTACGGGCCCTTCGATAAGACCGCCGTTGTCCAGACACCCAGCGGCGGCCGGCACTTTTACTTCCGGGGCTCGGTGGCCAACACGGTCAGGGTTCTCGGCGACGGAGTCGATACCCGGGGCATCGGCGGGTACGTGGTCTGTCCAGGATCGCTCAGCGCGGACTCGGTGCCTTATCTGCTGATCCGCGACGACGTCATCCCCGCCACTCCCGACTGGCTCAAGGCCGCCATCAAGGACCGGCCGGCGGCTGACCATGTGGCCCAGGTACCGGTCGTCGAACTGGACGACGAGGCGTCCATCTCGAAATCTGTCCATTACCTGACGCTCATCGCCAAGCCCTGCATCGAAGGCCAGGGGGGTGATCGGCAGCTTATACATGTGGCGGGCCAGCTTAAGAACAACGGCATCTCCGACGGCCTGGCCGTGCAGCTTCTGAGCGAGTACTTCAACGAGAGGTGCCAGCCGCCCTGGGATATCGAGGATCTCGAGCGCGGCGTCGCCAACGCCTACCACTACCTCCGGGAGTCAGCGCCTGGCGTCGATGCGCCCCTCTACCAGTTCCCCGACGATCTGCCGGAGGAGGGGGCTTTGGAGGTGCGGGTTGGAGCGGCGGTGCAGAGACCTCCGCAGCAGGGAGGGGAGCAGAGCTTCTACGATGCTCCCGACCGAGGTGCCCCCGGCCCCGATCCTTCGCCCGGCAATGTCGTAAAGCGTAGCTACCGTTCTTTCGAGGAGGCCCAGGGGGCGCGCACCTACACTGCCGGGGACACGAAGACCGTGGTGCCCACGCCAACGGAGTGGATCATCCCGAATTGGATTCCCAAAGGGAAGGTCACCTTGTGCTCTGGGGATGGCGGCACAGCCAAGAGCTTGTGCTGGCTCCAGTTCGCCTACTCATTGGCGGCCGGCCACGCCATCATGGGTATCCCGTCCTCCGGGCGTGTCCCTTGCATCTACGTCTCCTGCGAAGATGACATGAACGAGCTCCTCAACCGGCAGCAACGCTGGGCCAAGCATATCGGCATCTGGGACACCGAAGAGGAAGAGGTGCCCTTCATGTTCATGCCCCGCATCGTCGAGGACTCTTTCCTGTGTGTCCGGGGTCGCGACGGGCGAATGGTCCCTGGCGCTTTCTACCCCAAGCTCGCCTACGTCCTCTCCCAGGTGCCTGAATCCTTCGTCATCCTCGACACGGCCGGCGACGTGTTTGGCGGCAACGACATCGACAAGGAAGAAGTCCTGGCCTTCCTCAAAAAGTGCCTGGGCACGCTGTCGGCCAAGTACGGCACCACCTTCCTGCTCCTGGGCCACACCTCCCGGGCCGAGGGTTCGGAGTTTGCTGGGTCGGCGGCGTGGCGGCACGGCGTCCGTTCCCACCTCCTCCAGGGCTGGGCCGAGGACGGGGTCCACCTGAACCTATCTGTCCGTAAGTCCAACTACGCGGCGGTGTCCGGGGATGCGACCAAGCGGTCCTTTCACTTCCAGGATGAAGTCCTTGTCGAGACGGACGGGATGTTCGACGACTCCGCCGAGGCGGGGGCGATTGACTACGTCTATGCAGCCATTGCCGCCGCAGCAGGGCAGGGGGAGCCCTTGGCGCTGGCCGTCCAGGCGGCCCGGAGCTTGAGCAAGGTGAAGATCTTTGACGCTTTTGGGGCGGCTATCCCGGACAAAGTGAAGGTCCGGGCGGCCAACGACCTGATTTCCCAGGGGCGCGTGGTTCAAATCGAGAGAAAGAGAAAAGGCCCTGGGCTGCACCCGGCGGATTGGTAGGCTGCAAAGTCTCTGCAATGTCTCGATACTTTGCAGAGACTTTGCAGAGACATTGCATTTTTAGGGGGTAGGGGAGGCTTACATTTGCATCTAAGCCTCCTTCTTAGATGAGCTTACAAGCGCATCTAAGGGGCAAAATTATGCCTAAATATGCCAAAAGTGACGTAAGTGATGCAATGTCTCAAACCGAGACATTGCAGCTTTTTCGATAACAGGCCGAAATCATTGTGCAATGTCTCTGGGCCTGCAAAGTCTCTGCAAAGTCTCTGCAAAGTTGCAAAGTCTAAGGTTAAGTGCTCGAAATTGTTGTGCAATGTCTCTACAGGGTTTGGGGGGATGGTGGGTGCAAAGTGTAGGGGGGGCCTTAAAGCCCCCTCCCCTACACTTTTCACACCCCCACCTTCTGCGACTCTGCGTACAAATTAAAAATCTTTGGAGCTTAAAAGTGAAAATTGAAGATAAGGTTTTTTGGGGCGTCGATCCCGGAGCTTCTAAGACCGCCCCGGGAGCAGTGGCTGTGATGAGTCAGGACGGGAGGCACCTGGCCGTGGAGGATTGGCCTGGGGACGAGGTGGCGCTGGCGGCATTGGTGCGGGGCCTACTCTGGGAGTACGGGCGGCCGGCGTTGGTGGCGGTCGAGAAGCAGCAGTCGATGCCCAAGCAGGGCGTGGCCTCGGTGTTCGCCCTGGGCCTAAACTTTGGCCAGTGGCTGGGCGTCCTGGCTGGCCAGAGTCTCGCGGTGGTGTTGGTGCGGCCCTGCGAATGGAAGAAAGGCTATGTGCCGGCTGGTGCGGACAAGTCTGAGTCGGTGGCTGTGGTGCGGCGGCGCTGGCCATCGGTGCCGATCCCTTTCAAGAAGAACCACGGCCGGGCCGAGGCAGTGCTGCTGGCGGATGTGGCCAGGCGGCGGTGGCTGGGGGAGGCTGGCGCGGGTGTTGAGTGAGTTCTGGGTGCGTGCTGGGTGAGTGCTGACGTGCGGCTCAGAGGCTTCGTGCTCGCCGTGGGTGGGTTTTTGAGGAGAATGTGGGTCAATGTGCGGGCGAGGTATTTAGGAGCTTAAAAAACGGGGTGGAGCACATACAGGCTCGGGCGCTTACGAAATGCGACGGCGCTCCTTAAAATGGTCCTCTTGGTGAGGGCCTTTTTTACTGGCGCAGAGGCACTCTCTTCCAGGGGTCTGCTCACGAAACGGAAAAAATCGTACGTTAAGGGCCAAACTGTCAGGTTGAAGCCTTTGAACCTGGACAAATTGTGTCTGGATAAGCCGAGATAGGCCCTAATCTGACGTGATTTTCCACCGGGCCTGACGCCCGGCTAGAGTATACTCCAACCTGACAGGCTTCTCTCAAGTCAAGTCGGATGAAGACTCACGGGAGGTCACCACGCCTTAACGTACGATTTTTTCCGTTTCGTGAGCAGACCCCTTCCAGGGTCTCCGTGGTCGGGCGCTGGGCGTGGTCGCCAGGAGCCAGCTCGTGTCCATCCGCGCTTCGTCCAGCCTTTCGCCGCAATCGTCCAGGGGGCTGGCCGATTGCATACCGTGCTCATCGAGAATTTGCTGGATGCTCGGGCGCGGACCTTGGCTGCGTTGGACTACGGGGAAGCGATTGAAGTACTCGAATTAATGAGCAACCTCGCCCGCCCGCGCGCGAGATTTTGCCGGGCTCTGGGGTAGATATCCAAGTCGGAGGCGGCCCCGAGGAGAATCCGAGCCGACCGTGGTCAAAATGGACGCCTCCCAAAGCTGCCCGGCCTTTCCGGCGAAAGGAACCGGCCCCGCCCACTGGCCCATGCTCTTCAGAGGCATCCCGGCTGCGTCCTCCTTGGCTTTCGGGGACGATGGGACGCCCATGACCCAGGACGTAAATCTCGGGCGCTCTTGAGGCTCTGCGGCCGTGCCCCCGTTTCGACGGCGTAAAGAGAGCCGCGAAGGCCACCGGGCGCTCGCCAGCCCTTTCCTTCCCCCGGTCGCCCCCGCTATCTGGTCCCTATGCCGACCATGTTTGATCCGAACCACTGGCTGCGCACGAAGGGCGCCGTGGCCTCCATCGACAAAGATGGCGAGGTGCAGCTCCTCTTTGACGATTCCACGCCGCAGGAAACCCGCCGCCGGATCAGGCGGGTGGTCGAGCCATACATGGGCCTGCTGCGGCTGCAGCTGGAAGTGCCGCCGGGAACGCGGCCGAGGACCGTGCAGCAGCTGGTGGCCTCGGGCCGGCTGAAGATCGTCGAGGGTCGGTATCGGCTGGTGCGGTGACCGCCTCCCATGCCCGCGCAAGAGCTGCTATTTGCCTTGTTCCTGGCCGGTATCGAAACCGGAGTGCTTCATCTCCCAACCACACACGAGCTGCGACACCGGAAACGAAACCGAAGAAACTGAAAAACGCTGCTTCATCTCCCAACCACGCACGAACTGCGACGCCCTGGGGAGGGTACAACGATGACTTCGTAAGCCGGCTTCATCTCCCAACCACGCACGAACTGCGACTGCGCCGGAGCTCCATCGGCTGGACCTTGTCGATGCTTCATCTCCCAACCACGCACGAACTGCGACTGACCCCCCGACGAGTGGCTTCCCCAGGCAGCTTCCGAGCGAGCAGATCGCGGACCTCAGTCCAGAGACTGCCCAAACGAGGCACGTCGGCCAACCATGGAGATTACTTCCAAGAATGACTGAGGTTAGCCCGAGCGCGAACCCGCCGGGGAAAGAGCGACCGCTTGGGGTTCGCGCATGCCAAAGATCGTCGCCGCTCTTGTCGCGGGTAGGAGTTGGGCGATCAATACGTATGCCATGCCAATGGCTCCGCTTATCGCCCCCCGGTGGTGAAATCCACCGCAGGATCGCTCTCAACGGCTTTATGCCTCTTGCGACCCCTCCCAGAGCTGATCCATTCCGCCCAAGGCGTCAGGCTCAGGCTCGATATACCCGTTGGTTATCACCTCCCCGGTTGCCAGGGCAATATTCTTTGCTGCGTTGTAGTCGGCGTTCACGGGTTTTTTCCCTACGCCGCACTTCTCGCAGACGAAATCTTTCTGCGTCTTCCGGTTGGCCTTGGAAATATGGCCGCATTCGCTGCAACGTCTGCTCGTATTCCTGGGGTTTATCTTTATTATTTCAATACAAAGCTCTTTTGTCTTGTATAATAGGAGGTCGTAGAACTTGCTTGGAACCCAAATTAGCCGCTTAAACTCACTCTTAACGTCTTCATTTCGTAATGTTGAAAGGTCTTCCATGTGAATTTTACCGCATCCATTCTGGACGCAGAACTTTATTATCTGACGAGTGAGTGCGTGGTAGTAAGTCTGAATCCAGTTGTCTTCTTTCTCAGATCGACGCCAGTTCTTTGTCTTGGAGTAGAGGCCATCTCTGGACTGTTGGCGGCGGCGCTGAGCGCGGAATTTTGACCGGGCTGCCCATACGTCCTTGCCATCACCGAGATAGACTCTAGTTGGACCGTCGTTGACCGCGCAGACCGCCGGAATTACCACGCCGAGATCAATTCCACAGACGCGATTAGGATCAAGTGCGGGCGGCGCTGGATCGAATTTGTAGCTCAATATTACTACCAGGTCTTTCTTCTCTCGCTTGATTTGACTGTCGGCGAGCTTGTACTCGCCAGTCACGATGCGCTGTATGACCTCAATCGCGCCGTGGTTTTTCCAGGAGAAGCAGGACACGAGGGAGAGCTTTTGGCTGGCTTTCTCAATGGTGATCTTCCCGGCGTGGACCTTGGCAACGAGCTCATCGCTCAGCCACCCCGAAACAAAACCCTGGGGGACAATAATAAACTGCTTTGTGCCGTTTCTTTCGACGGCAGAGATTTTTGTTCCTGTACTGCGGATCGGGACGAAGGAAGACTTGTAAGTTGGAAGGCTCTTGCGGCCAGCCCATGCGTCTTTGTTTGTATTCCGGTAGAGTTTCCCTGCAAAATTGCGCGCGAGGGTTGCCATGTTGGCCGCCGCCAAGAACTTTCTCTTTTCTCCTAGGTGTCTGTATATAACCGTATCAACGGGAACATGCTCCCCACTATTTGGATCTACCTCCTTTTGAATCTTCTCTAAACCGTACGCAATCGCGTATCGTATTGCTAAATTCCCAATATATCTTGCCTCTGCCATGATTTCATTGAATGCTTTATACTTTATTTCGCGGAGAATATTGTCAGGCTCGTCGATAACAACAGGAACTTTGATTACTTTTGTTGTCGCCATAGTAACCCCCTGGGGTTATATGAATAGATTTAGAGAAAGTATAACACCAAGCGTTACTCCTCCTTTCCGAACATCGCTTCGACGAGCTTCTCGGCGTCGGCCTCGAGATAAAGCGCCGCGATGGCCTCGTCTGGGAACTCCAGGAGGATTTCCTCCCACCGCTTCCGGTTAATGCCGGCCGCTGCCCAGGGGCGTTTGGTTTCGTACTCGCGCCGGGTCAGTCGGAGTTTGGCCCAGGGCTTCTCACTTTTGAGGGATTGGAACATGGGGCCGAGGGTATCACTTTGGCTGGCGTGGCCTCAAGCGTCGGCTGTCCACTTCACGAGAATGGCCGAGGAACTCAAAGCCATCGTAGACGCCGGGCGCATCTGGTATGGTGTCGGAAGCCAAAGAAGGGGGCACCGATGCCACTCGATAAGCTGATGACGGAAATACACGGGGATGACCCGAAGTCGGTGGCGGCCATGCTGCTGGTGGCGAAAGCCCAGGACATGGCGAAGGCGGCGGGCCTGGCCGAGGCGGTGAGCGCGTCGAAAACTCCACCTCCGAAGGCCGAGACCGGCATGCTGTTCGATAAAATGCTAAAGGAAAGAGTAGATTGGAACGACCCGTCGTCGCTGGCCGCGCTGATGATGGTGGCGAAGTCGATAGACCTGGCCAAGTCGGCAAGAGCCTCGAAGGCCGAGGCCCCGGCCGATACGAGCTTCGAGACGCCCAGGGATTAGGCCCGGGTGCGCCCCTTGCCCGGCCTGGACGATTGCCGCTATCTTCCCAAGACCAGGAGGTGGAGATGAACAAGAGCGAGCTCATCAAGGTGTTTACGGAAAGATTCAGGCTGTCCGATGGCGAGGCGGCCGACATCGTCAACGCCTTTTTCGACGTCGTCAGGCAGTCGCTCGTTGATGGCGACCGAGTGGAAATCCGAGGCTTCGGTTCTTTCGCGATGAAGGATTACGAGGGCTACACTGGCCGGAACCCCAAGAGTGGGGAGACCGTTACCGTGGGGCCGAAGCGGTTGCCCTTTTTCAAGGCAGGCAGGAAGTTGAAAGAGCGCCTCAACGGGTGACCGGCGGCCGGATCAGTGTTATTCCAGACGAGCAGGCCGTATCGGTTGGATCGGGGCTGTGGGTACTTCTGACACCGTCATCTGACGGTGTGAAGTGACGGTGTCAGATGACGGTATGATCGACAGGACCAAATTTCGGTGATCCGCCGGGCTTTCGCCCGCATCTGCCAGGGAATCGTCATGCTGATTGGCATGGCGGTTATCATCCGCAGGAAAGTTCGTTCAAGGCAGCACACGGAGTAGCCCATGGATTTTTTGATTGTAGTTATCGTCCTTGGCTGCATCATCACGGTGGTCGGCATCTTCATGTTGGTCATGCGCGACAAAGGCATTACTGGCCGGGTGGATATTGAGGACCCCGACGAGGGCAAGGCCAACACAAGACATGACAAAGAAAATATAAAATTGCGATGAACACGCCAGTCCTCGTAGTCAACCAAAGCAGTTGTCTAGACATGTACGCCTTGCACCTCATGGCAATAGGCGCTCTCCGCCGGGCAGGGCTCAATGCTCGGGCTGAAGAGCTGCACCATCGTGCTCTAGGTATGGCGTCCTGGGACCAGATGATCGGATTGGTGGAAGAGTACGTGGAACTGAAGTGGCTGTAGATATCACGGCAGGCGCGATGAGCAAGCCCACTATCATCTTCCGCCACGGTGGAGATCCCTACGACCTCTACTTGATTACCATGGCCGCTTTGCGCAAGGCCGGCCTCAAGGAGCAGGTGCGTGCCCTCCACCAGCGCGGCCAGGACATCCAGTCCTTCCCCGAAATGCTGAATCTGGTGCTGGAGTATGTGACCGTGACGAAATGAGAGATGGCTCCAGCCCTGCCGCAGACCGTACAACTTTCCGGATAACTCCATTTAAACGGCAACCAGAAAGCCAGCATCTATGCGGCTTGGCTGCCTCAATGTGATTGTTGTCTTGGCAATCACATCGGACGCCAGGGCCAGGGCAGCCGTCGTAAAAACGGATAGAAAACCGGATAACTTGGGTTCTGCTTCTCGGCTTTATCTCGTAAAAACGGATGGTTGCAGCTTATATTCTGGTCCTGTGATGAATCGAATTGGATTTCGCCATTTTGGCCGGCTGTTTCGACGGTCTGCCGATCTGTACGCCGTGCCGGTCCCGGGTGGCTGATTTTCCCTATTATGATTTATTTATCTTACTTAAAATATGAGAGCGTCGGGAACCAGCGTCATGCTTTGGTTTGCGGGCGACACCCAGGCAGCCCACACCAAAAGCGCTACCAAAAGTCCCGCCACTCAGGCCCACAGTTCCTGATAGGTTTTGGCGATGGCCCTAATGTCGTACTGTGCAAAGGCCTTGCTCCGAGCCGCCTGTCCGAGTGACCGGGCCAGGGTCGCATCGTCGGCCAGTTTGGTAATGGCTTGGGCCATGGCCGGGGCGTCACCGGCCGGCAAGCTCCCTGACGGAACGCTTCAGACTAACCAACCAGCAGCACTGGACTATCAGGCACAGAAGGAGGCTCTTCGCAAGCAAATGGCCGCGCTGGACAAGGATTTGGAGAGTGTGAATTCACAATACCAGACGGATCGTTTCCAGTGGGCGCAAGAGGTTCTGAAGGGGCTGGATGATATGCAGCGCGACGCGGAAATGATCGGCATTTTCTCAGGTTTGCCGAGTTGGAGTTCCCTTGATCAGAATTCGAAGGGGGGTATTAGGTGGCGGCAATATGGACCTGCAAAGCGCCAAAGACTGGCTCTATGGCACGTCTATGCTGACCAGCAAACTCGATCTCCGGTCTGCGGGCGGAGACCTTGCGCCCGTGCGAGAGAGCGGCAAGAAACCCATCCAGGAA
>Ga0118677_10015819_pt1 | contig 10432 bp, 9 predicted proteins | sample AliMusrvi5mmetaG_FD_86154 | JGI IMG/M metagenome (GOLD analysis project Ga0118677, IMG submission 86154)
CACTTTGGCTCAGCTTTCTTGGATTAGCAGTGATAATAGTAGTCCTTACTTTCCTGTTCAGACCATTATCGGCTCATTATCAAACCAATGCTAAAGAGTCAATAACCCTGATGAATGACCCGACAACTGAAATTGAGCTAAAAGATCTTTCAGGAAAACAACTCATCGATATTCGTCAGGAGGAATTATATTCACAGGGGCACCCCTTAAACGCTATAAATATACCAATCCGCCAACTTCTGGACAAAGAATCCCTCCAACTATTTGACAACCTGCAAAAAAACAACAAGGAGGCGGTACTCTATGGAAATACGGAATTACAGGCTACAGCCCCGGTGTTCTTGCTCCGGCAACTGGGTTATAAAAACCTGAAACTTTTAAAAGGGGGAATCAATCCAACTAATGAATTTATACCACCTGCACCTGCCATGACCGAAGTATCAGTTGTAGACACTTCCTCCATTCATCAAAAAACTGAACAAACTCAGATAGCGCCAACAATTCAGAAGAAAGGCGAGGCGGTAATTCCGGTTCGTAAGGGAGCTTCCGCAGGCGGGGGGTGCTAATTACGTTTTTTTAGATTCTTTTTAACTTAAACAATTAGATAGGCTGAAGCATTGATACGACATATTTTTTTAAATCACTAAATTTAATTATTATTATGAAGCATGTTATTGGAATTACATTTTTGATTCTTGTGATTATTGGAAGTCTCCTGCCGGAAAAAGTCCATGCCACGGATGGCTATTTTGGTGTTGGTTATGGGGCGCAGAACAAAGGTCTGGCCGGAGCCGGAACTGCATGGTACAAGAACGGACTTATAAACGGAAACCCTGCAGGTAATGTTTTTCTAGGCAAAAAATACCTTGTAGGTTTTGAGATTTTTAACCCCAACAGGGAATATACCATAACTGGTGCACCCTCCCAAATGCCCCAAACAATGGGATTGACCCCGGGAACAGTTGAAAGTGGCTCAAAAGCTTTTTTGGAACCAACCCTTGGAGCTAACTGGATGCTCAATGAAAAGAGCAGTTTCTCTGCAACACTTTTTGGAAACGGGGGGATGAATACCGATTATAAAACCAAAACTTTTTATGACCAGGGATCAGAGACGACTGGAATTAATCTTGCCCAGATGTTTCTTGGACTAACCTATTCAAGGAAAATTGCAGAGAAGCATAGTTTGGGTGTAACTGCATTGGTAGTCTATCAGTATTTCAGTGCCACCGGACTAACAAATTTTGCCCAAATGTCTCAGTCTCCTACAAAATTAACGGGGAATGGGACCGATAACGCAACAGGTTTCGGATTCAAACTTGGTTATATGGGACAATTGGCAGATGGACTAACACTGGGTATAAATTTTCAGCCAAAGATTGCAATGGCTAAATTCAGTAAATATGCCGGTCTTTTTGCCGGGCAGGGAAACTTTGACATTCCGTCTAACTTATCTGCAGGATTAGCCTGGGAAGCAAATAAAAAATGGGCTATTCTGGCCGATTACAAGCGGATCAACTATAGTGGTGTTGCCTCTGTTTCAAATATATTTGACCCAATGTCAACCTCTCCGCTTGGTTCCAATAAGGGTGCAGGTTTTGGCTGGAAAGATATAAATGTGTATAAATTGGGGGTTGAATTCACCGGGAATAATGGCTGGACATTAAGAGGGGGATACTCACATTCTGACCAACCTGTTCAAAAGACACAGACGTTGTTCAACATCCTAGCTCCTGCAGTCACAACAGATCACCTGACCGTCGGATTTTCAAAACAACTTGGGACATCAAAGAGTGCCGTTCATTTTGCACTCGTTTATGCCTTACCAGGAAGCGTAACCGGTTATAATCCTCTGGATTTTGATGCAACCCAGGCTATGGCCGGAAATATGGTTCCAAATCAAACCATTAATCTCAAAATGAATCAACTTGAGTTTGAAGTTGCTTTTACTTTTTAATTCAACAGATATGATTGTAAAAAGAGGTCTTTCCCCACAGAAAGACCTCTCTTTTTTTTTATCAGGAACATTATTGATAAATTGACACATTATCCTATTTCATCTTCTCAATCCTCTTTACCACCAATTTTGAACTAATCATCGTTATTGGTAATCCCGTACCCGGAACGGTGGATGCACCAACATAAAAGACATTCTTGTACACTTCGTCAAAATTGGTTGGACGAAAGGCGCCGATCTGCAGCATCTTATGTGATAATCCCAAACCGCTTCCGCGATGAAGGTTAAACTGGTTCTGCCAGTCAATTGGTGAATAGCTGGTACGCGAGATAATCTCCGGAACAATATCCTTCCCAATACGCGCCGAAAAGTCGGCAATGATGCTGTCAACAATCTCATCCTTATCCTCCCAGCTTTTCTTAAACCTCAGATCGGGAACCGGACAGACGAAGAACAGCGACTCACACCCTTCGGGGGCGCAGTCGGGATTATTCCGCGAAAGCACATTTACGTAATAATAGGGCTTCTGAATAGTCCCTGTCGATTGAAAGATCTTATTGGCATAATCCTTAAAGTTATCTCCAAGGTAGTAGTTGTGGTGCTCTACCTGCGGAAGCTTGCACTTTAAACCGATATAGATCGTGAGCGGCCCCATCGTCCACTCCATCTTATCGAGTTTTGCCTCCGAGAACCGGGGGCGTTTAAATATTTTACCACGGAACGACGCCGCATCGCTGTTCACAACAATAATATCACTTTGCCATTTCCCCCCGTTTTGGTCAACAAGAGCATCTAATTTCCTGCCATTTGCGAGGTAGTCAACAATTTCGGTATTGTAGGTGATTTTAACATTCTCTTTCTTCAGCTCCTCAACGATTCCTTCCACGATCTTATACATCCCCCCTTCAACATTATAATACCCGTCATGTTGAAATTCGGTATAGGAGAGTAACGTGTAAACCGCCGGAGTATCGAAGGGTGTCCTTCCAAGGAAGAAAGCGACCAGTGAAATAATCTCACGGGCATCATCCGAAGAGAAATAATGGCACACCTGTTGCCAGAAATTCCGGAAAAGTACCGGTAAATGGATTGGATTAACCTTCATCAGGGTGAGCAGGTAGGAGAAAACGGAATTGTAGTTTTCCTTAATTACAATGTCGACCGTATCATCAAAAAGCGCCTTACCGTTTTTGAGGTATTTGCGCATTTTAATTTCGAAGTCAGGTTCAACGTCTTTAAACTGCTCAGCCAGCTTGTGAATATCTTTATAAAGCTTATAAGTCTTAGGACTTCTGCTGAAATTTACGGTATAAAGGGGGTCTAACTCAACATATTTAAACGGGAGTTCAATGTTGCAATCGTTGGCAAATTCCTTGAATTCATAAGACATACTGAAGAAACTTGGGCCCATGTCGAAAGTAAACCCATCTTTTTTCAACTGGTTAAGCCTCCCTCCTGCCTGACTGTTTTTTTCGATAATTTCAACCTGATAACCTCTTTTTGCCAACCTCAGGGCAGTAGCCAGGCCCCCGATTCCGGCGCCTACTATTAGAACACTTTTTGCCATTTTTACTGTTTTAAGTTCTTTAATAACTTAGGATACAATTCATCCCGAACCCATTTAAAATCAGGTTCGATTTTTAGTATCTCCTCATAAACCAATTTTGCATGAGCATTATCATTTATCGCTTTATAATTCTCTGCGATAGAGCTTAACAAACTCAGGTAGTTCCAATCATCCCTCATCGTAATGGTATCCTTCTCCATTAATACCTTTGCTTTTAAATAATTCGTTAATGCTTCCTGTTTGGACCCACCAAACAGAGGGGGTGCATGAAATTGCACGTTACCTGCCTGGATATATCCGAAAAAATCATTGGGATCCAGGGAAATTGCCAGTTTGGCGCTTGCAACACTTTTAGGCCCAATAAAAGGGGCCGAGAAAATATTCAGACCGATATGAAATCCATAAAAAGCCGATTTATACCCATTAACCTTCGCCAGGTTAAATTTTTGCAATTCCAGAAATTTCAAACTCGCTTCTGCCAGTTTAAGATAATCTGAGGCTTCATCCTTGCGGTTTGTTCCCAGGCACCATCCTATGTAACCATACTGGTAATTGATCAGTTCAAGCACCTGATCATTACTCTTTTCCTTTTTATTTTGAAGTTGATCAACAATAACCTTCCAGGCAGGCATCGAATTATTGATATAAGCATTGTAAATATCCCTTTTATTACTTCCGTGAAGCGAGATAACAAATAAGAATAAAAAAATAATTACGAAATATCCCTTCCTTTCCATTGATACTGATAAAAGAATTTATTTGTGAAGGCCTTGTAAATAAAAAGGGCCATTGTGAGTTGCTGCGGAATCAGATAAAGCATATTTGTTGCAATATTCTGATTACTGGCTATTGAAACAAATATTCTGGTCACTAAGAATATAACAAGGTAGGCCCCTGAAATGTTGAGCGGAAACGCGATGAAAACAGGAATAAATCCAAAAGTTGTAATAAGCCAGAAAAACGTTGCTAAAAGGAATGAATTACCAAAGAAGGCTGTAATATTCTTTGCAAAACCATTAACCGCTTCATCAAATCCACGATACATCCGGCATTGTATCGACTTATTTCCCGTAAGGCAAGCCACCGGAATTCCTTTTTGTTTAAAATAGTGTGCGATCGTAATATCCTCCACTTTATTTGCCCTGGCAAATTCGTGTGGGTATATTTTTTTATAAACCTGATTGTTAAACAACATAAACTGACCATTGGCAGCTGTCAATGATGGAAATCCCGATCCTAAAACCAGCGGAAGAGGGAGAAGTGACAATAAGATATAATTCATTATCGGAACCGTCATTTTCTCACCCCTGGTAATCATTAACTGATCGGGGAAAATCGAAAGAAGGCCAATATTAAACTTTTGAGAATAGGCAGCAGCTAATTGTATGATATCATTGCCAATCCGCACATCGGCATCCAGGAACAGCAGGTAATCCCCCTTAGCCTGATGGGATAAGGAGTGACAACCAAAATTCTTCCCAAGCCACCCTTCGGGCAATTTATCAGAGCTGATTAACCTTATCCGGGGATCGGATTCACCAATCTGCTCAACTATCAGAGGCGTCTGATCAGTTGATTGATCGTCAAAGACAATAATTTCAATATTAGAGTACGATTGGCGAATCAGATCCTTTAAAATAACACCAATGTTATTCTCCTCATTTCGGGCCGGAATAAGTACTGAAATCAGGGGGTCATCATGAAGCTCATATTTCCCCAAATCGGGCTTAAACGCAAGGTTAAATGCGGCAACAATGAACTGTAGCAAAGTAAAGGATACGACAACTATAGCCAGAATATACATCAATGTGTTGATTTTAGGGCATTCGCACTGATACACTTTTTATAAAAATGATTGTAGGCATCCTGAATCGAACCGGTATCGAATTTGTCTCCCACAAATTCTGATATATATATAAAGAGACCTGGTTTTCGGTCTGAAAAGTAATCGACCAGATTAGCCATAAAGATAATTTGTAAGGCCCCTGACCGTTTAATTATGTGTTTAATTCCTCCTTCAAAATTAAGCGGGAAGGTATAAGCGGATTCAATTTTACCCTGAGGAAACACCAACACCAAATTTGCGCGGTCATTGAGTAATTCCACGGTATATTCAATAGATTCAATTGCACTTCGTGACCCTTTCCGAACGGAGTATCCCCCGATAAGATTAGGATGAGTGAATTTGGTCAACTGCTCCTCCATCATCATAAAATGAAATTTTCTCTTTAATAGGCTAACATTTAGATATAAAGCCATGATCCCATCCCACCAGCTGAAATGGTTAGCTAATAAGAGTACAGGGAGATTTCTATCTTTAAATTCGCCATTAATTTCCACATGACCGAAATGTCGGTGGATACTCCAGCCCGCATAAAATTTAAAGAATGGATAGTAGAAAAAATGGTGTCTCGCCTTTATAATCATATCTATTTTTTTACAAAAATCAGAATTGCAATAAAAAAGAGAAACTGGCAAATCAGGATGGCAGAGGCTACGGGATTTATGGTTCTGACTTTCATCCATTTCAATAATCCATGAAATCCTGCTGCCAAAACAAACCATGCCAGATAGTTTTGAAGCGGAATGTGATTCTCTTGCCAACTCCACATACCCAGTAATGGTGCGACATGCTCCAAAACAAGGTCATAAAGGACCAACAACCCCGAAGCCACAAGAATCTGAATTACTGAAGGCCACCTTGTCCAGGCCAGCATCGCTGCACTGCAGTAAACGACCATTACCCAGTTAATACCGATCATTAAGGGGGTGTCAAATAACTTAAATCCAAGTCCTTCTCCGTAAGTATAATGTCCAAAGATCAGATGTGTCTTAACTCCCAACACTTCAACTAAATAACCCAGTAAATAGATTAAGGGGAAAGCAAACAGATTATCGAGACGTTTCCACGATTTATGGAAAATCATAATCAGAATAAAACTCAGTAAAAGGGCAAATGGAATTAGTGCTCTGAAGAATGGTTGTGAACCGGGAATTGCGATACCCACGACTCCGACAACATAAAAAAGAATAACAACAAATATTGTATTTGATCTTTGCCGAAGTAAATTATTTAAGAGTAGTTCCATTTTCATATTGGTCTGGCTCTAACAGATCTTTTTCCGAAATACAAAACTAATCGATTAATTAGTAATAGATTAAAAAGAATCAGACTAAAAGCGTAACTGATATCCTCAACCGGGACTGTAAGTATACGTATTCCAAGGTTCTCCCCATTATTATACCAAACCACCGGCTCGGCTATAAAGCTCCCGGTTAGGACTGAATTTACAAGAAAGAACGGTATCAGAATAACTAAGAAAGTAAGATAAAACCTGTTTAGAATTGAGCTCCCACTTAGCGAGGCTAATAAAATTGAAATTATTGCAACTGCCAGATAGATAGAGGTGTACAATTTATTCAGGTTCATTAGGACTACAATTCCCAGCACTAGAACCAGTAGAATTGTAACTATTTTTGTCTGTCTGCCTGAAAGTTGACGACCGGTAAAGAGATAGATCAAAGTATCGTGCAGGAAAATACTTGCATAAGGAATAACAATAAAGAACATCCACTCTTCAACGGGTAAATTAAAGAGAAGAATACCAGAATGATAATGGGGGTTAAATCCCCACACTCCGTATTTCGTAAACAAAATATCACCTGCCACATAAAATGAACCTACCAGTATAAGCGATAATGCTACCGGTTTTAATTTAAGGTAAAACTTGAGTTTGCGGTCGTAGGAGAAGAGGAAAGGAATTAGAATTGCCAAAATTTCAAGCAGAAGATAAACAGACATAAAGTTAAGATTAAATCATTCCAAGCTTATGAACTATCAATGCTTTTGCGAGTAAGGCCATTTTCATGGTTCCGGATACCCGTATTCGTGCTGTTAATATTTTGGTTGCCGGAGTATACTTAACCTTCTTTACTAAGCGCAAATAATAATAAAATGCGATAAGCACAGCAAGTTGAGCATTTTGAGGCAAATCAGAGATCCCTTTTCTGGCAGACAGGAAGTCTTTTTCGATATCTGAAATTATTTCAGCTTTAATCTGGTCGTTAAAAACACAGTTCCCCATCTCCGGGAAGTATTGCCGGTCAAGATATTCGGTATCGCTCCTTAAATCGCGCAAAAAATTAACTTTTTGAAATGCTGAACCCAGTCTCATAGCGGGTTCCTTTAAAGACTCATACATTTCGCTGTTCCCATCTGTAAAAACCGCCAGACACATCAAGCCCACCACGTCGGCAGAGCCGTAGATGTACTGATCAATTTCGGACTTACTATTGTATGTGGATTTATGAATGTCAGATCTCATACTGAGAAGGAATGCCTTTATGAGTTCATCGGGGATTTGGTATCGTTTCACGGTTAGTTGAAACGAATGCAATACAAGATTGAGGCTAATACCGCAATTCAACGCCTCATAATAATCTGCTTCAAATTTATCGAGCAGCATCTCTTTGTCATGCCCCAAAAATGTGTCAACAATTTCGTCAGCACAGCGGACAAAACCATAAATACTGTAAATAGCATTCTGTATTTTCAGGTCCAAAAAACTTACAGCAATAGAAAACGACGTGCTGTATGTTCTGGTAACCAAATTACTTACCTTAAATGAAACCTGGTCGTAAAGGTTTACTGAATCCATTTCGTTTAATTGATAAAAAAACTATACTATAGTACTAAAACAACTGAGGGGCTTAAATGTTTTTTACAAATTCAATTGCAATTGAGTATGATACAAAAAATCAGTTAATTTAAGAATAGGTTGGAGAATGGGGGAATTAAAAAGCCCGACAGGGGAATCGGGCTTTTTATAAAAGTACCAAGTGCATCACGGGTATTCGACCCGAATAATTCTTTTTTTAAGTTGTTGTTCAATAACGATAGGCACTTTCTCCTCAATTACATTTGAAGAGTCCAGTCCGAGCGCTTTTACGTCGTTAATACTTATTTTCCGAATAAAATTATGCAGCCCCATAATAAACCCTTGCTGAAGTGGTAATTTATAATCACTAATGAGAATTCTGTCCAGATTCACATAAAGGCAATCTGCAGGTATATTGTGTGCCTTTAACGAATCATATTGACTAACCATACTGATTTCTCCACTTTTTACAAGATCTTCAATCACCTCCCTGAAGTATAAGTTAATCTTCCGTTCGATTTTAAAGCCCAGTCTAAAGTCAACCTTGATCAACACTCCGGGGATCATGTGATGAACAACATATTCGAAGGTATTTGGAGTCTCAAGATTATCGATGTGCAGAAACCAATAGGTACTGGCCCGCTTAGGGTGTTTGTTGAAAATTGAGTACATAATTTTAGCCTCAATCTGATCACGGCGGTTTGCTTTGGTTATGTAAATCAGGTTAGTCGCGATCTTTGGAATAGAAGTATCTGCACTTAACTCCCTGAAAATGCCTGGATCTTTATTTACATTAACAAAACTGATGTATTTGTTCTTGATCTTCCGCCCAAAATACCAGCCGTACATAACAATAAAGAAAACGAAGGCCAAAGCAATAGTTAACCAACCTCCATTTGCGAATTTGTGAAGATTCGCATAAAGGAAAGTACCTTCAATCGATAAAAAGACTGTAAGCAACAGGGCAATATAAATCCGAGGAACTTTTCGATTCCTTAAATGGTACGACAACAGTGAGGTCGTCATAATCATTGTAATTGTAATTGAAAGTCCATATGCGGCTTCCATTTTAGAGGACTCCCCAAAGTAGATCACCACAAAAGTACATGCGATCCAAAGAAACCAGTTTACAAATGGAATATAGACCTGTCCTTTAATGTCGGTCGGATAATTTAATCTGATCTTCGGCCAGATATTCAATGAAACCGCCTCACTAATAAGCGTATAAGATCCACTTATTAAAGCCTGACTTGCGATTATTGAAGCCGCAGTAGCTATAACGGCACCAGGGAGGAGAAACCATTGAGGCATGATGGCAAAAAATGGATTTGCACTGTTCATATGATCCATATGATTTAACAGATATGCTCCTTGTCCGAAATAATTGATAAGTAACGATATTTTCACAAACATCCACGAAATACGAATATTCTGTATACCGCAGTGCCCCAGGTCAGAATAGAGTGCTTCGGCTCCGGTTGTGGCTAAAAATACAGCTCCAAGAAGAACCATTGCATTAGGAAATTCTGTAATAAACCGGACTGCGTATACAGGATTCATTGCAGCCAAAACGCCAGGATCTTTTACGAGATAATTAAGGCCAAGCACAGCAAGCATCGAGAACCAGATAAACATCACAGGACCAAAAGCCTTTCCCATAAAGCCAGTGCCGAATTGCTGAAAAAAGAAAAGAACAGAAAGGATAGAAATGACAATCGGGACAACTGGAATGTGCGGATAAAATAGTCCGAGACCCTCGACTGCAGAAGTAACTGTAATTGAGGGAGTAATTACACCATCTGCCAATAAGGCACTGCCGCCAATCATTGTAAGGATAGCAATCCAATTATTTTTCCTTCGGATCAATGCAAAGAGTGCAAAGATCCCCCCTTCACCATGGTTGTCTGCCCGAAGGGTTATGATTACATACTTAACGGTCGTTTGAAGTGTCAGGGTCCAGAAAATACAGGATAAAGCTCCAAAAATCAGCTCCTTATTATATATTGTTGATGCATTTATGATTGCATTCATCGTGTAAAGCGGACTTGTTCCAAGATCACCAAACACAATTCCCAAGGTAATGACTAAACCTGCAAAAGATACTTTTGCAATGCCGCTATGTTGTTTATCCATAAAGACTAAACTAAATATTTTATATTTTTTTTAACGAAAACAGGGGCAAATGTAATCACCACATTGAAAAAATATCCTTTCAACAAATAAATATTGTCATTAAAATAGGAATTTGATCGT
>Ga0118677_10015820_pt1 | contig 10431 bp, 6 predicted proteins | sample AliMusrvi5mmetaG_FD_86154 | JGI IMG/M metagenome (GOLD analysis project Ga0118677, IMG submission 86154)
CGCGTGTCGGGCGTCAATCACTGCCGCAACTTCAGGACAACCAAGCTTCATTTTTTGACCGGACATGCCGATAGTTTAACAAATCCTTAAACCTTGTCACTTTATTTCTGGGAAATGGTATGAGGGAGGTGTGGTGGTCAGCAAGGCTGGTAGTTACACCTTCACCGCCGCGGGTGATAGGACTTTGGTTGCCAATTTCCAACCGACGACACTTTCCAACTGGAAGGCGGCTCATTTTACCTCGGTAGAATTAACCGATCCGACTGTCAGCGGCGCCAATGCGAATCCCACCAAGGATGGAATACCCAACCTGCTTGGCTATGCATTCGGCCTTGACCCGAAAGTTCATCATGACCATTCCACCCTGCCAAAAGTAGGAAAGAATGGCAATAGCCCCGCCCTGACTTACACGCGCAATATGGTGGCCACAGATCTGGTTTACACAGTAGAAATCTCCAGCGACATGAAGACTTGGTATTCTGGAGCCACCTATACTTCTAATCCCGTGGTGCTGAGTGATAATGGTTTCACTCAATCCGCGCAAGTCACGGTGCTGTCCCAACCCGCGCCAACGAGTCGTTGTTATATGCGCCTTCGCGTTACCGGCCCATAAGTTGCCAACAACCTTTTTGGATTCCGCTCTCCGCAGGAATGCGGAATCCGCTTCCAGAGCTTCGTCAGGCCCCGGACATGCAGCTCAGGGCGATCTCATTCGGCAACCCGTGCGAGTCGGGCAGCATTGGCAAGATTGCTGTTGCCAGCATGCAGAGGTGACCTTAGCTTCTTAACACCCCGCACCCCACACCCATATGAAAACCACTGAAATGCTCGGAATGATTGGCACGCAAGACATGATCCTGTTTTTTCTTGTGGTGCTGTTGCTCTTTGGTGCGAAGAAGCTGCCGGAACTGGCACGTGGGCTTGGCAAAACCATGGGTGAGTTCAAAAAGGCCCGTGAAGAGTTCGATCGTGAAATCACCCATGTCATAGCCCAAGGCGAGACCGAAGCGAAAGCCAAAGATCCTCTGGCTAAAGAAGAACCGGTGGTGAAAGAAGCCGAAGCCAAAGAAGTTTCCTTGGTCAAAGAAGACTCTGTGGTCAAATAGCTGCGCTTGAGGCCACGTGCTCACTACCACCCATGTGAATCACTGGGGACTCCCTGTGCTGCCAATACAGGCGGCACTGGAGCAGAGGTGGAAGGGTGTTTATACTGATTGCCAAAAGTCATTGCCGAAACGGGATTATTGGGGTTGGGAATTCATGCCGCTTCGCGGGTAAGATAATTCCGATTCCGGCCCGGAAACCCCGGTTCTGGCGTTGTTCCTCAGTCGTGGATGCTCGCGAGAAGGCGCGAAGCACAAATGGGGAAATGGGAATGGTATGTGGTTCTCATCTTCTTGTTCAGGATAAGTTGAATCCCATTCACAGAAGAGGCGGCGAGCTAAATGCCCACCGCCTCTCTGAGGTTGGTTCTATGAAACAGGTTTACGGGGTTTGCACCACCTTTAGGCGAGCGAACACCTTGCTCTGTCCAGTTGGGAAACTGTAACTGATATAGGTAGGTGCATTCGAAACCGTTCCAGACGGTGAGGTGCCCGTCGGAGTCGTCCAGGTGACGAGGTCGGTGGATTCCTCAATAGAGTAGGTCAAGTTGCTGTCGCCTTGGGCCATATCTCCCTTACTGAAGGTCAGCGTGCCGCTGCTCAGTGTGCCAGCAGGCTGAGCTGATACAGTCGGATTGAGACCTAGTGCATATTTGACCAAGTTGCTTAGTCCGTCGTGACTGGGATTACCGGCTGGTGTGGAGTCGGAAACTGTATACCCGGCGATCCATGTCGCGAAGGAATTGTTCAGGCTAAGCTGAAGCTGGGTCCCTGTATTGGTCAGCTTGTAAGTGGAGTTTACACTCGGCAGCGAGCCGGTGATGCTGCTGGCTGAGGCAATCACGTAGTATGGTTGCGTGAAGCCGCCGCCACCGCCGCCGACGACGACTGTAACGTCCACAGTGCCTCCGGTCAGGTTGAGGGTGCCAGAGCTAATCAGCTCGGTGCTATTACCATCCACTTTCACAGCCAGGTGACCGGAGATGGTGGTGCTTCCGACGTTCATGGTGTCACCGGCAACATATCCCGGTGACACGGTGCCCGAAACCAGCATCGGCCCGGTGACAGTGCCAGTGCCCTGCAGCGTTTGACCCGCGCCCAGACTGATGGTGCTGCTCAGGCCGCTCACGTCGAAGTGCGCGCCACTGGCGATGTCGATCACCGGGGAGTTGGCAATCGAGGCGGTGCCTGTCAGCGCAAGCGTGCTGCTATTCTGGATAGTGGTATTGCCGTAATAGGTGTTAGTGCCTGCGAGGGTCAGCGTTCCGGTGCCGGTCGTGTTCTTGACGGTCAGGCCGCCGTCACCCGGGGTGCCCGTCAAGGCGGGGGTGATGGCCACGGCCTTGGCGTTCGTGTCGATGATCGCGCCGCCGGTCTTCACGTTGAGTCCGTCGCTCAAGCCTATGATATTGATATTGCCGCCGTTGGCAGTGTTGAGGAGCTTATAGACGTCCACGGTACCGGACTGGACTTTGAGTGGCACAGTGTTGCTGCCGGGGGTGAAGCCGGTGAACATCTGTCCGCTGGCCGTGGCCTTGAGAGTGCCACCATTGAAGTTGACGATGCCGGTGTTCATATATCCATTAGTGCTGCCGGTGGTGGGAGCCTTGGTGAACGAGCCGGTACTGAGCGTGCCACCATTGAGGTCGAACTGGGCGAAGCACCCGTTCTGGTTTGCTCCAAGGTTGAAGGACGGGATGGTCACTGCAGCCGTACCACTGACCGTGAAGAACGACGGCCTGCCCGGGTTGGTGGTGGTGGCGGTACCGGGATCTCCCTCACTCACACGCATAATGGGGCGCGAGGAGGTGAACGTGCCACCGCTGAATGTCATCGCATCGGACGGCTCCCAGTAGAGGTTGCCGATATAATAATGCATCCCGAAACTGCAAGCGCCACCGGTCCCGAGGAGGTTGACCGTGCCGCCGGTTTGGACAAAGCGGACTTGGCCGTGTCCGTCCCAGCCGTAATTGCCAACCCTGAAGTCGTAGTTGGTGTTAACATTGAGGGTGCCGCCGTCCACGAGCATCTGGCCATTGGAGTTGCTGCTCATGTTGAGACCGTTCACAGTGAGCGTGCCGCCTATCAGTTTGAGGGCGCTCTCACCTTGGTTGCCCGCGCCAAGATTCAAGTTGCCGAAGGTCGCGCTGCCGGAGCCTCCGCCGATATTGAGGATCTGAATGCCCCCGCGCAATGAATTGCCGGCATTGTTGCACTGGTTAAGTGAGAAGTTTGCCACGGCTGTGCCGAAGGTGCCGCTGAATGTCGCATCTGCACCACTGCCCGTGATATACAGGGTGGCGCTGGACGCATTGGCGATCACGCCGTTGCCTGAAAGACTACCGATGCCGTTGCCAAAGTTGGAACCCTCGGCTGCAGATGTGCTGTTGCAGTCCAGGGTGCCGTTAATGGTCATGTTCTGGATGCCGTTGAACACGCTCTTGGTGCCCGTGCCTGCTTTGAGCGTAGCCCCGCTGGCGATGGTCACGTTGTTGCCCGCCACTGCTATGCCGTGGAACAAAGCAGGAATAATCACATCGTTAGGTGAATGCGGTGTGGGTGCCAGAAGCAGGGTGCCCGCGCTCACGTTCACCGCTCCGGAGAACGTGTTATAGCCGGTGTAGGTGCCACTTGCGGCCGTGCCCGCTGCCAGTGTCAGGGTGCCGGTGCCGAGCTTGGTCAGGCCTACCGAGCCGGCGACGACTGAATCGATGGTGTCAGTGCCTGCGCCTGTGGTGATGTCTCCACCCGCGCCGCTGAGTGTGATCGTGCCGCTGCCGGCACTGCTGCCCAACTGATATCCGTCGGTGGTGAAGGTGAGAGAATTGACCGCACCGATGGTGCTGGCCACGTTGACCGTTCCGGCGGTGCCCTCGAAGGTGGCATCCGAGGTGTTGCTCCACAGCGAGGTGTATGGACCGCCGGGGGCCGTGCTCCAATCGGAAGTGGTACCTATGTCCCACACGGTGTTAGAGGCAGTATCAAAATACAAAGGAACCGCCTTGCCGATGATGTCAACTTCCTGAAGCGCCAATACGCCCGCAGACCCGTTCACCGGGGCGGAATAGACAAGCTGTATGGATTGCACGTTACTGGCCAGTGTTCCGGTGCTGTCCGTGATGACCGTCTTGGTCGAGTTGGTAGCGCCGGTCACTGTGGAATCGTAAAAGTTACCACCCACTTGCACGTAGCTGGAACTTCCCACCGTCTTGACCCAGACGGTATAGCGTTGATCCACAAAACTAACAGTCCACCCGCCTATGGTTTGAATCTTGGAGATATTGTAACCGTTGGCACTGCCTCCGGTGGCGGGGTTCACATTCAAGTTGAAGGTCAGTGTTGTGGGCCAACCAGCATTCTTAAACATGATCTTGGATGTATCCGTAGTCGACCCGGTTCCATCAGTCAGAGCAGTAAAGGAACCAATCAGTGGGGTGGTGTCCATTGACCCACCGGCATAAGTCGGTTGCCCGGTATTAACCAGGTCTGAGCTGCTGATGTCGGCTAAATAAGCACCTACTGTGGCCGAGTTGGAATAAGTGGCTTGCACGGACGCGTTGGCCGTTCCGGCAAACAAACCGAGCGACAAAGCGACGGTTGTAAGAATATGTGTTTTCATGGATTTTGTTGGTTGCAGGATGTTGACTATAATATCAGTTCTGAACAGGGGGCAGGGATTTATAAACAATACTTGGTGAACACAAAAACGGATTAAAATCCGCAGGCGTTAAACCAGTATTGACTAATACTATGAAAGGCCCCCATGAGGACAAGCTAATTTTCGCTTTTCTAGAGAATGTCACACGGTCCCACCCAGACACCTGAAAAGCCTCAGAAAAACGACCCTTCACGGGCGGGATGTCCGCTTTGAGAGCTTGCTCCACCACCTGCGTTATGTTCCGTATCCGCCACAGATTTTACCCGCTTTTCGACCGTGTAGCAAACCACCAAGAACGCGCCAATATCCCTGTAAAGACCGAATATGATGCTAAACTCAAAATGTATATCCCACACGGTTTGCTGCAGGCGGGCTCACCTTGCATGGCTTTGGTCGGTCATGCTGGCATTGCCCGGCATGCTGACAGCGGGCGAAGAAACATCCGCTGATTTGTCAGACTTAGCCAATCTTAAGGCAAGCCCGGTTTACATTCAGGACTTCTTAAAAAGTGAACCGGGCAAGCCTCCCGCCGATGCCGGGGATAACAGCAGTTGGGCCGGCGGCAAGGTGGACATGCAAGTCGTCGTCACCGGGGATCCCAAACGCGCCCGCGCGCTGGAATGCCGGGTCACCAATTACGGCCAGATCAGCTTTGGTAATTTTCACCTCAAGAAAGGCAAACTCTATCGGGTGAGTCTGGATGTGGCAGCCAAAGGTGGCGCGGATCTAACGGTTCAGTTGCGCCAGTTGCCCGGGCCATGGACATCCTTCCTCCAGAGTGAGGAAAAGGTGGTGGATGATTACCGCAAGATCTCTTTTTTGGGCAAGGTGACCGAGGATGGTGATCAGGTGGGCCTGATGATTATGAATCGGGGCAGCCTGAGCATGCGCGTCGCCAATATCAAGGTGGAGGAGGTGGAAGGTGACGTAACCGTGGAAGCTCCGCCCGTACCGGGAAATCTGGTACTGAACGGCAGTTTTGAACTGGCTGGGGACGGCCTGTTTGTGCGTGCGGCGGGCAGCCCCAGCCGTCCAAAGTATGTTAGGTTGCCCGATGCTCCGGATGGAAATTACGTGGCGGAGTTATATGATAAGAATGCCGTCAGCACCACATGGATGCGCTTGAGTTTTCAGGCGGAGTATCTGGTCCGCGCCCGTGCTCGAGCAGTCACCACTGCGGGGAAATTCAATTTATCTCTGGTGGGCAGCGGACTGGGCTGGCAGGGACAGACAGTGGACTTGCTGCCGTCCGAGGGCTGGAAGAGTGTCAGCTTTAAGGTGCGGCCCAAGCCGCCGGCATCTGGCAAGCTGTTGTGTTATTCGGATGCATTTGTCTGCATGTCAGTCACTAAGGGCCCGGTGCAGGTGGATGCGGTGGAAGTCCTGGCCCTGATCCCGGGAAGCAATGTAGAGGAGCGGAGCTATCAGGCGCATGCGCCGCTGGAACTGGCGGTGACTGTGGACCCGGGACTGCCCATGGCCGTGGCCACGGTGGGTGAAGCAGTGCCAGTCAAGGTGCTGGCCAGCGCGGACATCACCGCCGCCAGTCTGCAGGTGTTGGATGAACACGGAAGCGTGTTGGATACCAAGACTTTGAATTTCCACGAGCGTGAGGCCGCAGTAGTGTTGCGCTGCCTGCCGCCGGGCTACCTGTGCCTGCGCACCGCCCCGGTGAAGGGGGCCGCTGAATCCCCACGCGTGGAAGGCGAGTCCTTTGTGTGCGTGGTTCCCGTGATGCCGGACGTGCCCTTAGACAAGTGGATATACGGCACGCATATCGTGGATTACCCGCCGCTGCGCCAGGCCTCGTGGAAACTGGGCCTCCACTGGGACCGCCTGCATGATACTGGCTACTTGCTGAAATGGGATCAGGTGCAATCCAAGAGCAAGGACGATTGGACATTCCCGGATGCATGGGTGGCGGCACGGCGCAAAGATGGCTTCGCATTGCTAGCAAATTTGGATAGCATGCCTGTATGGGTGCCGCATAAAAGCACGCCAGTTGTGCCGCCATATTTTTCCCAGGTAAAGGCGTTCAACGAGGCGTCACTGCCCTTCTGGGAGGCATACACCCGGCAAGTGCCGGCACACTACAAAGGCATGATCGATTACTATGAGGTTTCCAACGAGCCCCATATCCCGGGTGCCACAGCGGCGGAATATGTCCAAGCCTTGCAAGTTGCTTATCGCGGCATCAAGACGGGCAACCCTCAGGCGCGTGTGGTTGGTTTGGGCGGCATGGTGGCAGGAGACGGGCTCATTGGTGAAGTGTTGAAACTTGGCGGGGGCAAATACTGCGATGCCATCTCCATCCATGGCTACAATCTGACGACATGGGCCACCGTGGACGGACCGGAGACGCTGCAGAAATCCGTGCGCTCCCTGCGCGACCTGTTAAAATCTAACGGAGTTACGGAAGACATGCCGATCTGGGACAGCGAGACCGGCTGGGATTCGCCGTGGAGTTACACCAAGTTTTATGCGGGTGCCCAGTCCGGCGATTCTCCGCTGAGTTATGCGAGGATGCTCCCCAAGTCGGTGGCGGGTGTAAAAGCTGCGGGATTGGCGCGGGTTATGTATTACGCAATGTTCAGCGATGACTTCGCAGAGGACACCCACCATTTCCGCGTGTGCAACATGAACGACACCATGCGCATGCCTATGCAGCCCATGGCCGTGGCCATCGCCACACTGGAAGGCCGCGAATTCGCGCGCCAGGACATGGAATCCAAGAAACAAGGCATCGTGCATTTGGTCTTTGAAGGCCGCAGAGCCTGCGTCCACATGCTGTGGACTATCACGGGCACCCAAAGCTTCGCGGTTCCGCCCCATGCCAAACAAGTCATCAACATGTGGGGACGGGAAATCAAACCGGCGACTGGCAGCTTGTCCCTCAGCCCCGACCCGCTCTATATTGTGGAATGATTGTTAGTCTGATTGCCAACACTGGTAGCAACCAGTCGAATCCCAACAACAGAAGAGGCGGCGAGCTAAATGCCCGCCGCCTCTCTGAGGTTGGTTCTATGAAACAGGTTTACGGGGTTTGCACCACTTTAAGGCGTGCGAAGACCTTGGTCTGCCCGCTGGGGTAGGTGTAGGTGATGGTGTCACCATAGGAAACCGATCCAAGTGTCGGGGTGCCCCAGGTGACCAGGTCGGTGGATTCCTGAATGGCGTAGGCGATGTTGGAATCACCCTTGGCCATTGTGCCTTTGGTGAAGGTGAGCGTGCTGCCACTGTGGGTGCCCACCGGTTGGGTGTTGATCGTGGGATTGAGGTCTAACGCATATTTGACAAGGTTGGTGATACCATCACCGCTCGGGTTGCCGGTTGGAGTGGAGTCAGACAAACCAGGATACCCTGCTACCCACGCCGTGTAGGAATTGGCGGCGGCTCGCGTGACTGTCGTTGTGTAGGTTGTTGTGGTCACGCCATCCTGTGCGGTCACCAAGGTGGTGATCGTGTTGGTTCCCACGGATAGCGAGATGGATCCACTGGCGGAACCTGAAGTGACAGTTGTTCCGTTGACTTTGACCGTGGCGGTAGTGTCGGTCAAAGTCGGTGTCACAGTGATCGAGGACGTAGCATTGGAAACGCTGGCCGTGTAACTTGTCGTTCCAGTGGCAAAAGTCGGACTCAAGGTGCCGGAACTCAGAGCCAGATCAGATAGCGTGGACACTGTGGAAAGCGGAGCAGGCAGCACAGACTGCCAGTATGGGCCAAAGCGCAGCTCGTCTATGTCGCAGCCAGCCTGCTCATGGAAAAAGCGAATATCGTTGAAGCTGGTGCCAAGATTGATCGTCCAATTGCCACCCGTGGACAGGGTAGCGTCAGGTGATGGAATGGTTGTGCTCACGGTGGGATCCACCCACATCGAGATGGTTTTGGAGACGGAATCGAACTTATAGACGAGCAAGTGAGTGAGGGAGTCAGCTGCGGCGGTGACGCCGGTCCATGTCTTGTAAGTGCCGGTCGAATTGGTGACGCCGAATGCGCCATTGCCACCCGAGAACATCCCCCAGCCACCGGTCACCCGGCCGAACAAACACCCTGCCGCGTTGCTGACCTGCAGTTCGGGACCACAGCGCACGGTTGAAATGCCATGCATATTGATCAACATGCTCATGTAATACGAGGCGCTGGAGATCGGACTAATGGCCCGTGTGCTGCCGCCATAGTTACCCGTATGGAGATCCCCAGTGCCCGAAGTGGCCAGTCCGGAATATGTGAGACCCGTGCCGACAGTGTCCGAAGCGGTAGTGGACCAACTCGATCCACTGGCAAAGCCGGTGCCGCCATTCTGGCCGACGATGGTAGAGCCCGAGGTGTAGCTGAAGCCCTCTTCAAGCCAACGCGGCAAGGACGTTGGGGTGGCCGCAGCGGTGATAGTGACCTTGTTGCTCAGATAACTGATCGTGAACCACTGGCTGCCCGCTAGCAGGTAGCCGCCCTCTGCCAGACCGAAGAAGGTGCCGCTAATGGGGTTGGTGCTGTTGATGATGGTGTAGACATCGCCTATCGTCGGACTGACGCCACTCAGGTTCGCGCTGAAGCTGGCCGCGCTATCAATCTGGACCGTGGACGCATTGATAGGACTGATGCCCGTGGAGTCAATGGTCACATTCAGCAATGCGGTACTGCTACCAGCAGCCCATGGTCCGTGGTCGGTTAGAACGTGTCCGCCCACATAGAGGTAACCGGCGTTGATCGACAAGTTACCACCGGTGATATTGAGTATGCCGTTACCGTTGGGAGAGCCCCAGCAATCGCGTGTGCCGATGTAAATCGGCTCTGCGGGGATATTGATCGTGCCGTAGCCACTGAGTGACATGACACCATGGTTGCTCGAGTTGCCACCGATGGCTATACCGGCAGAATTAGCGTTTCCGCCGGTGGCGACAATACTAGGGCCGGGGGATGCCCCACCGAAGTTGTATGTTCCCACGTTACCAGTACTGCCGGCAGAACAACCCACCAAAATCCACATGGCGTCACCTGTATTATACGTTTTGATCAGTCCGGCGGTATGGTTGATGGTTCCTTGGGCATTGTTGAAAAACCATGAGGATCCTGCGGCGACCGTATCGTAATTGCTGGAGATCTGGTTAGTTATATTAAGAACAGCAGGTGCTCCCGAGGCGCTCCCAATCATCATCTGCCCTATGTTCACATTCGCTGTTTGGCTCACGTTGGCTCCGGGGGTTTCAACATCGTATTCGTTGTTCCAGGCGAGAGCCCCAGTAACTGTGGGTGTCCATTGAGTGACGTCATTCAAATTACCTGTTAGGGATCCATTCCATTTGTAGGTGGCAGCGAACAGGCTGGATCCCATCATGCAGGATAATCCAGCAATCAGGAGGGATTTTGGAATCGGCTTTCTAAGCCGGTTCTTTGGGTTTTTCGGGGTTGGATTCATAGGGTTGATTTTGGGGGTCAAGTTTGCGGGTGATGGCTTAGGACAAAGCTATGCCAAGTAGGCAAATTCCATATCACATTTACTGTAACTAGGTGCCCTGTCGATCCTTATTTTTGGATATTACTGAAATGATTAGGGCGTTTGGTTTGAACCGCGCCAAGCCTTGATTTTGCGATATTTCAAATAGGGCTAGACAAAAGGGCACAAAAATGCAGGGATAGGCTCGTGTGCCAAATACTCGATTCCTCAACCGG
>Ga0118677_10015821_pt1 | contig 10431 bp, 12 predicted proteins | sample AliMusrvi5mmetaG_FD_86154 | JGI IMG/M metagenome (GOLD analysis project Ga0118677, IMG submission 86154)
CCAAGTTAGTTAGCTTAGTAGGCTTGGTTTTTTTATGGCTACAAGAGTTATGGGCAATCATTAGGGTTGGTTTAGCAGGTCGCACCGTGCTTTTAAAAACGGTTTAACTAAGTGCCAAATAAGCCTAAGTCGATTAATTCAACACTCAACCCAGTGCTAGAGGTTGAGATTCGGGTTAGTGAGGCTTCCAAGTCAATATATGGACAGTTTAAATACAGGGTTAAGCATTCATCATACGTGAGTGTAGCGATCTAATACTGGGTTCAGGGTTGATCATACGGGAATGGAGTATTCTAATACCTGGTTCAGTGTCTAGCATACGGGAATGGAGTATTCTAATACCTGGTTCAGTGTTTAGCATACGAGAATGGAGTATTCTGATACTTGGTTCAGTGTCTATCATACGGGAATGACAAGCTACAATACCTAGTTCAGCTTTCGTTACAGCTTAGCAGACAAGCCTAAGTTGGGTCACTATTGGGCCGTTTATATTTTGAAAGATAAAGAGGTTGGTAATTATAGTAATTTAGGTTAGTAGAACATAACCAGACAATTCGTATGGTGATGAGCTACACTAGCGCTGCTGACTAATTCTTGGAGTATGCTCGATTGAATGATTCCCTAACATCGCAACCTGCTCCTTTGGCTATAGGTACTATTGTTGAGATACATGGGCCGGTGGTCATTATTGATTGCAATCCTCTACCCCCGTTACGTCAAGCCCTCTATAGCACGATAGGCGAGAATCGTTATGTGTTTGAAGTACATCAACATCTTGATGAGCGTCATATACGCGCAATTACCCTGCACGGTACGGCTGGACTAAGTCGTGGCTTGGTGGTTGTTGATAGTGGTGCACCGTTACAGATTCCGGTTTCTAAAGATTGTTTAGGGCGCTTATTAAATATATTTGGTGAGCCCTTGGATGGTCAGCAAGCCTTGCTAGAACATGAGTTTCGTAATATTCATGCCAAGCCACTGCCTTTATCTGAAGCTATTGGTATCAGTGGTATTTTAGAAACCGGCATTAAAGTCATCGATTTACTCTGTCCTTTTGTTAAGGGTGGAAAGACCGGACTATTTGGCGGCGCAGGGGTTGGAAAAACTGTATTGGTGATGGAATTTATTCATGCCGTTTCTGCGATTCATAAAGGTGTTTCTGTTTTTGCTGGCGTAGGCGAACGCATCCGTGAAGCGCACGAATTATGGAAAGACATGCAACAAGCCGGCGTCATGCAAGATACGCTGATGATCTTCGGGCAAATGGATGAGTCGCCGGGCGTACGTTTTCGGGTCGGCTTATCGGCGCTCACTTATGCTGAATATCTACGTGATACCTTACACAAGGAAGTTTTGTTTGTGGTCGATAATGTCTTTCGTTTTGTACAAGCGGGCAGTGAAATTTCTAGCTTGTTAGGCCGTATGCCTGCAACGGTCGGTTATCAGCCCACTTTAACCACCGAAGTGGCAGAATTAGAAGATAGAATTCTGTCGACTCGGCAAGGTGCGATTACCTCCGTTCAGGCCGTGTATGTGCCAGCTGATGATATGACCGATCCTGCCGTCAGTGCCATATTGAGTCATTTAGATACCATCGTTATTTTGTCGCGAGATCAAGCTAGTAAAGGTATTTATCCTGCGGTTGATCCTTTGCGCTCTAGCAGTAAGCTTATGGATAAGCATACGTTAGGCGAACGTCATTATACGATTGCTCAACGGGTGCGTGAACATTTGGCGCGTTACCATGAATTAGAAGATATTATTGCCATGTTGGGAATAGCAGAGTTATCAGAGTTAGATCGTAAGGTGGTGATCCGCGCGCGTAAATTACAACGTTATCTGACTCAACCTTTTGCTGTTTTAGCTAAACATGCCAAACAAACGGGGGTATCGGTGCCGCTGGAGCAAACCTTGGCGGATTGTGAAGCCTTTTTGGCAGGCGACTATGATCATTTATCTGAAGAGCAGTGTTATATGCGCGGATCTATGCAAGGGCTGTAATGAGCTCGTTTAATCTAAATCTATTTGATATACGTCACCAGCAGCGTATTAATGGCATAACGTCTTTTGTGGGATTAGATGCTACCGGTAGTTTTGGCATTTTGCCGCATCATGCCCGCTTTATGACGACACTGGTGTTCGGTTTAGCACGCTTTTGTTTGGATGAAGACAACTGGCAGTATCTGGCAGTGCCCGGTGCCGTTCTCTATTTTAATAACAATGAATTAAGCATCAGCACTAGGCACTTTTTGATTGATACCGATTTTGAACGCATCAGCAGTTTATTGGAGCAGCAGTTAAGCACTGAAGAAGATAAATTACGCGTCACTCGTGAAAGCTTAGGCCTTATGGAGCAGGCGATGATTAAAAGGCTACTGGCGCTTAAAGGTAAAGCGCTAGGTTAATGATACAAGGGCTTTGTGGGTGTGGTGTGTCTTATAAAACAGTGGATTTAATATGGATAAACAACAGTTACTTAAAAAAACCATAGCCAGCCAGATTAAGCGTATTAAAAAAGCGGAATATGATAGACCGAATTTATTATCACAAACCGTTTATATCGGCACTTTAGGCTTGGTGCTGGTGCTGCCTATTATCGGTGGTGTTTATCTTGGTCATTGGCTAGATAGTTTACAACAAGGCTATTCCACGCGTTGGACCTTGAGTTTGTTGCTAACAGGGGTAGTTGTCGGATTGTTTAACGTATATTATTTGATCAAAGATGGGGAATGATAGAGTAGATTATTCTGTCAAGGGTATGGATATTGATTAGTATCCAGTCATACCGGAAGACCATGCCGGAACAACGCGTTTTGAGACACTTTGTATAACGATAACGAATAAGTTAAGGGATGGTTAACATGAATGACTACCGTACTATTTCAATGGCACTCTTAAGCACAGTAGTCAGATAAATCATGGATAATGATTTTTTCTTTGCCTTAGGCCCTATCGTTATCGGTAACTCTGTGCTGACCACTTGGGGCATTATGCTAGTGATTTCGCTGATTGCATGGCTGACTACGAGGCGAACACAGCAATTACCAAAAACCTTGCAAACCATGGCGGAAGTCATAGTTACGGCTATCGATGAAGCTATCTGCGAAGTTGCGCCCGAACACGGACGCCAAATCATGCCGTTTATAGCTTCCTTGTGGTTATTTTTAATCATTGCCAATCTGGTGGGTTTAATACCAGGTCTGCATTCACCGACTCGAGATTTATCGGTGACCTCTGCCTTAGCCGTGCTGGTGTTTTTTTCAGTGCATTGGTTTGGTATAAGAACGCTAGGCTGGAAACGATATCTACATCATTATCTGACGCCTAGTCCAATTTTATTGCCCTTTCATATCATCAGCGAATTTACCCGTACCTTAGCATTGGCGATACGATTATTTGGCAATATGATGAGTTTGGAAATGGCGGCCATGCTGATTTTATTGGTGGCGGGTTTTCTAGCTCCTATTCCCATTCTGATGTTGCATATTATTGAAGCGCTAGTGCAAGCTTATATATTCGGTATGCTGGCACTCATTTATTTGGCAGGGGCGATGCAATCTCAACAACTTACTACACAGGAAAAATGATGACTGATATATCAATGATCGTCCTTGGCTCTAGCGTCGCTGCAATTATAGGTATCGCACTAGGGGTTATGTTACCCGCCTTGGCCATGGGCAAAGCTATTAGTAGTGCACTAGAAGCCTTATCAAGACAGCCTGAATCAGAGCGTTCTATTATGCGAACTCTGTTTATCGGTTTAGCCATGATCGAGTCCTTAGCTATTTATAGTTTAGTGATTATATTAATCGTGTTATTTCGAAATCCGTTGTTGGAATACATTGTCAATAAAGGCTAAAGAACTCTACTTATGATTGAATAACTTCATATAAATCGCTCATGGAATTTAATAGCTCTACATTTATTCTTGAAATCATCAATTTCCTGATTCTGATTTGGATATTGCAGCGGCTTTTTTATAAGCCAATATTGGCGATTATTGCTAAGCGTAAAGCGTTTATAGACCAATCTATCAACGACACAAAATTACTGCAACAGCAGGCAGAAGAACAACGCAGTCTTTATGAAAGTCGTCAGCAGTTATGGGAGCAAGAAAAACAAGCCGCTTTAACCGCACTGCATCAGCAAATCGACATTGAAAGACGGCTGAAAATGGAGCAACTCAAAGCTGATTTGATACTAGAACGTACAAAACTCAACGTCACTACCCAACATCAACAGCGAGAATTTCAACAACAAGCCCAACTGCAAGCCTTGCAAAATGGTGCTCACTTTGCCAGCCTATTACTGAAACAATCGGCTGGGCCTGAAGTGGAGGCGCGTTTAGTTGCGCTATTAGTCAATAATCTTAAAACCTTACCAGAAGCTTGCAACTTATGTCTGCAAATGCTGGGTAACAAAAAAACGCTGAACATTAAAGTAACCAGTGTTTATCCATTAGCCCCTGAGCAACACGCTCAGTTGGAGCAGCAGTTAACTGAGTTAATCAACAGCCCCATTACACTACAATATCAACAAGATGCCGCCTTAATTGCTGGTATACGTTTAGACATTGGTGCTTGGGTATTAAATGCTAATCTGCAACATGAACTCATAGGTTTTACTGAGATAGCGAATGAGTTGGAGTAAACAGAATACAGTTGTCAGCTTACTCGATAAGCAAGCCAACTGGCTGGCAAATTATCAGCCTAAGCTGCGAGTAATTGAGCAAGGTACCGTGGTTTCTATTGGTGATGGCATCAGCTGGATTAAAGGCTTGCCGTCAGCTGCCATCGAAGATATTTTGATTTTTGCTGATGGCAGTCGAGGTATGGTTTTCGATTTAAACCGCGATAGAATCGGTGCTATTTTGTTATATGAAACGGATAAGCTGACTTCTGGTATGACGGTATTCCTTTCTAAACATAGCCTAGAAATACCGGTGGGTGACGAATTTATAGGACGAGTCATTGATCCTTTGGGCACGCCCTTGGATGGCCTGCTTTTACAGACGCCTACTGAAAGAGGTAACTTGGAAAAAGCATCACCTGCCATTATTGCCCGTGATTTTGTTGATAAACCGCTGTATACCGGTATTAAAATTATCGACACGCTGATTCCTATTGGTAAAGGTCAGCGTCAACTCATCGTCGGCGACGAAGGTTTAGGCCGCAGTTCAATTGCCATCGATGCGGTTATTAATCAAAAAGATCAGGATGTCATCTGTATTTATGTACTGATAGGTCAAAAACGCTCTACGGTGGTTAGCACCCTAGAAACTCTGAGGAATCAAGGCGCGTTAGACTATACCGTCTGTGTGGTTGCAGAGGCGAGTTCTTTACCCGGCTTGCAATATTTGGCTCCTTTCGCGGGTTGCGCCTTGGCTGAGTATTGGATGGCACAGGGTAAAGACACCTTAATTATCTATGATGATTTATCTACCCATGCCCGAACCTATAGAGAGTTATCTTTATTGCTGCGCAGACCCCCTGGGCGTGAAGCTTACCCCGGTGATATATTTTTTGTACATTCGCGTTTGTTAGAGCGATCTACACATTTGAATGCTGAAAATGGTGGCGGCAGTATGACCGCCTTACCTATCGTTGAAACTAAACAAGGGGAAATTGCCGCCTACATTCCTACTAATCTGATTTCTATTACCGACGGACAAATCTATTTGGATAATGATTTGTTTGTCTCAGGCTTTAGGCCTGCTATTGATATTACTAAATCGGTGTCAAGGATAGGGGGCAAAGCTCAACACCCCAGTATTAGTAGCCAAGCGGGACAAATGAAATTAGATTACTTACAATTTTTGGAGTTGGAGTCCTTTACTCGTTTTGGCCAGCGCTTGGAAGCGTCTATGGAAGCGCGTATTAAACGCGGTCGCTTATTACGAGAAATTTTAAAGCAAGATAGGCTCACGCCGCTTTGTAGCCGGTTTCAACTAGCTTGGTTGATGGCTTTTAATGCGGGGCTTTTTAATGACGTTAAGCCTGAGGATATAACGACTACTCTAGGAGGCATAGAGCAGGGTATTAAAGCCTCTGGGCTAAGTTTAGATTCTAGCCAAGAACAATGGCTAGAGGCACTTCATGAATGGCTTAAGTAATATTCAAAAGTTGCTATGAGCCAAAGTCGTGAGCTGCAATTGCGTATTACGCAAATGGAAGAGATACGCTCCATTTTAAATGCTATGAAAAACCTAGCCTTGATAGAAATACATAAGTTGACGCATTACGAAAGCGCTCAAAGTTTGTCTGTAACTAATATAGAGCACGCAGCGCAAGATTTCTTAGCCTTTCATCCGCAGCCTATCGTTAAAGATCAAACTAACGTTATCGCAATTTTAATAGGCGCTGAGCGTGGTTTTTGCGGCGACTTTAACGAAAAGCTGATCAGCTTTCTGAGTTCAGGTACTTATTCAGGCATTATTGCTATTGGCACTCGGCTTTGTAATCGCCTAAGCGATCATCCTTTAGTCATCGCAGCTATTAACGGCGCTAATACCGCAGAAGAAGTATCGACGATTCTTAATCAGCTTATTGATGCCATTACAGCAATTCCATCAGAAAGTACCGATAGCTATCAACTCAATTATTGTGCACCTAGCTTCAAATTGACCGCTATTTACCACGATCATCGTTCTTCTCAAATCAGTCAACGACAGATAGTACCGGCTTTTTCACCACAGGTGCAAAAAACATCTTATGTTGGTAATGCTCCGATATTGAACCTAAAGCCTACGCAGTTCTTTTCTGAGCTCAGTTATCATCATCTATATGCGGTCTTGCATGAAATTTTTTATCTGTCATTGCTGGCTGAAAATCAACAACGTTTACAGCATTTAGAAGGCGCGGTTAAGCACTTAGATGATGCAACAGTCAATCTGCAGCGTAAATCACAAATTTATAGGCAAGAAGAAATTACCGAAGAAATTGAAGTGATTTTATTGAATTCAGAAAACCTTTAGTCGCTTGTCTCTAAGCGGTGTCGCTGGAGTAAAACAGCTTCAGCTGTTTTAAAGTGCTGAGCTGAAGCTCAGCGCTCCAAGATGGGCTCTAAACCAGGGTAATAATAGTTTTCTCGGCTAAGGTCTTTAAAATTTCTAAGCCAGAGCTGATGATAAGTTCAGGGTTTGGGTGCTGTGATTCTACAGCGAGTTGCTGTAAACAGTCGGCTGTTAATATAGCTTCCTGTGCTTGAATAAGTTCCAACATGCGGTAAGTGAGCGCGGTGATTTCTATGAAGTTAACGTCATCGAGAGCGTCTCGATAAACAACGATAAAAGTAGGTTGTGCCGATGCTGCTAAAGGTAAAAAATCGGGGCCTATTTTATGTACAGGATATTGATACGCTAAGGGCCACGCTAGTGGGGATAGGGCAATAGCGAGATTAAGCAATTCATTCAGATTCTTATCATGAGTAACAACTTCTTCTTCCGAAGTCGCTAAGGCCATTTCTACCCATTCATAATGAGCCAGTTCCAACATAAAGGGAAAGTCTGTCTCGCACTGGCGTTCATGTTGTAAATAGGAGAGAAATTCTGCAGGTATTTGTAAAAAATAGGGCGTATGGCAGGGATGTTTAGCATAAAAGTCTTGGGTTAATGCCAACCATTGTTCGTCATTAAGTAGAGCGCGTAAAACTGGGAAATTGCCGGACAAAAAGCCTTCAATGTTATTAAAGAATAAGGCTCTATACATGGCCATGCGTGACTCTGCTACATCAACAGGTATAGGGTTTTGTTGCGGATCTCTGATATAAGCGGCAAAGGCGAGTTGCGTGCTTTTAAAGTTTTGGCTCACTTTCATGCGCTGTAACCATGAGCGTTTTGTAGCATCTTGATAGTTTGTACTTCTTTGAGTAGTTCAGGAATAGCAGGGATATTGAAATCACGTTCCAGTAAGGTCGGAAACACCCCATAAAGTTGATAAGCTTGGTCTAACAGCTGCCAGACAGGGTCAATAATATCTGCGCCGTGGGTATCGACTAAAAAATCATCAGCTTCTTTATAATGCCCGGCAATATGAGCATAAGCAATGCGCTGTGCGGGCATGGCTTTTAAAAAAGTCTCGGCATCATAGCCATGATTAACGCTGTTAACATAAATATTATTAACATCGAGCAAGACCTTGCAGTCAGCTTCTGCAACCACGGCATTAAAAAAGTCAATTTCAGTCATTTCTTGGCCGGGAGCGGCGTAATAAGAGACGTTCTCGATGGCGATTTTTTGTTCTAGGATATCTTGCACACGTTTAATACGAGTAGCGACATGTGACACGGCTTCTGTAGTAAAAGGGATCGGCATCAAATCATATAAATGGCCGCCTAGGCTGCAATAACTTAGATGTTCACTGTACAGTTTAATCTGATGATCGGCCATGAAGCGTTTAATGTCATGAACCAGTTGCTCATCTAAGGCATCAGTACTGCCTATAGATAAGGATAAGCCATGACAGATAAAATCAAAGCGTTCGGTCATCGCGCGTAGCGCTTTACCCGATTTTCCACCCATGCCTATCCAGTTTTCTGGAGCGATTTCATAAAAATTGACCGCTGGCGGTGGAGTAGCTAGTAATTGATTTAACAGAGGTCGTCTTAGACCTAAGCCTGCGCCATGAATGAGGTGTGGAGTGGTGTCCATAAGAACATCTGTGCGTGGTAGACTAAAAATTGGAAGACATGAACTCATGCCTTCCATTAAATCGTTTAAGGGTTAAGCAATGCTAACCATTAACGTTTATTTTGCATGTATTACGACGGGTGCTGGCATATTCATTTTATCGCCACAAGCGCCTTCTTTACCTTTCATAGATTCGCTTTTCATCATTTCACCGCAGGCGCCTTCTTTGCCTTTCATCATAGCGCCGCAAGCTTGTTCCATGCCAGGTTTCATTTTGCCGTCTTTCATCATGTCGCCGCATGAACCTTCAGAAGCTTTTGTTGCAGGTGCGGTAGCCGCAGTAGCCGCTGGTTTTGCATGTCCTGCACAAGCACCTTCTGGCGCTTTAGGCTTATCCATGCCGCCCATTGCTGCGCCGCAGGCCATTTCAGCAACTTGCATATAACCGCTGTTGAGTTCAGTCATGCCGAAAGGATTTACATCTGCGTTAACGTTAGTTGCAGCAAAAGTTGAAAGTAAAGCGGCGCCCATTGCTGCAGCTAAAGGTGATTTATTCATTGATTTCATATTAACTCCCGAGATTATTATAAATATTCGACCGTTATTAATGTCGAATGGCGCTATCATACCAAAGACCACTTAATAAGGAATGAATATCCTTTGATTAGATGGGTCGTACTAGGGCTGATTTGAAAAAATAGATTTTACGTTTATTCTCAGTGATCATAGTAACGCTCTTAATCGCATTAAAATAGGGGGCTTGGGCCGCCAATTATGTAACTTATACAGAAGCTTTTGTCATGAATAAAAATAAACGTCAGGCTATCTTTGATAAGTTGGCTGAGGCGATACCTGACCCTAAAACAGAGTTAAATTATAGCAGTCCGTTTGAGCTCTTGATTGCTGTAGTTTTGTCAGCACAAGCTACGGATAAAGGTGTCAATAAAGCGACGGCTAAGTTATTTCCGGTTGCCAATACACCAGAGAGCCTAGTGGCGTTGGGATTGCTAAGCTTAAAAACCTATATTAATAGCATAGGTTTATATAACACTAAGGCTGAGCATATTATTAAACTTTGCGAGCAAGTCATACGTTTGCATGCAGGACAGGTGCCTGAATCGCGCATTGAGCTTGAGGCCTTGCCCGGTGTAGGTAGAAAAACAGCTAATGTCATTTTAAATACAGCCTTTGGTCAGCCCACTATTGCTGTGGATACGCATATCTTCAGAGTGTCTAATCGCACTAAAATTGCCATAGGTAAGAATGTAACGCTAGTGGAGCAAAACTTGGATAAAACAGTACCAAACGCTCATAAGCAAAATGCCCATCATTTGCTCATCTTACATGGTCGCTATACGTGTATTGCCAGAAAGCCACGTTGCCAAAGTTGTGTGATTGAAGATTTGTGTGAATTTGAGGGCAAGTTAATAGAGTAAGTTGTTTTTTAACGATATGATTCGATCAATATTAATAAGGGGTTTGTGAATGAAACAGCATCAAATGAACCGCTCTTCTGATGAGCAATCGTCAGTCATCGCTAAGGCAGGGTTTAGAGAATTATTGGCCTGGGCCTTTTATGATTTTGCTAATTCTGGCTATACCACGGTGGTACAAACTACTATTTTTAGTGCTTATTTTGTAGGCGTCGTGGCTGGTGCAGAGCAAGGCGTTACACCGGGTCTATCAACCTTGTTATGGTCATTAGCGATAGGACTCGCTAATTTTGTGGTTATGATTAGTGGGCCGTTGTTAGGAGCGATTGCCGATCATCGCGCCTGTAAGAAACGCTTTTTATTAATTTCTTC
>Ga0118677_10015822_pt1 | contig 10430 bp, 8 predicted proteins | sample AliMusrvi5mmetaG_FD_86154 | JGI IMG/M metagenome (GOLD analysis project Ga0118677, IMG submission 86154)
GTCAACGTCGGCGGATCGAGGCGCTCGGAGAAACTGGAAAACTTTTCTATGTCGGAGAAGAAAATCGTCAACTCGCGCTTCTCGCCGCCGAGCTGGAGCTTGGAGGGATCGGCGATGATCTGCTCGATCACGTCCGGGCCGAGGTAATGTTTGAACGCCGACTTGATAAAGGCTTTCTGCCGGCCTTCCGTCGCGTAATTCACAACGACGGCACCGATCAGCGCCAGAATCACCGCCACGAAGCTTGGCGCGATGGGCCACCACCAACCCGCGGCATAACCGGCAAACCCCAATGCGACCGTCAGTGGCAGGAAGAACGCAAACCCCAGCACGGTTTGCCATGAGTTACGGCTGAAGCGGCCCACGAGTCCGGCAACGACTGCGAGCAGGAGCGTGGCGATGGCGGTCCAAGTGTCTGAGAGGTCACGCAAGAACATCCGCGTCAGCAGATTGTCGAGCGCGGTCGCATGAATTTCGACGCCGGGATAGACTTTGCTCACTGGCGTCGGCCGCAGGTCAAGCAGGCCTGGTGCGCTGAAGCCGAAGAAGACGTAACAATCTTTGAGTACGGATGGTTCAATGCTCGGTTTCTTGCCTTCGCGCAGTAATAGTTCCGAACGCATTATTTCGCTGGCTTTGAGAGCCTGATGCGTATTGGATGGTCCGACGAATCGAAGTGTTGTACGTCCATGTTCATCGAGCACGATTGCTTTACCATCTACGATCAGCCGGTCAGGCGTGAGTGCGAGCTCAGCCCGTGGATTGGCAGCGAGAAAAGCGGCGAAGCCCAGTGAGGGAACAAGTCGTCCGGAAAATTGAGTCACCAGATTGATGTGGCGATAGACACCGTCATCGTCAGGAATGCCGTTGACGTTTGCCAGCAAGGTCGAATTTGTTGCGACAGCTGCGATGGGGAAACTAGCGCGCGATGCGGATTTCCCAGCCTTGGAAAAATCGATGTTGCCCTTTTCCCAGCCTTTGAAAACAGGCAGCTTCGCCGGAACCGCCGCTGGCCAATTCGTGAATTCGCCTTGTTTCTCGCCCAAATAGGCCGCCCCAGCGAAGGGTACTCCACGGTGAATTGCATCACCAAGAGCTTTATCGTCGTAAACGCCTGAACTGCTGGGCTCAGAAAATATCACATCGAAGGCCACCGCTTTTGCCCCAGCACGTTTACAAAAGTCGAGGAGCGCTCCGTAGACCTCGCGCGGCCACGGCCAAGAGAGGCCCATCGTGTTTTTGCCCCAATCGAGGCTCGCTTGATCGAGTAGAATGATTTTGATTTGGCTGGTGGCTGGTGATGCTTTAGCGAGCATGAGGACGCGTGCCGGCCACGTTGAGTTTTCCAACCATTGAAGTGAACCTCCGAACTTGAGCATCAGCGCGACGAGTGCGCCGCTGAGGCCGATCAATAAACCTTGGAGCCATTTATTTTTCACGACGATTACCCATTGTCCAATATGTGAGGGCCGGATGACGCGGGGCATATTTTTGAGCGCGCTGAAAAAGGGCGCAGGCATCATTGGTGCGGCCAAGTATGATCAACTGGTTCGCCACCGCGACCGCCAGTCTGACGGAATCGCTGTCCCAGCGGCGTTCCAACGCTTGTTGGTAGAGGACAAGTGATTCTTGATGTTGTCCTTGGCATTCACGGATGAATCCCTGCGCCTTGAGTGGGAAAGCATCGGCAGGATTAAGGCGATGGGCCTCTGCATAAAATTGCAGTGCGGCGGGGTAATTGGTCCGAGCCAGAGCGATTTCGCCGCGCAATTGGATGGCGTAGCCGTACCACGGGGACAGTTGTTGCGCGGACACGAGGAGTTGCTCCGCGGTATCGAATTGTTTGCTTTGAATGAAGTAGTGGCCCCAGTTGGCCAGAAGGATGTAGTTCATCGGATCGGCGTGCAGTAAATAGCGGTTGAGACTGTTGGTATCGCGCCAAGCCCACAGGCCGCGCGGCAGTTCGACGATAGCGGAGATCCGGCCCGCGACCAGAATCAAACAAACGACAGCGGCTAGTTTGCGTCCCGCACCACGTCCTCTGTGCCAGTGTTGCCAGCAAAAGCGCAAAATGTCGGCGAGGGCCAAAGCCAGTCCGAAACCCGGCAAAAGAAGATAATAATCGGCAAACGGCCCATTGCGAAACGGCACCAAATTGCTCATCGGGAGAAACGCAGCCATGAACCACAACCAGCCAATCCAGAGAAAACGTAACGCATAGCGCAATCGGAAAGCACCCCACGAGATGGCCAGTAGGAGCAACCAACTCGCTGGAAAAAGGAGGGGCGAAAGCATGGCGGACGGCGGATAGCCCGCAAACAGCGTCAGGCGGTTCCAAGGCCAGAGCCATAGGCCAAGATGATGGAGCGTGAAATAGGCACTGGCAAAACTGACTTCGACATTTTTGAGCGGAGGGAAAAAGCCGGATGTTCCCGAAGATGTAATGCCTTGAAATTTTAGACGTACCGCCAGATAGGCCGCGACGAGCAATCCCAAGATGACGGTCATGATCAGCGTGGGGCGTTGGGTCAAGGAACGTTGGCGGGCGTATTGCCAGAGCAAGAACAACAACGGAACGGCCACGGCTTCCTCATAGCTGAGCAGCGCCAGTGCGGCGCAAAATGACGCCAGAACACCGAACCCACACGTGATCCAAAGCGTGCGGTTTTGCCCGGGTTGAGCGGCGCATTCAGCTGCCAGCAACGTGGCCAGAATCATCAGGACATTCATGACCACGTTGGTGGTGCAACTGAACCAGGCGATGGCGGAAAGTTGGGTAGGGGCTAAAACAAACAACGCCGTAACCACCAGTGCCCAGCCTTCGTTGCTCAGCAAGCGCCGAGCGGCCAGCCAGCAAAGCAGCGTTAGCAAGGCATAGCCGATCAAAGTGACCACATGGGCCGTGAGAATCGTTCCGCTTGATGTCGGCGCGCAGAGGGTGAAGAATAGATTCTTGAACGGTCGGAAATATCCATAGCAGTCTAGTGCGGAAATGCGCCCCGACACTTTCCATGAAGCCATGTATTGCCATTCGTGGATGTCATCCAGCATAGGGGGGGATGATAATGAAATGCTACCCAGTGCTGTGACCAAGGCGATGAGCCCCAGTAGACTCCATTGGAATCCGGTCGTGTGGATTTTCATGAACGGCCGGACATCTTCCCAAGTTCCTCAAATGGCGCGGAGGAAATGCACGAAGCGCGCTTGGCGTGCGGCGGGTTCAGCCAACGGGGTGACGGTACCAAGGGCGTTGGTCGCCTTCTCAATGCGCAACTGGGGGTCGGGATGCGTTTTGCCAAAGCCGGCGCTGCCCGGCGGCATACGCTGCTTCATCTGTCCCAGCATGTCCAACAGGCCCGCAGGGTTATACCCGACGCGTTTAAGGGTCTTCAGGGCGGATGCATCGGCCTGATATTCAAGGTCACGGGAATAACCCTTGTTGACCAGCGAACTGGTGACGTCACTGATGCTGCCCTCGAACGCTTTGGTGACGTCGGCCAGGTTTTGACCGCCGAGACTCTTGCCCGCTTCCAACGCGAGGATGGTCAGCGCGCCAGTCAGGCGGCTGCCTTTGATGGCCTTGAGCCCATGCTGATTCTCGACATGGCCGACCTCGTGGGCGAGAACGGCAGCGAGGGCGTCCTCGGTACGGCAGCAGCGGATCAGTCCGCGTGAGACCATCACAAAACCACCGGGGGCGGAGAAGGCGTTGATCTCGCTAGTGTCCATAATGATGAAGTGATAGCCGCCGTATGTTTCCGGTTTGCTGGAGGCAAGGGCGAGCGTCTGGCCCAGCACATTTAGATAGTGTGTGGCCGCCTCATTCTCATAGGGTTTATAACTGGTCAGGATCGTTGCGGCTACCGAACGGCCAATGTAATATTCCTGCTCCGGCGTGATGTCCTTGAACGTCTTCTCCACCGCTTCAGCGCTACGGTTGATGGAGTCCGCTTGCTGCGCAGTAAGGGTGCCGGTGGCCTGCCCGATCGTGGTGCCAATCTTCGTCACGGTGGTGCACCCAGCAAGTCCGAGTGCCAAGCCGACGATGCATAGTTGAACTTTCACTTTGCACCTCCCGTCGAGGGCTTGACGCTACCATCAGCGAGAAACGTTTGCATCTCCTGTGGCGCGATCTTGATCTTCGTCATACGATCCACGGTCGCAAAGTTTACATTCGGATTTTGCTTCTTGAACTCCTTCTCGACGTCAGAATTGAACCCTTTGCCGGCGAGCGCCAACTCATCACTGGAGGCACCACTCGCCCCACCTGCCCCGGCCGTCATGGTAATTTTTTTCATCGTCAGCGATGCGGTGCTCATCCAGCCCTGCTGGCCCGCCGCCGTTTGCACCTGCGTCCAGCCGTTCTGATCTGGTTGCGCTTCGACGGATGCGCCATAGGCCAGTTTGGCGACCACGGTGCCGAGGAACGAGGGGGTTGCCCGGACCTGCCCCTCCTGCACCTGAACATTCATCCGCTCGGCCAACGTCACACCCACCAGGCTCAACGCGCCAACCACTGCCCACAACAAATGTTTATGCATAGTCATTCTCCATAATCCGCATGCCCGTAAGTATCATCGCCTGCCGCGGAAAATCAATCCTTCTTGGTTTGCTTGCGCTGCCAGATCGGCGCTGCGTAGCTGGGGCAGGCCAAGCCCTGCCGCTCATAGGTCTGCCCGTAGTGTTGCATCGTTGCACGCGGCGCTCAACGCTTGATGGTGGCGGGCGCGCAGATGGTCATGCTCATGGCCACTTCCGGGCAGGTGAAGGGCGAGTCATATTTCGAGCAGTTCAAACAACCGGTATAAAGTTTGTGCATCAGCGTCTCTTTGGGCACAACTTTGAAGCCCAATTTACCAAAAAATTCCGGGGTGAAGGTCAATACGATGATCTGTTCTGGCTGGAGAATGCCAATGCGTTCGATTGCCGCCTGTACCAGCGCCTTGCCGAGTCCCAGGCCACGGTGGTCTTTATCCACCGCCAGCGATTTAATCTCCACCGAAGGATGCTCCGCCTTGCCGATTTCCGGCAAAATGAACCACGAAGCGATGCCGGCCACGCGCCCCGCTACCTCGGCGATCAAAAACCGGTCGGTATTCTGGGCGATGTCGTTCATCGAACGTGGCACCAACTCGTTTGGGTTGTCCTTGATGAGGTTATAAATCGTGGCCACATCGCGGAAACCCGCGTTCCGAATCTTGAACGGCGTCGAATTCATATACAATCGATAGGGCATCGGCGCATGATTTTCAACTCTAAAGGGTGAGGCTTCCCAGGCATGGAAAAGTAGCCAACAGTTTTTCAAGCCTTGGAAAACGCGTTGATTTTTGAACGTCGGCGTACTCAACCCTTGATTTCATTGATGAAAACGGACAAAAAAATAATTTTTCTTGCAACCACTAGCTGTAGTGTTATTTTCGCGCCTGTTGTTCAATGGCATCAATGGATGGTGTGATATGATTTTAGAAAAAAACAAGGTTTGGAGGCGGAATATGGCCGTAAAACAGGCGGCGCGGAAGGCGCCAGGTAAGGTCAAAACGGGGCGCGGGCTGGTGTTCCAGCGTGTGTTCAGCAAGGCGGGGGTCAGTCCCTTTGATGAGGTCAAGTGGGACAAGCGCAAGGCTTCGATCACTGACGAAAATGGCAAACCCCTGTTCGAGCAGCACAACGTGGAGGTGCCGGAGTCGTGGTCCATGCTGGCGACCAATGTGGTCGCTTCGAAATATTTTTATGGCGAAGTGGGCACGCCGCAGCGGGAATATTCCGCCAAGCAGCTCATCCATCGCGTCGCGCGCACCATCGCCGACTGGGGTCAGGCCGATGGCATCTTTGCCGATGCGGCGACGGCGGAAATTTTCTACAACGAACTCACGTGGCTCTGTCTGAACCAGCACGGCTCGTTCAACTCGCCGGTGTGGTTCAACTGTGGGCTCTATCAGCAATATGGCGTGGGCAAGAACCGCGGCGTGGGCTTGATGTATTTTGACCGCAAGGCGAACGCAGTGCGGCAGGCGGCAAGCCAGTATGAGAAGCCGCAGTGTTCGGCGTGTTTCATTCAGGCGGTGGAAGACACGATGGAAGGCATCATGGACCTCGCACGTAGCGAGGCGATGCTCTTCAAGTTCGGCAGTGGCACCGGTTCCGATCTATCGACGCTCCGCAGCAGCAAGGAAAAACTTTCCGGCGGTGGCAAGCCCAGCGGCCCGCTATCGTTCCTCAAGGTCTATGATGCCATTGCCAGCGTCGTCAAATCTGGCGGCAAGACGCGGCGCGCCGCGAAGATGAACACGCTCAAGTGCTGGCACCCGGACATCAAGGAGTTCATCGAGGCGAAGACGACCGAGGAGAAAAAGGCCTGGGCGCTGATCGAGCAGGGCTATAGTGGAAACTTTAACGGCGAGGCCTACGGCTCGATCTCCTTCCAAAACGAAAATCTGACCGTGCGGATCACCGATGAGTTCTTGCGCGCCGTCGAGGAGGACCGCGATTGGCAGACGCACTGGGTCACCGATGCGACAAAGGCTGGCCCGACCTACAAGGCGCGCGACCTGTTGCGCTGGATGGCGGAGGGCACGTGGGTTTGCGGCGATCCGGGCGTGCAGTTCGAGGATACGATCCAGCGTTGGCACACCTGCAAGAACACCGCGCCGATCAACTCCAGCAATCCGTGCAGCGAGTATATGTTCCTCGACGACAGTTCCTGCAACCTCGCCTCGCTCAACCTGATGAAGTTCCTCCGGGAGGATGGCACCTTTGACGTCACGCGTTTCCGTGCCGCGGTCGCCATTTATATCACCGCCCAGGAAATCCTCGTGGATAACGCGAGCTATCCGACGGTAAAGATCACCGAAAACAGCCACAACTTCCGGCCGCTCGGGCTTGGCTATGCCAATCTCGGGTGCCTGCTGATGGCGCTCGGCTTGCCCTACGACAGCGATGAAGGCCGCAGCCTGGCCGCGGCGCTGACCGGGCTGATGCACTTTGGCGCCTATGCGCAGAGCGCGCGGCTGGCCGGCGTGCTTGGGCCATTCTCCGGCTTCGCGGTCAACCGCGCGCCGATGATGGAGGTGCTCGAAATGCACCGCGATGCTGTGAAGGAGATTCACACCGCCGTCCCCGGCTATCTGCTCGACGCCACGCGTCTGGCCGCCGATGAGGCGGTGGAGCTGGGTAAGCTCCACGGCTACCGCAACGCGCAGGTCACGGTGCTCGCGCCCACCGGCACAATCGGCTTCATGATGGATTGCGACACGACCGGCGTCGAACCGGATATCGCCTTGGTGAAGTATAAACTCCTGGCCGGCGGCGGTATGCTCAAGCTGGTCAACAAGACCGTCCCCGCCGCCCTGCGCCGCCTCGGCTACGGCTGCGAGCAAGTCAACACGATCCTCGACTACATCGATGCCAACGACACGATTGAGGGCGCGCCCGGCCTCAACCCGGAGCATCTGCCGAATTTCGACTGCGCCTTCAAGCCGCGCAACGGTCAGCGCTACATCGCCTACCTCGCGCACGTCAAAATGATGGCCGCCGTGCAACCGTTCCTCTCCGGTGCGATCTCCAAGACTGTTAATATGCCCACCGAGGCCACGGTCGAGGAAATCATGCAGACGTATGTGCAGGGCTGGAAGCTCGGGCTCAAGGCGCTCGCGATTTATCGCGATGGCTGTAAGCGCAGTCAGCCGCTCAACACCGGTAAGACCGAAGCGAAGAAAGAGGAGGCGGCCACCGAACCCATCGTGCCCGCTGTTCCGCGCGCTTTGCGCCGCCGTATGCCCAGCACGCGCACCTCGATCACCCACAAATTCGACATCGCCGGCCACGAGGGCTACCTCACGGTGGGTCTTTACGACGATGGCGTGCCCGGTGAACTCTTCATCACCATGGCCAAGGAAGGCAGTACAATCGGCGGCTTGATGGATTCCTACGGCACGGCAATCTCGCTCTGCCTCCAGTATGGCGTGCCGCTCAAGACGTTGGTCGAGAAGTTCGCGCACTCGCGCTTCGAGCCGAGCGGCTTCACGAAGAACCCGGACATCCCGATTGCCAAATCGCTGCCCGACTATATCTTCCGCTGGCTCGGTCAGACCTTCCTCGGCGGCGGCTTCAAGGTGCCCGCGCCCAAGTCGCTCCAACCCGAGAACGGCCATGGCGAGGCCGTTGCTGCGGTTGCCAAACCCGGCGAGGCACAGACCGCCGCCAAGACTCCGTTGTTGCCCGGCATGGGCCTCGACGTGAAAGTCCTCGACGAGCAGTTCCGGCACTTCATGGAAGACGCCCCCGCGTGCGATAACTGCGGCGCGATCACCGTCCGCAACGGCGCCTGTTACCGCTGCTATAACTGCGGTAACTCGATGGGCTGCTCCTGAGCGGATGATTTTCCAAGCCTTGGAAAACGGGGACACCGTTTTTTCCAAGGCTTGGAAGCCGTCGCCAGCCAACCCACGCGCGCCTGACTCACCAGCCGTGAGCGGTTGTCATATTTCTTGAAAATCGCTATACACGGCACGGTTATTGTGAGTCGGGATAGTTAATATCCTATATAGGGGATAGCATGACTCATGCTATTATAATATCATACGGCCAGTATAGTACATGTGCTGCGGAAAAAATGAAATGAAACTGTTGGAAAACAACAATCAGTTCATAGTCAAGGCCGGTTCGGCAGTCGCCCTCGCTGATCGCCTCATCGAGACATTTGGCCGCGAATTGCGACGCTTGTCGCCCTCTGAACTCAACGTGTCTGGCGGAACGGTTTCATTCAGAGCCGGAGTCTTTCGCCTTGTCTCCAACTGGAACTTGCTCGTTCCCATCTCCCGTGGCGAGATTGTCGTCGCGCCCGCAAATGATGGCGTGTCCGTGCGATACACGATCTCATTCAGACAATTGGTCACCGTCGCCACGATCATGATTGTGATCATGATGGTCATGATCTGTAGTTCGGAAGGCAGTCAAGCTCTTCCTTTGGCAGTCTTCGGTGGTTCCATCATGTGGCTTTGGCTGGTCGGCATGAATCTCGCCATAGCCATTCCTCGCTTCAGGCGATTCGTGAGAAAGTGCGTTGAGTCGGCAGGAGCAACGGAAATTAAGCAGATCGCAGAACAACAGGGTGGTGGGTATTCGCTGCCCACTGCGCGGTCGGCTCAACCCACACCCTGAACGTTCGCAGCATCTCCTCAGCCTTCCAAACCTTGGACGTTCTGCGACCGCAATTTTCCAAGCCTAGGAAATATTAACATGCTCCATTTCCGAGATTTGGGAGACGGAACTCCGGTCTTGCCGAATTTCCTGTTTTTGGGATTGCATTTTCACCGGAAGTTACTATGTTCACGCGCCTATTTTGAGGACAGCGTGAGCGGCAAAAATCAGGTTTTGTGACGGAGCATGGCGCAATCGTTGACAACGCAGGCGACCGATTTGGCAGCCGCTAAAATGGCGGCGGTCAACCGTTTTATCATGGAGCACGTCGCCAATTCCGGTGTCTGGATGCCGCTCCCCGGCGTCCATATTCATCTGCCGCCGTGGTTCTCGGTACACGGCCTGATGCTGACGATTGCCGCGACGATCTTGGTGCTGTTGTTTGGGTTGTGCTATCGCCACAAGGATCCCGTACCGTCCGGCATCACGAGTATTCTGGAGTTGTTCGTCCTCATGGTTCGCGACCAGATCGCCATGCCGTTTCTGGGGGCGAAGGACGGCCGGCGGCTGGCGCCGTTATTTTGTAGTTTCTTTTTTTTCATCCTCTGCCTCAACTTGATGAGCCTGACGCCGCTCTTCCCGGCGGCCACCGCGAACATCAACGTGACGCTGGCGTTGGCGTTGGTGACCATGGGGTTTATGGTCATCGGCGGCATGGTGAAAAACGGGGTGGTGGGGTTTTTCAAGGCGTTCCTGCCGCACGGCGTGCCGTGGCCGCTGCTGATTCTGCTGGGGCCGCTGGAGTTCATCGGCATGTTCATCAAAGTCGGCGCGTTGGCCATCCGTCTGTTTGCGAACCTGCTGGCCGGCCATATCGTCATTTTTTCGCTGTTGAGTCTGTTGTTGATGTTCGGCCTGCTGGCGCTGCCGGTGGTGGCGTTGGTGGTGCTGGTGTTTTTCCTGGAATTGTTGGTGGCCTTTTTACAGGCCTTCATCTTCACGTTGCTCTCGGCTATTTTTATTGGTCAGTTGTATCATCCGGAACATTAGAGAAAGGATAAGAACATGATCGGAAGTATTGCAGCAGTAGGCGCCGGCTTGGCCGCGATCGGCGCGGGCATCGGCATCGGTCTGATCGGCTATTCGATGTTGCAGGGCATGGCCCGGCAGCCGGAGATGGCCCCGAAATTGATGGTCAACATGTTGATCGCAGCGGCGCTGGTCGAAGGTGTGGCCTTGTTCGCCCTCGTAATTTGTTTCATGGGCGTCAAGTAAGGCGTTATACCGGGTGA
>Ga0118677_10015823_pt1 | contig 10430 bp, 8 predicted proteins | sample AliMusrvi5mmetaG_FD_86154 | JGI IMG/M metagenome (GOLD analysis project Ga0118677, IMG submission 86154)
CCTGTAACACCTACCAGCCCGGTAAAACCGACACCTGGTGCTCCTGTAACGCCAACTTCACCGGTTACACCCTGAAAGCCTGTGACACCAACCAGTCCAGTAAAACCGGCACCTGGCTGACCAGTTAGCCCTACCTCACCAGGGAGGCCAGTTACACCTATCAGTCCGGTCACGCCTGGCATACCAGTTAGACCTACCAAACCGTCTGGACCAGTAACTCCTGAGGGGCCAGGTGCCCCAAGAGGTCCTTGCAAGCCTCTTAACCCAGTAACACCTGGTACCCCAGTCAAGCCGAACTGGCCAGTAACTCCTACAAAACCTGTGGCTCCTATTAGACCTGTGACCCCAAGACCAGGGGACCCGGTTAAGCCAATTTGTCCTGTCACACCAATAAGCCCAGTTACTCCTGTCTGGCCGGTGTGTCCTAACATACCAGTGACACCAGACAACCCGGTATCACCTTGCCATCCCTGGTACCCGGGCACGCCTTGCACGCCTGTCTCTCCGGTAAGCCCTACAAGCCCAGTTTCACCTCATCGCCGTCCACCAGGATGGGACGCTTGATCAGGTTGGGGTTCTCCGACATCAGCTTCAGCGCCTCTTTCCGCGAAGGCGGATTGTCCTTCATCCCGCGCTCCCGGTAGAGCTCGTTGCGCGCGTTCAGGAACAGCTTGTAGTCGCGGTCGCCGATCAGGGCTTCCAGTTCGGCCACCGTCAGCCCCCGGTTCAGGTCCACCTCATGGAACTCCACGCCTTTTTCGCGAAGCGCGTCCATTTTCTGCCGGCGCAGGGCCATCAAATCATTGGTCTCTTCCATAAAAAGATCCATCAAACACCGTGACTCAATTCAGACCAAGAAAATTAATGAAAAAGAACTTCCCTTTGACTCTAAGAGGAATCGCTGCCAGTATTTGGGCTCACTTTTTACCCAAGCAAGAATTTTTATGTCAGCACTCGCTAGCTCACTCCGTAAAGGCATGGCAATCCGTTACAACGGCAACCCGGCCATTGTCCTTGAAGTCATGCACCGCACCCCAGGCAATCTGCGCGCCTTTGTGCAGGCCATTATTCGTTATATCGCGACTGGTAAATCAGCCGATGTCCGGTTCGGCTCGACCGACAAGGTGGAGACGGTGGATGTCAACCGCCAGACCCTGGAGTTCAGCTATAAAGATCATCAGGGTTATCATTTCATGGATCCCGAGACCTATGAAACCATTACGCTCGATGAAGCGCTCATTGCCGACAGTAAGGATTATCTGGTGGAAAATCTGAAAGTCGAAGTGCTGAGCATCGAAGGCAAACCCGCCCAACTTGAGATGCCTGCCTCAGTCATCATCAAGGTGATTGAATCGGCTGAAGGCGTTCGAGGCGATAGCGCAAACAATGTCCAAAAACCGGCTACGCTCGAAACTGGAAAAATTATCAACGTCCCGCTCTTCATCAAAGAAGGCGAGTTGATTAAAATCGACACGACAAAGGGCGCCTATATGGGGCGTGCTTAAAGAAAGAGGCGAATGGCGAATCCATGGAAAACCCGGTCCTCACGGCTCGATGTCTCCGCTTCGCCTTCTGTTCCTCGGCACTCAGCCTTTTCGTTCCCGGAATTTCGTATCCCGGTTTGGTGGATTAACACTCTCATCGGTATTTTTCTGCTGCCTTTTGCAGGAATCTGGACTCAGACTTTTTTTACCTGTCTCTCTCGTGAGACCGTTGCTCACGGTTTTTGGGCGACGGAAGAATTTTGGTTTTTTGGTTTGGGTGCACTGCTCTGGATCATTGCATTTTTTGGGCTGCCACGGCCGGTATTGATCTATGTCTTTGGACATGAATTAACCCATGCAATCTGGGTGTGGCTTATGGGGGGGCAGGTTTCGAAGTTCAAAGTCGGAAGTGACGGCGGGCATATCATCACCGATAAACATAATTTCTGGATCGCGCTGGCGCCCTATTTTTATCCCATTTACAGTATTTTACTGCTCATCGTTTACGGGTTCGCATCGATGATATGGGATCTCACGCCTTATCATCGGATATTCTTTACCCTGCTTGGAGTGAGCTGGTCTTTTCATATCAGTTTTACTTTTTGGATGATTCCAAAAGGGCAGAGCGATCTCACTTATCACGGCACTTTTTTTTCACTGGTCGTTATTTATTTGATTAACCTCATCATCCTTACCCTACTTTTGATCCTGGCATCGCCGCATGTCACCTTCCTCGGATTCGCCCGTGAGTTGATCACCCATACGAGCAGATTTGTAGACATGATCTGGGCGATGATCAAATAGTAGCTCAAGCCGCGCTGCGAATGATCTCGGGCGCTGGCGGCCAAGCCAGAGCTACCGGTTTGTGGTCAAGTCGACCGTGACCCGTAAAATTTTTTCCCCGTCATAATTCCGTGCCGGATTAAAAACTCAAATAGTCAATGAATCCCAGTGGGGTTTGCATTCCATACCCCAGCTCGTTTGCTCCGCGACGCTCACCCCTTGCTGCGGGGCATCCTACGGATGGCCGTCTCACTTCGTTCGGCTCTCGAACCCCAATAGTGTTCGGCATGATTTTTGCTTACGCTTTTTCAGCGCCAAAGGCGCGACAATATTCCAGCCTGGGGCAACGCCCCATAAGCGCTAACTTGTTTAGAGTAGGGAAACCATGGCTGTTTCAGCTTGACGATGTAGCAACGTCGCTGTGCGACGTTGGCGCTGGACTTCCCCCAGCAAAAAACACCATTAGCCGCAATCCACCTCCTCTCCAGACGGCCCACAGGGCCGTGGCTACAACCTTGCGGATTTCGTGGACACATTTCGTTTTCTTAGGGTTGTAGCCACGTCGCTGTGCGACGTTGGCACTGGACTTCCCTCAGCAAAAAAACACCATTAGCCGCAATCCACCTCCTCTCCAGACGGCCCACAGGGCCGTGGCTACAACATTGCGACCCCGATCAGATGCGTGTTTCTAAAAAAACACATATAAACCTGTTGTAAAACAAACGACTTGTTATATTTTTCGCATCGATTTATAGACTGGCGATGCCCTCTCATCATTTTAAACATCGTCCCCCGCGACTGGAGCGACTTTTTCAACGATACAATTCTCCCGTTTGGTTTGTGACGTTCAATACGGCAAAACGTGTTTCTTGGCTGGCTTGGGCCGCGGTGCTGGCAGAGGGCCTGTGAAGAACATTCAATAGTGGTTGGGCGATACATTCTGATGCCTGATCATGTGCATCTTTTTGTAAGCGGCCATGATTTCAATCTTGGGAACTGGATAGGGATGCTTAAGCAGAGCCTTGCCAAGGCCGGAAATATCCAGGGAAGGGTCTGGCAGGAAGGTTTTTTTGATCATCTCTTAAGAAATTCGGAGAGTTATAGTCAGAAATGGGAATACGTTCGTAATAAACCAATACGAGCCGGTTTTGTTGGGGATGGGTCGGAATGGCCCTGGCAGGGTGAATTAATTGAGATCAAAATGGAATGATGCGATTGAATAGGCAAATCAAGGTCACTTATTCATTTTAAATTAAGCCAACAAGTTAGCGCTTATGGGGGCGTTGCCCCAGGCTATGATAGAATGGGACTATGGCCCTCCAGCAAAAAACATGCCGAACACTATTGGCTTCCAGCCTGAGTTTTTTCACACCATTTTTAATTACATCCTTTAAAAAGAGGGGGCGTGTTGGTGCGTAGTTTCCAACAGTCGAATGAAAAAACCACCGGCGGCGTCGCCTGTTTTGCAGCGATCTCCAGCGCCTCGACGATCAGGAGATCGACGCTACAACCCCAGATCCCATGGGAATGGCGTTTACCAGTTGGCGATCCATTTGACCTGCGTGCCCGATGTGGCCGCCGTGATGGTTCCGGCAGTCGACCAAAGATCAAACGTTGGATTATATCCATTTGTGCCAGAAGTCGCTTGGATCGTTGAATAGCCGTAGCTGTATCCAAAGGGATCCTGAATGTAATAAGTTCCAGAACTATTACTTCCCGTCTGGCTCGGTTTTAACTCCATATAACACTTTCCAGTGCTTGCCCATTTCCCTGTGGATGCCGTACTGCTGCCAGTTAAAAGAGTATTTCCATCTCCCGTAATTGCCTGGTAAAGCACCGCACACGCATTCTGATAGGCCGAACTGGTGGGGTCGTAATTTACTGATGCTGAACTTGTCGATGAAATTAGCGCATTCGTATAAAGCCCGGAGGTTGATCCATTAAAATCAATCGGATACGTCCCATTATCGGCCTTATAATTTTCGCAGGCCGACTCGATCGCCTTGATCTCGGATTGAGCCCGCGATCTGGCCCCTTTTTTCTGAACATATCCGGCGACATTGAGGATTAACCCGGCAAGAACAGCGATGACCGAGATCACTGTAAGCAACTCGATCAATGTAAAACCGGCCTTGAAGGGATGTTTCATATTAATTTTGACCGCCTTGTTGCATCCCGCTGATGATGCTGATGAGCGGAAGGAAAAGGGCGATGACAATGGTTCCGACGATCAGTGCCAGAAAAACGATCATGATCGGTTCAAGAAGGGAAGTCAGACCACTCACTGCATTATCGACTTCATCGTCATAAACCTCTGCGATTTTAAGAAGCATCTCGGGGAGTTGCCCGGTTTCCTCGCCAACATCGACCATGCTGATCACCATCGGAGGAAAGACGCCGCTGACTTCCAGCGGGCTCACAATCGACTCCCCTTCCTTGACACTGTCATGCACCTTTTCAATGGCTTCGGCAATAATGCTGTTGCCGGCAGTTTCACGCGTAATATTCAGAGCCTGGAGGATTGGGACACCGCTGGTCACCAAGGTTCCCAGGGTTCTTGTAAATCTGGAGATGGCACTTTTTCGATTTAAATCCCCAAACAACGGCATGGAAAGGGCCACCCTATCAATCACGGCACGACCGAACTTGGATTTTTTGAAAAAGATCCAACCGACTACGGTGCCGACGACGATCCCAAGTGTGATGAAAAGATTGGTGGGGGGCCAGAAGGCGTGTTGCACCACATCACTGGCATCGATCACCATTTGAGTGAGGGCGGGAAGTTTTTTACCACCCAACATATCAGCAAAGATCGCCTGAAACCGAGGAACAATAAACACCATTAGAAAACATAAAATTACAATGGCAATAAAAAGCACGACGACCGGATAAAACATCGCGGAGACCACTTTGTTCTTAATCTTTTGTGCTTTCTCTTGGAATTCAGCGAGACGCGTGAGCACCAATTCAAGGACGCCGCCAAGTTCCCCTGCTTTTACCATGTTAATGTAAAGACGGTTGAAAATTTTAGGATGTTGGGCAAGACTTTCAGAGAAGGTACCCCCCCCTTGCACCGAGTCGGCCAGTGCATTGATGGTTTGTTTGAGAACCAAATCTTTTTCTTGTTTTGCCAATACCGTTAGACCTCGCAGTAGTGGTAGCCCCGCGTCAATGAGGGTGGCAAGCTGCCGGGTAAAAATCATGAGGATCTTGCCTTTTACCGTTTTTTTCTGGAACAGAACGAGTCCCCCGCTTTTTTTTGCTGCAGTGGCCTGAGGGATAGACTTGGTCGCCTTTTTCTTCGTCACTTTCGCCCCACCTTTGCCTTCTTCGAGCACGCTGGTGGGGAAATACCCGCCTTGTCTCAACTGTGCAACCACATCATTGGAGGTAGGCGCCTCCATAACGCCCGTCGTTTCCTGTCCTCGAGCGTCAAGTGCTGCGTAATTGAATTTAGGCATAAAAAAGAAACTTTCTGGCGTGGGGAACTCGGGTTTAAATTAAAATTAAGAGAAATCGTTGTCGAGCAAGAAGTGAATGGGATTAAGTGTATTTCAGCACTTCTTCGATGGTGGTATCGCCATCATAAATACAACGTAATCCATCGGCTCGCAAGGTCACCATTCCCAGCTCGATGGCTTTCTGGCGAAGCACGACCGTTGGTGCTCGCTGGTTGATCAGTTCCCTGATTGGGTCGGTCATTTCCAGAAGTTCATAAATCCCTTTGCGTCCTTTGTATCCGGTATTATTACAGGCTTCACAGCCTTTGCCGTAGTAGAATGGTTTATCGCCAATATCGTGTGGAGAAAGGCCCAGTTGCATCAGCACAGATTCCTTCGGCTCGTAAGTGGTGCGGCATTTGGTGCAAATTTTGCGAATCAACCGCTGGGCGAGCACGGCCTCAAGGGAAGATGAAATCATGAACGGCTCGACGTTCATATCGATTAAACGCGTCACCGCGCCCGGTGCATCATTGGTATGCAAGGTGGAAAAAACAAGATGCCCGGTCAGAGATGCCTGGATGGAGATCTGGGCGGTCTCGAGATCGCGGGTTTCGCCGACCATGATTCGGTCTGGATCTTGTCGTAAAAAAGCGCGAAGGACCCGTCCAAAGGTAAGGCCGATTCCTTCATTAATGGGGACCTGCATGATTCCCTCGATATCATATTCGACAGGATCTTCAGCCGTCAGAAGCTTGGAGTCAACGGTGTTAATTTTATTTAAACAAGCGTAAAGCGTTGTTGTTTTTCCTGAACCGGTTGGGCCGGTCACGATGAAAATGCCATTCGGTTTCTGGAGGGTTTCCAAAATATATTTATAAATATAATCGGGCATCCCGAGGGATTCCAATTCGAGATTGACCGTGGAACGATCGAGAACACGGAGCACGACACTTTCGCCATACTGAGTCGGAAGTGTTGAAACGCGCATATCGACCGGACGTCCGGCGATCATTTTCTGGATACGACCATCCTGGGGGACACGGCGTTCGGCAATGTTGAGATTGGCCATCACCTTGACTCGGGAAATAATGGGCAAGGTAAGGTGGGGGGGGGGAGGTGCCATTTCATAAAGCGAACCGTCCACCCGGTAGCGAACTTTCAATTCGTGTTCGAACGGTTCGAAATGGATGTCGCTGGCACGATCCTGAATTGCTTGGTAAAGCATGAGATCAACGTAGCGAATAATCGGAGTCGCATTGGCCTCAGCCGCGACAGTCTGCATATCAATCTGTCCCTCGGTGCCAAACTCGACTTCATCGACATCCCCTAGTTCTGAGAGGACATCATCCAAGCTTAAAGTTTCTGATCCGTAAGATTTTTTGATGAGATCCTCGACGACATGAATCGGTGCCACCACAACCCGGATGTCCTTTTCCAACGCGAATCTCAGATCTTCAGGAACTTGAGCATTGAGAGGATCCAGGAGACAGACCTTGATGACTCCATTTTCAATCCCGATCGGCAGGGCCCCATGTTGACGAGCCAATCCGGCAGGAATCAGTCGTTGCACTTTTTCATTGAGCTGGAAATCGGTGAGATCAACCAATTCCGCACCAATGGCGGTGGCAATGACCTGGTAAAACTGGGGGGAGGTGACAAACTCAAAATCAACCAAGACTTGAACAATGCTATGGCCCGTGGTCACCACTTCCTGAAGAAGGTCTTCGGACTGACTGGAATCAACAAGCCCCTGTTCAATAAAAAGATCGATTACTTGCTTTGCGTTCATGGGTGGTTTTTTTAAATTTGGTTATGATCGTGGATCAATCGGCATCCCCCATTGTTGTGGAAATGACCTCCTCAGCCGAGGTCAGGCCGGAGAGCACCTTTCGAACCCCGTCTTCGCGAAGGGTGCGCATTCCAAGTTCGCGGGCACGTTTGCGTAACTGAATGGTCGAGGCTTTTTCATTGATCATGTAACGCACTTCGTCATCAATGAGGAAGAGTTCGAAAATCCCCATTCGTCCGCGATACCCGAGAAAACGGCAGGCATCACAACCGACAGGGCGCATGACTGAAGTGTCAGAAAGTTGTGATGCATCAAGACGAAGGGCTCGCATTTCCACCTCGGTAAGCTGATGGGGTTGTTTGCATTTTGGACAGAGCTTTCGCACCAGACGCTGTGCAATAATCCCCCGAACCGAACTTGAAACCAGGAATGGCGGAACTCCAATATCGACCAGACGAGCCACCGCTCCTGGAGCATCATTGGTGTGGAGCGTGCTGAACACCAGATGCCCGGTGAGACTCGCGTTAATCGCGATATTCGCGGTTTCTGCGTCTCGAATTTCACCAATCATGATAATGTTGGGGGCCTGACGCAGCATGGAACGCAAAGCGGCAGGGAAAGTCATGCCAATGTCGGCATTCACCTGCACCTGGTTGATCCCGGTCATCTGGTATTCAACAGGATCCTCCACCGTAATGATTTTTCGGTCCGGCTTGTTGATGTAATTGAGACAGGCGTAAAGAGTCGTCGATTTACCTGATCCGGTCGGCCCGGTTACCAGTAAAATCCCGTCTGGCAACTGCAGGAGTCGTTCAAATACCTCTTGATCATCGCTTAAAAAACCAAGTTCAGGCAATCCGAGGACCAGACTCGACTTGTCTAAAATACGCATCACGATGCTTTCACCATGGCTGGTTGGGACTGTCGAAACCCGCAAATCAATTGAATTTTTTCCTAAATTAATCTGGATCCGTCCATCCTGTGGAAGCCGTTTTTCTGCAATACTCATCGAACCGGTCAAAATCTTAATTCGGCTGATAATTGCAGATTGCAGTTTTTTTGGAGGATTCTGGATTTCATGTAAAACGCCATCGATCCGGAAACGGACACGAAACCGTTTTTCCAAGGGTTCAAGATGAATATCGCTGGCCCGCATTTTATGAGCTTCAACCAGCATCATTTTCACCATTTTAATGACGGGTGTATCATCGCCTGCCTCTGCGGCAAGCTCTGCACTGGCCTGTGGCGAATCACCATCGAGCCCTTCAAAATCTCCAAGCTGCTGATTTAAGGCATTCAGCGCATCATCCGCATTCCCATAATACTTGAGCAATGCCGTGTTAATGGAATCGGGGGAAGCGCAGACAAACTCAACATCTCGTTTTAAAAGAAAACTAAGGCTGTCAAAGGTGTCAAAATTTAGCGGATCGCCAATGGCCACCAAGAGGCTGGAATCCAATTGCGCAATGGGGATCACCTTGTAACGGCGTGCCAAATCGGGAGTTACAGTTTCAATGACATCACGACTGATTGTCATTTGAGATAAATCGACGAAATCCATGTTGGCATGGGTGGCCAAGGAACGGGTGACATCCTCACGGGTGAGAATGCCATTTTTAATTAGAGCATCGATTGCCCCACCCCCGGGCGGAGCCTCACCTCGGGCGCGAGCAAGTTGCGATGAAGTGATGAGCCCCGTGTCAAGGAGGATCTCGATTGCGTAGTCTTCGTTGTTAGCCACTTTGTTTAGGGGAAATTGGACTTACTATAAATATTTGTCGGTTACAGCCCCTTCACTGGCGCTGCTCACCAGCTTTGCGTATTTTGCCAGAACGCCTTGTTTGTAACGTGGGTTGGGGGCTTTCCACTTTTTGAAGCGTGCCTTGATTTGTGGCTCGGCGACATGAAGTGTAATGACCCGCTTTTTGGCATCAATGGTGATCTTATCTCCATCTTTAATAATGGCAATGGTTCCCCCGCAATACGCCTCCGGGGTGATATGTCCCACCACAAAGCCATGGCTCCCTCCCGAGAAGCGGCCATCGGTGATCAAGGCGACTTCCTTGCCGAGCCCTCTCCCCATCACCGCACTCGTTGGGGAAAGCATTTCCCGCATCCCAGGTCCGCCCTGAGGTCCTTCGTAGCGGATCACAATGACATCGCCCTTTATAATCGTGCCGTCCAAAATCGCGGCAAGAGCCGTCTCTTCAGCCTCAAAGACTCGTGCCGTTCCCGTAAACTGCAATCCCTCCTTGCCTGAAATTTTTGCAACCGCACCGCCCGTTGCCAGATTCCCGTATAAAATTACAAGGTGCCCGTCCTTTTTAATGGGATCACTAAAGGGCCGCACCACGGTCTGATCTTTTGGATAATGCTTCACTGGTTTGAGATTCTCCTTCAAGGTTTTGCCTGTGACAGTGAGGCAATCTCCATGCAGCAATCCCTCTTCCAAAAGCATCTTCATGAGCGGGGTCTGTCCGCCAATCGCGACCATCTCCGACATTAGATAGCGACCACTCGGCTTCAAATCAGCCAACACTGGCACGCGTTTGCCGATCCGGGTGAAATCATCAATCGTCAACCGAACTCCAGCGGTGTGGGCAATCGCCAATAAATGTAAAACAGCATTGGTGGAGCCGCCGAGCGCCGTCACTACCGTAATCGCGTTTTCAAAAGCCTCACGTGTCATGATGTCGAGTGGTCGGATTCCGCGTTTGATAAGATTTAAAACCGCCGCGCCGGCCTGTCTGCAATCATCGACTTTGGCGGCAGAAACAGCCGCTTGAGCGGCGCTGTTTGGTAGGCTCATTCCAAGCGATTCAATGGCGGAGGCCATGGTGTTGGCGGTATACATGCCGCCGCAAGAACCTGCTCCAGGGATGGCAATCTCCTCAATCAATTGAAGTTCAGCATCGCTGATCTGCTGGTTCG
>Ga0118677_10015825_pt1 | contig 10429 bp, 8 predicted proteins | sample AliMusrvi5mmetaG_FD_86154 | JGI IMG/M metagenome (GOLD analysis project Ga0118677, IMG submission 86154)
GCTTAGTTTCTTTCGTCCAACAGGTTCTTCACGCAAGCATGCCCAAGGCCCTACGCGGGTTTCTTCGTCGCTGTATCCGCATTCTTGCCAGCGGGCTTCGATTCCTTCTCATCCTTGGCGTCGGTGAAGTTCCACGACGTGAGCTTGTATTGCTCGGCGCCTTTCAACCACAGCCGGACCCAGACGGTGGCCTCGGCCGTCTTCACGGCATCGCCCGCTTTCACCCGTAACGTGAGGTTTTAGTTCATGCCGGCCACAACCTGCTGCCGCTGGCCAGGCGCTGGCCGCAGAGCCAATGGATCGGGATGGATCTATCAGGCAAGGCGGTGGCGGCGGCGCGCCAGCTTGCGGCGGAAGCCGGGATTGGCAACGCCACGTTTCACGCGGCGGATCTCCGCGAGTTCGACCCGCGCGGCGAACCCTTCGATTATATCCTTGCCCACGGGTTCTTCTCCTGGGTGCCCGACGCGGCGAAACTGGCCTTGTTGGATTTTTGCCGGCGGCATCTGGCACCGGCCGGCATCGCCACCATCAGCTTCAATCTAAGCGCCGGCTGGGCGCACCGCCTGCCGGTCATTGCCATGGTGCGCGGCTTGCGGCAAGCCACCGGCGCTGGGTTGATAGACACCCTTGAAATGCTGCGCGAGGCCGCCGATCCGGTCACACCGCACGGGGCGCACCTCCGTTGGATCATCACCGACATGCTGGCCAAGGGGCCGGAGATTCTAACATTCGATGACTTCGGACCGGTCAACGACCCGTGGCCCTTCGATCAATTTGTTCTGGCTGCCGCGCGCGCCGGCCTGCGCTGGCTTGGCGAGAGTGACCCCGCGGAGAACCTCCCCTGCGCCCTCGGCGACGCCTCGCGGGCGGCCCTCGCGCCGCTGGCCGCAAACCCGCTGCAGGCCCAACTCGCCGCCGATTTCGTTGCCGGGCGCACCTTTCGCTCGGGGGTCCTGTGTCGCGATGATGCGCCGACCCTACCCGGTCTAACAGCCAACGGGGTGTTTGATTTCTCCGTGCGCGCGGGTGCGGTCACTCCCGCAGCGGCGGCTCCGCTGGCGCAAGCGTTCTATCAAACGCTGGCGGCCCTGGCCCCGGCCTGCGTGCCGATGCGAGAAATCCTCACGGCCCTGCCGGAGGCGCCGCGACCCGCATTGGCCCGCCTGGTTTTCGATGGGATCACGCGCGGCTGGATCCGTCCGCGCATCGAGCCACTGCGCTTCGACCCGCTGCCGCCGGAGCGCCCTTGCCTCAATTCCCTGCTGTTAGCCTGCGCGCGGCGGACCCTGCCGCTGGTCGATGTTTGGCACATGCCTTGTGGCTTCCCACTCGCCCACCACGAGGTGCTGGTGGCCATGGACGGCACGCGCACCCGCACCGAACTAGCCGCCCTGGCCCTCCAGTGCTGCCCGGATCTCGCCTTCGAGCCCTGGCTGCAGCATCTGGCCGGGCGAGGGTTTTTCACAGCGGACATCGCTTGAGAGTACTGGGCGTCACTCAGCCCCCGGCAAAAACCCGGCTTGAAGCCTGCTGCCGTAAGGATGCGCTTCATCTCCTGGCGTTTGTCGCCTTGGATTTCGATGCACCCGTCTCTCACCGTGCCTCCGACACCGCAGGCATTCTGCATCTTCTTCGCGAGATCCTGTTTCTCCGCCAGCCCGATTCCGATGAAATTTCTCATTATTTTCATTGATTCGAACTGGCGCCGCCATGTATGAGGCCGCGGACAGGCTGAGGTCGCCTCCGCAACGAGACCGCCGAACCTGTCACACGATTCAGTAACGAAGAAGGGATTTCACCAATGGCCGTCACACCAAGCAAAGATTACAAGCGCCGGGAGCGCGAGCAGCGAAAGTTTGATAAACGCATGGCTCGCGAAGCCGCGAAAACCGTGGAGGTCGCCGCCCAGCAGGCCACCGCACAGACCGCTGCCGAGGAGGTTGTGAAAAAGCGCGAGGCAGACCACCAGGCCGAGCTGGAGGCCCAGTTTGAGGCCGAGTTGGAGGCCGAGAGACTGTCCCAGAAGGTGGCGTGACCGCCCGACTATTTTCGGCGGCCTTGCGCGGCGTGGAAGCCCGGGAGGCGCAAGTCGAAGTCAACGCCCACGGTGCCGGCAAGCCGATCATCGTGCTTGTCGGCGTGCCGGCTGCCGCAGGTGGCTGCCGCGTCTCGCGGCAGGCCGTGATGGCGGCGTCTCGCCGCCAGTCCTAGGTGGCTGCCGCGTCTCGCCGGGGGCTCACGACTCCTTACCTTTGGGAAGTGAGATTGGCACCGGTTTAGGAAAAATCAGATCGCCGCAGGTTCCTGGCTTGAATGGCGAAGCGGGGCGAAGATGACCACGGATGAAGAGGATTACACAATCGAGCGAAGCGAGATGGCCTGACTGACTGCAATTCAAATAACCTCAGGCAAATTTCACGGTTGAAGATTAGAATTTGGGTATGGTGTGCTTCTTGGGAGTCTCAAGGGCAACCGGCCCCTTGCCCCCATTTCTGGGCTCATTTTCTTTTGTCACCTCTTTCGTACTTGCCAGACCGGGGAATTTTGCCACACTCGGGCTGTTCACATGATTACCCGACTATTTTCAGCGGCCTTGCGCGGCGTGGAAGCCCAGGAGGTGGAGGTCGAAGTCAACGCCCACGGCGCCGACAAACCGATCATCGTGATTGTCGGCCTGCCCGATGCGGCGGTGCGCGAATCGTCGCAACGGGTCACCTCGGCCATCGGCGCGTCGGCGCTGGTGCTCGGCGATGGCATCAAGATCGTCAACCTCGCCCCGGCTGATCTGAAAAAAGAGGGACCCTCGTTTGATCTGCCCATCGCCCTGGCCATGATCGCGGCCAGCGGCACCAAGGTGCTGTCGGTGGACGATTGCTGCATCGTCGGCGAACTCGGCCTGGATGGGGCGGTGCGCCCGGTCAAAGGCGTGCTGTCCATCGCGCTGGAAGCCAAACGCCGCGGCCGCACCCGCTTGTTAGTCCCGGATGAAAACGCGCCGGAAGCCGCGGCGGTCGATGGCATCCGGGTGTTTCCCATCCGCAACCTGCGCGAGGCGTGGGAGTTTCTAACTGACAAGAAGGTCATCCCGTCCTTCACGCTGGATCGCCGCGCGTTTTTCAATGCCCACCGCACCTATGAGGTCGATTGCGACGAGGTCAAAGGCCAGCATCACGTCAAACGCGCGCTCGAGGTAGCCGCCTCTGGCAATCACAATCTGCTGATGGTCGGCCCGCCGGGCACCGGCAAATCCATGCTCGCCAAGCGCATTCCCACCATCATGCCCGACATGACCGAGGAGGATGCGATCGAAACCACCAAGATCCATTCGGTCACCGGCCTGTTGGATCCGCGGCGGGCGTTTCTAACCACCCGGCCGTTCCGCGCGCCGCACCACACCATTTCCGACGCCGGGCTGTTAGGTGGAGGCACCAACCCGGGTCCCGGCGAGGTTTCCCTGGCGCACAATGGGGTGCTGTTTCTCGACGAGCTGCCGGAATTCCGCCGCCAAACCCTCGAGGTGATGCGCCAGCCGATGGAGGACGGCTACGTGACCATCTCCCGCGCCGCCGGCTCGCTGACATTTCCCTCGCGCTTCATGTTGGTCGCGGCGATGAACCCGTGCCCGTGCGGCTACTATGGCGATCCGAAACGCAGTTGCCGCTGCTCCGCCCGCCAGATCGAGAACTACCGGCAAAGGATATCGGGTCCGTTGTTAGACAGGATCGACCTCCACGTCGAGGTGCCCCTGGTGGATTTCCGCGAACTCTCATCCAACACCAACCTGGGTGAATCCTCCGCGGACATCCGCTCGCGGGTGGTCGCGGCCCGCAAGATCCAACACGAGCGCTTCCGCAAGTCCGGGCATTCCTCCAACGCGGCGATGACCTCACGCCAAGTCCGCCAGCATTGCCAGCTCGATGCGGAAGCCACCGGCTATCTCGAACAAGCGATGGAGGAAATGAGTTTTTCCGCCCGCGCGCATGACCGCATCCACAAGGTCGCCCGCACCCTGGCCGATCTGGCAGGCTCCATCAACATCCGCCCGCAGGACATCCTGGAGGCCATCCAGTACCGATCATTGGACCGAAAACTTTTTTCCTGATGTGTGACATCAAGAGGGGCACGGGCGCCCGCCCAATACGGTTGCCTTAACACTATTGGTTGTTTGGACAGATGCTCCGGGCAGGATGCCCGGACCACTTGTGGCGCGGGCATCCTTGCCCGCCGCCTCTCTAGGTTTCGTTTCTGCATCGCCTAAGTCAACAGTATTAGGCGGCCCGCCCAATACTGCTGAAGGTGCCACCCAACAACCGGATTTCCAGACGGCCAGCAAGCTGATGTTCTTCACTGCGTGTTGTCGATAGCACCGTTCCCGCCGGCAGGCAGGACGGAGATTTCGGCGGCGCTCGTCCAGCCGCTTCCCCAGATGGCCTGCAAACTCGTGAAGCGGAAGTAACGGGCTGTTGCCTGAGCGAAGTTCACTTCCTGGAGACTGGGGTTATTCTGAATGTTGCTTGTAGAGGCCGAGTGCGGCGTGTACCGCGTCGGCCAATAACAAAATCCGTCGTGATGCTGGCGACAAGCACGAACAAATTGCCGCCGGAATTCTTCACCGCGCCGAGCCATTGGTTCGCGTCGAGCGCCGTGAGATTGTCATTTTTGTTTGTTGGCAACGAAAAGCCGTTGCGCGAAGTGATAGAGGTTGCTGCTCCAAGTCTCGCCGTCGTGACCATGGTCGCGCGGCAAGCATCATTCGATTCAGTTTCGCCGAAATTCCCGCCTCGGCAATGGCGAGAAACACGGTGGGAAGAATTCGGGAGCTGTTTTCATGCATTGACTGCTCATGCTCAGGGCAGAGGCGGACCGAGTTTGATGCGATAGAAACGCTGCGGCGAATTCGTCGCGGCGTCCGTCCAGTTGAATGGCAGGGTGGGTGAATTGGTGATGAATGCGGTGCTCCATTGCGTGAGGTTGGTCGAAGTCTCAATCGCGTAATCCGGCCCGCTCGGGCCGCTGACGTTGAAACTGCATCTCCCGTTGGCAAATGAGAAGTTGCTGATGCCTGCGGCTGAAAGCGGATTGACAACAACGGAAAATGTTTGCGTCGCGCTCAGGCTAGGCATGCCGTTATCAGCGACTTTCAGCGTGAAATAGTTGGTCGAGTTCGCCTGCGTGACGAGCGGGCGGAACGAAAACGCGCCGCTATCTGTGTCCAGCGTCGCGTTGGTCGCCCCAGCGAGCAGCGCGAAAGTGAGCGTCTGCGGCGGTTGGTCGATGTCCATGGCGATGGCAGTGAAGTCGACCGTTTGGCCGACGTTCACCGTCCGATTGGTGATGGGGGCCAGGGTCGGCGGCGTGTTGACCGGCCAGGCGACGGAATCAATGTAGCAGGTGCCTGACCAAGCGGCACTTGTCGTAAAGCGAATGCCAAGTTGCTGCAATGGCGTTACTGCGGTCGGCGGCATCGTCAGGGTGATCGTGTTCCACGCGTTCGAGGTTAGATTTACATACCAGCCACTGGTCCATGCCCAGTTGTAGTCCTGCAGGTAGGGTTCAAGCGTGGTGATCTGACTGTCGCCCGGGATCCAGACACGGAAGGTAATCGTCGTGCCGGCTGTTACGACCACGTCGCCCACAGACACGGACGATGAGCCCGCGGCCGTGCCGTTGAAGTTTACCGCCAGCGACTGCCTGCCCGCAAAGTGCTGCGTGGTTGAAGTGGGTACTCCAGCGATTTGATTGCCGCTTGCCGTCCAATGCTGCGGGTCGGTTTCGAAGTTGAATTGCGCCGGGTCCGGGTTGACGCCGGGTGTCGTCGCGCGGGCCTCGGGGGAAAAACCCGACGGCCCGGAGGTGTTGACGGCGACCACCTGATAGTAATAGGTGGTGCCGCCATTGAGATTGGTATCGTTATAGGACGTGCCGGTGATGCCGGTGACGACCGGTGCAATGGCATTCCCGTAGCCGGATTCCGCTGCCCGATAGAGATTGAAGCTGGTGGCTCCGCTGCCGCCGGTCCAGGACAACATCACTTGGTTGTTGGTCGCTGTCGCGGTGAGGCCGGACGCCGCGTTAGGGGCGCCGTTGGGAGGCGGCGGCGCGATTCCACCGGTCAACACGGAAACCACTTGCGGGTCATTGACCGCGCCCGTAGTCCAATCGATTGGACTGCCAGGGGTGCTCCAATAAAAGGGACCCAGTCCGTGGGCATGGGCGGAATCGACAACATACTTGTTCCAATAGATCGCGGAAGCACGATTATAGCTTGCCTCCTCTCCTGAAAGGGACGATTTCCCCGCCGCTTGGAATTCACCCACCATGACCGGGATGCCCTTGCTGACATACATGTCTGTCAGTTGTTGGAAGTCGGAGTCGATGGAGCCTTCTTCGGGCGCGACGGCGTTGCGAGTCGGGTCGCCGGACCAATGGTAGGCCGGCCCCCAGAAGTATTGCATATTACCCCAAGAGGCATCGCTGCCCAATTGCGTGAACTGGAACGGGGTGTAGCAATGATATTCGACCATCAGGCGGTTGGGGGTTGGGTCCGCCGGCAGGGAATTCAGCCACGACGTGGACCCGCCGCCTTGCAGCACCAGCCAGCGATCGGTGTTATTGCTGCCGACGCCGCGAACCGCGTTGACGAAAGTCTGGTAGTAAACCATCAACGTGTCCATCGCAGCGGGACTGCTCACGTTTGGTTCGTTTGCTGCGGCAAAGAGCAAATGGTTGTCGTAACCGGCAAAGGTGGTTGCGATCTGTGTCCAGTAGGAGTTCATCTTCGCGTTGATGGTTGGATTGACCGTTGTGCCGATGTTGCTTTCCAGCCAGCCGCCATCCCAGTGATCATTGATGACGACATACATTCCCGCGGCGATAGCCCAGTCAACCACCTGTTTGACCTGCGCCATATATGCGGGATCTATATGGTGGTTGGTCTGGTTGGAATTGAAATCCCACGCGCAGGGGATGCGAACGGCGTTGAACCCGGCGTTGGCGGCAGTGTAGAACGGTGCCGCGCTCGGATACGGCGCCCCCCACGTTGATTCCATCGTATTTCCGAGGTTCCACCCGTATGTTGGAACCGGCAGCGGCATGGTGGCGGGCAGATTTGTGGCCGCCGGTTGCAGACCAAGATCGAACACCGCGTCAAACCTGTGGCTGCTACCGGTGGTGATGGTGCCGCCGTTGATGGGAATCGTTGCGATTTCGCCGCCGGCGTAGGCGTTCGTGGCCACGGCCAGCGCCGCCCAGCCGCCGCCGGTCGGCTGGATGCCGAATGAAAACGCATAGCTTTTGTTCGCTTCCAGCGGCACGTTCAGCCCGCTCCATTGCAGCCAGTCGCCGTCGTTGAAACCGGGATTCGGAGCGCTGAACGTGATGAGCAACGTCGCCGTGCTGCCGCTCAACGAGTAGATGCGCAAGTCATAGGTCGGCGTGCTCGCGGGCGAGCCGTAGCCGTTGCCGGAGTTCAAACCCGCCGTCTTGATGGCGACCGACACGAGATTCATCGCGGCGCTTCCGGTGGTGAATGTCTGACCGACGGGCGGATTGTTGTCGGTGAAATAATTCAACCCGTCAGGCCAAGCCTGGTTGCCGGTGGACGAGAGTTGATAGATATCGTTCGTTTCAGGACTTGGCGCGGATTGGATGTCCGTAAGAGTTTGCGCGAAAAGACCACCCGCCAAGCCGATGGCGACAAATGACAGAACTGCGTTGCGAATTGTGAGGTGCATTATTCAGGAATGATAGGACCCGATATTCAATGAGCTGGATGGAGAACGGATTTTCATTGGAATTGCCACCGTGGAAGTCGTGGTGCCCCGCCATAATAGGGATTCCCCGATTTCGCGCCATCCCCCATTCTGGTGATTGTTGTCTCACCTGGGGCGGCATCGGCAACCATCCGCAATATGTCACCATCCGACATCGACACCTCCGAACCCATGAAATTCCCGGCCTCTACTCCAACAAATGCCGCGGCCTGACCTCGCCCATCCCGGACCGAATCATCCGCCCTCCCGCACCCGCTTCCAATCCGCAATCCAAAATCCTCGTCTTCCCGCCGCCACCGGAGGACAGTGGCGGGATATCATGGATAAGGAGACTCTTTTCAACCCAAGGAAAGCGACTTCGGAGCCTGGAGGCCGTGCGGAAAATGGCACTTGAATCATGCTCCCGAACTGGTAGTTTGAAGCCATGAACGTCGTCGAGTCGAAAGCCAACGTCATGATGGGAAAGCCGGTGATTGCCGGAACCCGGATCACTGTGGAATGCATTCTCGAACGCATTGGCGCGGGTGAGACCATTGAACAGATCGTCGCGGAACATCCCCGATTGACGCGGGAAGCGGACTTGGCAGCCGTCGAATTCGCTGCCAGAGCATTGCGGGCGGATGTCGTATATCCAGTCGTCGGTCATGCTGCATGAAACTTCTGGCCGACGAAAACCTGAATCTCTCCGTCGTGGCGCGGATGCGGGAGGCGGGACATCAGGTGCTTGCCGTGGCGGAGATGGAACCGGGCATGGAAAAACTGTGGCTGGCTCATCTTGCGCCAGTCCGTGTCACGGAGCGTCTCGCTCCGTGAATTCTGCCCATCCATTCCGCCATCCCTTCCTTGGGCGGGCCTAGCCTTGGCGAAGCCCCTTCCCTCCAGAAAATCACCTGGATAGACGGAAGACTTGAAGACAGAAGACGCAAGACAAGATTCTACCTGCGCAAGCAAGGAACCATGCGCTCACACGACGGGCACTACGCCCATGATGTGCTCATAGCCACAGTCCAAAGGTCTGAGCGAAGCCCTCTTCGTCTTGTGTCGCGTCTCAAGAGGAATCGATCCCCGACGACGAACCCAACCTCAACTGGTTCAACCAACCGCGGAAACCAAACGACGGGGGACGGCCACTCAAGGCTGGAACCTTACGGCGGCCGCTAGCGGAGAAGAAGCGCTTGGCGGACCGGGGATTGCGGAGTAGGGTATGGCTCATGACCGCTTTGAAACACCCCGAACCCGTCAGCCCCGCCGAGTATCTCGCCGGCGAGGAAGGCAGCATGGTGAAACACGAATACCTTGGCGGCGCGGTTCACGCGATGGCCGGGGCGACGAACGGACACAACGAAATAGCGGGGAACGCCCTGGCCACATTGCACGCGGCACTCCGCGGCAAACCCTGCCGTCCGTTCAACAGCGACACCAAGGTACGAATCGAGTTGAGCGGACATACGCGGTTTTACTATCCGGACGCGATGGTGGTGTGCAGTCCGAATCCCCGCTCCGATCATTTCCAGGATCATCCGGTGGTGGTGGTCGAGGTCATGAGCGACTCGACGCGGAGGATCGATCAAGGGGAGAAATGCGACACCTACCTGCGGATTCCCTCGTTGATGGTCTTGCTGCTGGTGGAGTCCGAGGCCGCCGCGGTGACGGTCCACCGCCGCAACGCCGCGGGCGGGTTTGCAGTCGAATATCATGCGGGAGCGGACGCCGTGATCCCCCTGCCCGAGATCGGGGCGCAATTGGCGCTGTCGGACCTCTACGCGGGATCCGGCATGGCCTAGTTGCCAGCGAGGCTTCGCCGCGGACCCAAGACTTCAAGACCCAAGACGAAGAACTTGACCTAACAACATTCTTCGCTCTTCAAGGATTCCAGCCCGGGGAGCGGACTCTTCCATTTGATCCTTGGCTATTGCCTCCCTGTTTCCCCCACCGGCACCTCCGCTGCCCCGTCAATCCAATCCGGTTGCGGTCAAACCCGGGGCATCGCCGCAACCGGTGATCGTCCCCGGGCTCATTCGCCCCCCACCGGTGGCCCGGATGGCGGAACACCGACGAAGCCGTCAAGCCGGGCGGCCATCGTGCCAAGATGCTTCATGATGGGTTGAAACGCCGGATCTTCCGCCCACGAACGGACAATTCCCTGCGCCGCCCGGTCGTGCTCCGCCAGATCCGCGCCCGGTTGGCGCGACTCGACGGTGAGGAGGTTGTTAGACAGGAAACCGTTGTTGTTCGGATAGACGGCGGCAAAGGAGCGGAGTTCCGTCCCGGTGCGGGAAGGATCGAGCAGCCAATTCCGGACAATCTCGCGTTGTGCGGGATCGCGGAGGTCGGCGCGGGCGAATTGCTGCGCGACCATCTCCGGCCGGCTTTCCTCAAGGGCCCGGTCCGCGGTGAGACGCGCCAAGACATCCGCCGGATTCCGTTGGACGAGGCGGTCCAAGGTCAGGAAACCCGCGTGGGCCAGATCCTTGCGGTCTTTCCGTTGGATCAGGCTGGAAAGCAGCGGGGTGCTGTCGGTGGCGTTGGTATGGACCAATACATCAAAGGCATTGAGGTATCCGACGGAGGGATTCTCCTGCCAAGCAGGATTGGCAATGAGGGCCACGGTCCGCTCGCGCAGGTAGGCATTGGCTTCCCCAGAAGTCTCCACC